>Ga0209629_10002762_pt1 | contig 12146 bp, 13 predicted proteins | sample TergutCu122P5_FD_187286 | JGI IMG/M metagenome (GOLD analysis project Ga0209629, IMG submission 187286) | Cubitermes ugandensis P5 segment gut microbial communities from Kakamega Forest, Kenya - Cu122 P5 (SPAdes) (version 2) | ecosystem: Host-associated > Arthropoda: Insects > Digestive system...
GTAAAATTAAGACATCTATATCGCTTGCTCAAGTGAAGATAATAAACCATGGCTAATTACGCTTAGATATTAAATAAGATAAAACTAAATAAGGCGAATGCATCTTTTATTGCATTCGCCTCATTTAATTAACATAAAGTAAAAAGCTTATCTATTATAATCACAAGGGATAAATTTCCCATCTTTGATCAATTAATTATTTCATCTTTATTGCACTGCTGATTGAGCCATCCTTGAACTTTATCGAATAATATTGGATGAATGTTAGGATAAGTTAGATTATTTGGTAATACATCAAAAAAACTAACCTCTCCTATCTCATAATCGGGAAGACCAGATAATGTTTTAATTTCTGCATAAAATAAATATCCACCATCGCTATTTTCGTTTTTTTCGATATAAAATGGAGTTATGAAATGCAGATCAAATTCCTTTGCACCTGTTTCTTCGTATAATTCCCTTCTTGCACAAGTTATATAATCTTCTCCATATTCAATGTGGCCACCAGGAGCTTCAAAAGTGCTACGGTCCTTATGACGCACGAGTACCCATTTTCCATCGTACATGGCAACAATTACTGAAGCAATCATTGGAATATTTGAAGATTTGTTAAAAAAACTAACTTTGATAGTATCACTCCTCTTGAATCAAAATAATAAGTATCACATTACATTCATTCTATATATAATAGTATCATATATGTTTAAAATAAAGAAGGGTAAATGTTATGAGTAAGATTGAAGAACTATCTGAAGAAAAAATCAAGAAAATATTAGTAGCCATAGATATCCTAATAAAAGCCCATAAATCAGGAGATTTGGGAGGTGAAATTATGCCAGAAGATGCAAATCCTGGTTTAACTAAAGATGCAGATGAGAATTATTTGTATTTCACTCTCCCAATGGCACTTAATTATCAGAGAAATTCTTACCACCTTTGGGAAGCAGCGAAAAAAACTTATGAGGATCCAGATACCACAGATGTCTTTATTCCAACGGCTGTATTGAACATGGGAATCGACCAACTCCGTGAAAATCTGATCAAATATAAAGTTGCTATTCAGCCAAATAAGCCAGTTTATATCCAATAGATATTCACACCCCTTTATGGTTATGGAGCAGAGGCGGTTTTGATGTAAAGATAGATTGATTATACATGAATTTATAAAGTTATATAAATCCATAGAGTAAGCATAGATTAATTTACAATATTGAAGAAGATACCAACTCATTATATATTATTTCGTGTAAAGATCACTATTAAAAATTCAATATAAGGCGAATGCGTCTTTTAATTGCATTCGCCTTTTTAATTAACTTAGATTGAAGAGCTCATCTTTACTTGATGATTGAGCCATCCTTGAACCTTATCAAATAATATAGTCTCTTGAATATAAGGATATGTGAGGTTATGAGGCAGTGTATCAAAAAAGCAAACCTCCCCTATTTCATAATCAGGTAGTTCAGATAAAACTTTTATTTTAGCAAAGAATAAATATCCACCATCCATATTTTCATTTTTTTCTACATAATATGGAGATATGAAATGCAAATCAAATTCCTTAGCACCTGTCTCCTCATATAATTCTCTTTTTGCTGCAGCGGAATAATCTTCTCCAACTTCAATATGACCACCAGGATACTCAAATGTCTCTCTATCTTTATGACGTACAAGTACCCACTTCCCATTAAACATCGCAGCAATAACAACATATTTCATCGGAATATTTGGTGATTTATTAAAAAAACTAACTTTGATAGTATCATTCATCTTATTTTTCACTTACTCATTGATGCATATATCTTTGATAGCATCTCGTGTGAGAGTCCAAGCTGTTCAGCCATAGCAGTCGTGTCAAAATATTCCTGACCGCGCCAGAGTTTACCTTCTTTCATGAGGAATACCACACAAGTTTTAGTGACCACATCTCGTCTTTCGCCTTCAGGTATTAGCATCAATTCACCAATTTTTAATGGTCCATTAATAGTTGCAAGCACGTCGTACTCAACAGTCGCCCACGTCTCTCCTCCACTTAAGTGTGTTATTTGCTTTCTACCTTCAACTGGTTGGTCACCTATCAATGATGCTGAATTTTGCCCACCAAGGCGGATTTCATCGATACCTTTAAATGTAACACCAAGTGGTACAATTGTAAATTCTCCATCTGGTTGCCAATAGGAGAGTTCAGCTTCGATGTTATTATTATTAATAGCATCTACCCAGGATTTTAAAGTATCTAAATTCTTTTGTGTAATTTTGTTTTCCATTATTTTTTACCCCTTTTCAATTAATCATCGGAATATTTGAAGATTTATTATACAAACTAACTAGTACGTCTATAACATCATTATTTGGACTTTCTTGAAAGACAATATCTATATCATTGTTTATCGGTTCATTTCTAGCATATGAGCCAAAAATGCCAATACGAATTATTCCAGGGTACTTAATAACTAAAGGATTTATGACTGAATAGATTTTAGAATCATCTCTCATTTTATCTCTCCTCTTAAAATATTTTGAATCTCATTATAGATTTCATCATATTATAAAGATATTATAATATTTCAACATTTTTTCAAGTTCACGTATATTAGTACCGACATCATTTTGTTTATGAGCATCCGAAGCTGTATATATTGTTACGCCATATTGCTTGAGGATCTCTAACATTTGTTTATTCATACCAAGCTCCAGGGATGGACTATAATTTAAACGCAAACCCCCACTGTTTTCGACGTATAAACCATGCTTATTAAGCAATATAGCAAGCTCAATATATGTATCAGTCATATCATAAGTCGGAGTATACCCGAAGCACTTAATACTGTCTGGATGAGCAAGGCCAGTAAACAGGTCGCTTTTACACAGTTCGAACATAATATCATAATAACGGTGATATATCTTATTAATATCCAATCCGCACCAGAGTTCCTTTTTGTTCGGATGATCAAAGCCCCAACCGTCAATCCAATGTATCGAACCTGTGAGAAAGTCAAAATTATTATACCCGGTGAGTATTCTTGCTAAAATATCTGATGTCTCAGGTATATAGCAGACCTCTAGCCCGAACTTTACCTTGATCAGGTATTTTCTTCCTTTAACTGTTTCAATAAAATTGAGATAACTGTCAATGGTACTAGTCATCCTTCTTTGTAACCAATCTCGCTGGTATTCACTATAAGCTTTTATTGGTGCATAAACCTCTTCAAACTCTAGAAATTGGTGAGTATGCTCAAGCAGATAGATTTCATCAAGACCAGCACACTCAGCGGCTGTAATAAAACCCTTAAAATAATCTTGTGTATACCTATCGCTATGGTTGTGTAGGAAATGAACATGAACATCACGCATATGAAGCTTCACCTTTTAACCTTATTCGTCTATAAATATATCACAATTTATATGTAACATACAAGTATTACGTTTTAGTCATGTAATACTAAACATTGGTATACCTATATTCTTAGTTTTATATAAATATATTGTGTAATTATTTGAATTAAGATTAATGTTCTAAAAGCCTTGTGATATAATAAATTTAAGATATTACGACTTAAAACAATTAACAGAGGTGCTATTTTGAAAAATATAATCATTGCAGGCGTGGGAAGAAATGGGAAAACTACATTAGCAAGAAAAATAAACGAAGAACTAAATTACTTTGTCATAAGTCTTGATAAACTTATAACTGCATTTGGAAAGGCATATCCGCAATTGGATATTAGAATTGCTTGGGATTATAATAAAGCCACAGCAAATATAGCACCGTTCCTTGGTCATTATCTTGGTATGCTTTCATCTGATCACGGCTTTGCAGGTGATTTAAACCTACGGGCGCATGCTGTACAAGGAAATAGATTTGTGCTTGAAGGAGGTCATTATGATTTCGAGAAGATATCTTCTATTGTCAAAATGTATGGGATAAAAGAATTAAAAGATAAATTCATACTCATAGGGTTGGTGCAAAATAATAAATCGATTGATGAATATTTCAACGATTTGAGAAAATATGATACAGAAGATGATTGGACATATAACTTCGATGACGATGAACTAAGAGAGTTTAGCGAAATGGCTATTTTATGGAATCGAGAAATGACTGATTATTTATTGAAATACGGTTTTACGATTTATGATACGTCTTTTGAACGGGAGCAAGTTTTTGATAAAATCATAGAAGATATTAAGTCGGAACTTATGAAATAATTTTATCGTCACGGTGACGAAGAAGTCGTCACCGTGACGATAAATCAACAAATATAATTAAGAAATTTACTCCTTGCTCGATTTTGACTTGCACCATTCAATAACCAGAGAAACTAAAAAGCAAGCGATATAGCTTATAAGAAGATATAAAACAGCTTGCTTGTATATAGGAGGCCACGTTTCATTGTATAAGTATGGGAATAATAGCCTGAAAATTAGTTTACCAATGGTTACACCTACACTTGGAGCGATAGCAAACTTCAATGCTCGTTTTATCATTTATATTACCTCACACTTAAAGGCAGTTTAGGTTATTCAAATCCATATTTAGTATAGCTCAAATTTATGAACTTTTCAACAGAAGTATTTTGTAATACAACGATTAGAGGCTGCGGAGCAATTTTAATATATCTCAAAGGTTTTATTTCGTAAAATCATAAAATATTTTGCTTTTTATATGAATTTTATCGTCACGGTGACGACTACTTCGTCACCGTGACGATAATTAATTTAGTTTAGCATTTTTTATTATATTTTTTATTTCGATTAAAATAGTTTCTATTGCTGAACACATCTTTTCCATGGCTAGTATTGCGCTATTTTTATCTGAAAATTTATACTCTCTTTTTAGAGCATTTATAAACGTATCTATTTCACTGGGTATATCTATGGTCAAAATTTCCTCTTTAGGTTTTTCATCTGCACTATCTTTTATTTCCATCACCGATGAATCCTCAGCTGGCTTATAATTCCTGATTATATCTTCACAATTTTCTCTAGTCAATCTTTTGCCACAAAACATGTTATAAAGAAGCATGCAAAAAATATTTTCCTGTTCATTTTCATCATATACAGCCATTCCCAGGACGCTGGACATTCCAACTTTTCCATCTCGAACCAAATCCCAAACTGGAGTTATTATCTTATTGAATCTATTATATCGATCAGCTTGATCCACTGAGACTCCTAATCTCTTAGCTATTTCTTCTCTCTTGCTTCCTTTAAACTTTATATCATCCAAATATGCTTCATGAGCTTTATAACGCTTGCACATTAAAAGCGGATCCTTTGAGCTATCTCTATAGGAATTCGAAAGCAAGATATAGTTTTTAACTTCTTCTTCGCTCTTAAAAGACTTTATAATGCATGGGAATTTGTCTATATTTGCTTTGACTCCTGCGTTTCTTCTCCTGTGACCACTTATTATTGTATAATTATTTTCTCCAATGTTAAAGAAATCAGTGACCTCGAGAGGATCAATAAAGCCTAGCTCGCAAATAGAATTTTCTAAATCTAAAGTATCTTCCACATCCTCGATATTGTATTTGCAATCAAATAGGTTCTCATTTTTAATCATCTTAACTTGTATGATATTTGTATTCTCTTTAGTTTTGCTAGCTGAGTCAACGGTTTCAGCATCCTTATCGAATATAACAGTCTTTACAACCCGAGTCGCCATTTTACTACTTTTCCTTTTTTATTGATAAGATACATCTATAATATATGTTCAGAAGGAAGCAAAAAATGATCAATTTTAATCACGGCTGGTAAAAAATGATTAAATAAGTTATACTAAATTAAAAGGATAGACAGGTGATAGAATGGAATCTGTAATTAATAGAAATAATCACATTTATAGCGATATATTAGAGATAGATGACAACAAAAGATATGAAATTATAGATGGTGAAATATATTGTATGGCTGCACCTTCTATGATACATCAAAGATTATTGATGAACATATCAAATAAAATATACAATTATTTAGAAGGAAAAAATTGTGAAGTGTTTGTAGCACCATTTGATGTGTTTTTAGATGAAAAGGAATCAAGCAGTAAAAATGTAGTAGAACCTGATATTTCTGTCATCTGTGACAAAAATAAAATCACTAAAAAAGGATGCAATGGTCCTCCTGATTTAATTGTGGAAATTGTGAGCCCTAATAATAAGTCTTACGACTATATAACTAAACTCAATTTATACAGTATTTTTAAAGTTAGAGAATATTTAATTGTGAATCCAGAGAAAAAGACGATTATGAAGTATGAATTAAAAGAAGTTGGATTTGAGGATCCTACAATATACACATTTGATGATAAGGTAAAGATTAGTGTTTTAGATGGTCTTGAATTAGATCTGAGTGGTATTAGTTTGGAATAAGTTTCATGTAATCATAATAAATACATATACGCACGTAAAAACTGGAGCGATAATATATAAGCCACCTTGCTAGAGGTGGCTTATGAGTGATATCTGGTTGGTTTAATGATACATATCATTTAGTAATTCATTTATCTGTTCAATTGTCATATCAAATGCACTTGCAATTTCTTCTATTGGCATTCCTAAATTCATGAAGTTTTTGATGGCTTTTATACGAACATCATCTCTGACCCATTCTTCTCTAGCTCTTTGTTCAGCCTCAAACTTTTCTACTAAATCAATCAATTCTTTTTCCTCCTTTTCTAAATTCGCATAATCAACTATTTTAGCAGCTTGTTTGATATATTCTGGCACATTATTAGTTAAAACTTTATCTAAAAAATAATCTTTCCAATAAATCTGATTATCTGTAAAAAAATTATTTTTACTATATTCAAAGTATGCCTCCTTGAAGGCTATAGGATGACCTTCGTTGTGGTATCTATCATGAGGTAGGCACAGTTGCGCCATACTGGCTTTCACCTGCGGTTTCATCCATGCCCCCTCCCGAACCGTACGGACATCTTTCGATGTATACGGCTCTCTGCCCATCAAGTCTATCAGATACTTTCATGAATTAAATTGTGACAGTCTGCACACACCGCCAGTGACTTGCGGTGCATTGTTCGCATTAGGTTTTCCCATTCAGAGTTACCTTTTAAATCTTTCAACTTGCGTACATGGTGCATGACAACAGGTATATTTCCTTTACCACATAGCTCACATACTCCAGCTTTTAAGCGTTTAATTTGCCCTAAGGTTTTATTACGTTTATTAAATTTTGGCATGACATCAATTTCACCTTTTAATGGGATTTCCTTCCTTGCGAAGCCTTCATTGTAAAATATACAGTATTTTGTACCATCTTTTGTTTCGTATGGAATCTTAAATTCATTATCTTTGGTGTATTTATTAATAATGAATCCGATAGTTTTTTTATATTTTCTAGCATATGTCTTGTACATACTGTATTTCATAATGTAGGCGAACTTGCCTATAACAGACGCATTATTAGCCAATCTATAATAGTTATACAAACCTCGTATTTCTGAATTATACTTTTGGATGATGGCAAGATCAGGTGCGTTTATAAGAAAACTTCTTTGCCATGATTTCCATTTCTCGACACCTTCTACCACCATGATACGCATTGCATTGTAATCAAGAAGTTTATCTCTCCATTTCTCGCGAGGCACATATAGAACAATCGTACCTGTACCAACACGAGTGAGAGTGCCGTTTATTGTGCGCCTTACATGAGGGAATTTGTTTGTTGTTATATTGTACCCTAAAAATTGCGCTTTCTCCTTGCAATGGGTAATTTTGGTCTTTTCATCCGACATTGTGAGTTTTAGAGATTCTTCTAAAAACTGTTTTATGTCGGACTTTACGACCATAGCATTCTCTTTGCTTCCAATTATGCCGATGATAAAATCGTCCGCATAACGGCAGTATTGCAATCTCCTATAGTTGAGATCGAATTGTTGCGCAGTTGGAAGACCTTGCATAACCCTACGAAGTTGCTTTTGTTTCCTGAGAGCTTCTGTTTTGCTTTTTTTGTCAAGTGTCTTCCATTTCTTGGAGTTTTTAACACGAAGCTTTTGGAGTCTATTGTATATGCGGTGATATTCTAGATTATATCCGTTTTGCTTACCTTTGTCGAATTTCTTCTTATAATGTTCCATGTAAATGTCTAGTTCGTTCAGATAGATATTCGCCAAAATCGGACTTATGCCCGAACCTTGGGGTGTTCCGGAATATGTTCGCTTATATGTCCATTGCTCCATATAACCTGCTTTTAAGAATTTCCATAAAAGGGCTATAAAATATTCGTCCGCTATTCGTCTACGAATAATATTTATAAGCACATGATGGTCAAAACTATCAAAACAGGCGGAAATATCACCTTCTACAAACCACTTCAAACCGGTGAAGTTATTGTGTATTTGTGATAGGGCTGTGTGGCAACTTTTATCTGGTCTAAATCCATGGGAATGCTTGGAGAATGTTGGTTCGTATATACTTTCTAGTATCATGCGCACTACTTCTTGGGTAATTTTATCGTTTGATGTCATTATCCCTAATGGTCGCAATTTTCCATTTTTCTTCTTGATGTACGTTCGTCTTGCTGGCTTTGGCTGATAAGAATGGTCTCTCATAGTTTCGATTAGTTTGTCGATTCTTTTGAGGCTCATTCCATCAATTGTACTTCCGTCACTTCCAGGAGTCATATTACCATCCTTAGCATAGATATTTTGGTATGCCTGAAGGTAAAACTCCCTATTGTATAAATTCCGGTATAGTCTATCGAATTTGTACGTATTGTCAACAGATTTTTCTGATAGGGTTTCCAATACAATATCAGGATTTCTCATAGTGCCTCACGCACCTTTCCTTTTAAGTATTGTTTAGACAAGCTGTTCCCCTTTGCCAAAGGCTAATATGGGAACTCTGTTACCATACCGAATATTCAGAAGCCTGTACTTCATAGCTCTTAGGCATTTCGGGTTAGGTAATCCACGTTTAGTCTGTTGGAAAAAAGCTTTTTATGTTTTCGGATGGGACTTTCGTCATTTATCACATATTGTGATTGGTCTGTTTTGAATATTACGCAAGGATGCATCTGGGAGACACGCTTGCCAAAACACCGTCGTATCATTCTCCATTTCGCCGTTGAGTTCGATAGCTCCAACCTCTGACTATCCTTGAAGGCAGTGCAGCTTTCATCCTCATACATAAATTTTCATCTCAGCATTCAGTCGTAAGATGGGAACTCTCTTAACTTATGCTTTTTATAACACCTTAATATGGTGACATGTCAACATGCTATTGTCCCCTTTAGGTTTCCCGCCAGGTAAGTTGTTGATGATAGATTGCGGCTTTTCACCACGAAATATTTTTATCTACCGCTTGCTAAAGGCGGATTTCCCAACAGTCCGCGCAATATGGTTGACTAGTCCTTATTGCTTACGTGCGCAACCACATTTCAAATACTCTTAATCCATCGGAGTCATGCTTAAACATATTATAACCTATAATATTAATAGCATAAGTAGGTTTTAGTGAGATATATTTATTTATTTTATAGTCCTCTGAATATTCTTGTGCATGATAATATAAGGCACGGGATAAATAATCTTTAGTTTTCTCTACCTGTAATTCAACAGTAAAATTGCTATCTTTATTTTCTATAACAACGCTCGCAGATAGATCTCTAATAGTTTGCTGGAATGCTGCAAATTTCTTTTCTTTTATCATTTTTATATATGAATCTATAGAATATGGCTGTTTAAATGATATTTTTTTAATATCAATACCAAGTATATCTTTTGCTAACCCAATTATTGAATTGACATTGCCTTGAGAAGCAAAGGCTTTTTTAAATGCTAAGTCGTTTGTTCGACTAATCTTTTTCACCATAGTCATTTATATTCCTCCATTAGCGAACGAATAACAATAGATCTGTAACTAATCCTTATCCTATTTCAGATCTACTTGTAATAATGCCATTCTATCATATTTTTAGTATTCTTTCAATTATAGTTCATAAAGAGGGAGAACAAATAACAAAAACAAATAACAAAAACAAATAACAAAAACAAATAAAATTTACTAGAAGATCGCTGGATTATATTGTATAATAATAAAAGCAGGTATTTTATAGAATAAATAGGGTTAATAATTTATTCTTTGTTTAGATATTTTTGTGTTTATTAAATATTAAATCTAGGATGTGTAGTTTATGGATGAAAAATTAAAGCATGTTATAATTACTGGCATTTTTAGTGTTATTGCAGCAATTATTGGAATATTTGCTATTGCACCAGCTTTAAATAATAATAACGTTGTTACAGTGAATGTTAATGGTGATAAAACTGTTATTAATCAAAATGAATATCAAAAAATGTACGATGAATTATATCAACAATACACTACTCTTAAAAACAGTTTTGATAGGCTTGAAGGGGAAAAAAATGACTTAAGTAATCAGAATGATTCGTTAAAGAATAATCTTTCTGAAGTAAATAGTAAAAATGATAAACTTGAAGGGGAAAAAAATGACTTAAGTAATCAGAATGATTCATTAAAGAATAATCTTTCTGAAGCAAATAGTAAAAACGATAAACTAAGTAATGAACTAGATGCATGTAAAAGTAATACATCAACTCAAAACACAATAAATCAAACAGACAATTCAACTATAGCATCTGTATATATGCTTGATGTTGTTCCTGCTTATCAAAGTCGTGATTATGAAGAGTATATTAGCAGTGACGGAAAAGGTCGTTCATTTTCCATGGGAGGTAAAAAGTATTATGATGGTTGCATTTGGAGTGGGTATGGTAATGCATTTTCAATATATGGACTAGATAAAAAATATACAAATATTAGTGGTATTTTAGGTCATGTAGATGAGACAAGTATGACTGGCAATACATTGCAAATTTATCTTGATGGTAAGCCGCCTCAGGAAATAACATTAACAGGCGATATGATTCCATATGAGATTAATATTAATGTAACAAATATAACTCAACTAAAGATAGTATGTTATGGAATGACTTATGATAGTCAATTATATGGAATAGGTGATTTAAAAATCAGATAAAATATTTAACTATACATATTTGATGGTATTTACTATAATATATAAAGCTTATTAATAATATAAATTTAAAAATGAAAAGGATCCGTAGATTTAGTCTTGGATCCTTTAATTCACATCATGTTTACATACATCTTGTTTTTAAATAAGAGGGAGAAAATATAAGGTCTTGATATTCAAGATTTTATTCTAATTTTTGGTATTTGCCAGCTAAGTTTATCTATACCCTCATAAAGAATATAATGAACCATAGAATCTAGAGTGTCAAATATGAAACACACCTTCTAAAGAACAAAGAACATTTAATTTAATTTTTAAGTGCGTTGATTGATTATAACCTTTAGTATATAATATAAAAATATAATAAATATTAGGAGGATAAAAATATGGCAAAACTATATTACGATCAAGATGGAAATTTGGACTTATTAAAGGATAAAACTGTTGCTATTATTGGCTATGGAAGCCAAGGCCATGCACACGCTTTAAATTTAAAGGAAAGCGGAGTTAATGTTGTTGTTGGACTTAAAGAAGGCAGCAAATCTATTGCAAGGGCAGAGGCTCAAGAACTAAAAGTTTTATCAGTATTTGAAGCATCTAAAGTAGCAGATATAATTATGATATTAGCACCAGACGAAAAACAAGCTGAAATCTATAATGAATCCATAGAGAAGAATTTAACTCCAGGTAAAGTTCTCATGTTTGCACATGGGTTTAATATTCACTTTGGACAGATCAAACCACCAAAGGATGTTGATGTGTCCATGATCGCTCCAAAAGGACCCGGGCATTTAGTAAGAAGGCAGTATACTGAAGGTGCTGGAGTTCCATGCTTAATAGCTGTATACCAGGATGCCACAGGAAATGCTCATGACCTTGCTTTAGCTTATGCAAAGGGCATTGGCGGAACGAGAGCCGGAGTTCTTGAAACTACATTTAAAGAAGAAACTGAAACAGACCTATTTGGAGAACAATGTGTTCTATGCGGTGGAATTACTGCTCTTATGAAAGCTGGATTTGAAACTCTAGTTGAAGCTGGATATCAACCAGAGAGCGCATATTTTGAATGCATGCACGAGATGAAATTGATCGTTGATTTAATATACGAAGGTGGATTATCTTTAATG
>Ga0209629_10002763_pt1 | contig 12145 bp, 7 predicted proteins | sample TergutCu122P5_FD_187286 | JGI IMG/M metagenome (GOLD analysis project Ga0209629, IMG submission 187286) | Cubitermes ugandensis P5 segment gut microbial communities from Kakamega Forest, Kenya - Cu122 P5 (SPAdes) (version 2) | ecosystem: Host-associated > Arthropoda: Insects > Digestive system >...
TTGATGGTTGTGACATACACTGATGTTAGACAGAAGACCAGGATGGAGTGAATGTATTAAACTGGAGTTTGTATACTCATTTATGTACAGTTTATGTTATGCATTATTTTCATACACTATATCCCATAAGTAGCCATACAAAGAGGAATGGGAAGAACAAGGCAGTTGTGAAGTATATGTGAATAGGAAGATATCTGCATACATAATTAATTTACACTGAATAATGTGGAGCTGTTCTTAATTATTCAATATGTTATAATAATATAAAGTTTTCTAGACATGTTCATCATTTCACACGATGTACATTTTAGGGACTGGTTTTATTCACATCCTGAGGGGAAACGGTGGGATAACACTTGTTTACTTTTATTGTTCTCCATCACAGGATGACACATGTGGTTTAACTTTCTCTCTTTGTGCACCTATGATCAAATTTTGTTGATGGCAATAGATAGTATGCAATAAAAATTGTGGGTATGCCTTTGAAGACCTAAGAATAAGGCAGAAAAATAAGTCAAATTTAAAAACTGTAAAACAAAGCCTTCCTAACCAACAAACACTGACATGGAAGATAATAAAATTAACAGAATTAATATGCATTACCTGCCTTCTACACAGTTCCTGTTTGGTGGAAAAATTTGTTCTACAATTGACATGAAGAAAGATACGCATGAAGAACCTACTGTAACCAATTGGCTGCCCTATTACTGAACTTCCTTGCTGACATTTATGAGCAACATTTTCAGACTAGGTTGGTTGATTGGATTTTTAGAACATGCCGTGTGTGCTGATGGGTACAGTTCCAAAACCAAATAATCCTGAGTATTATACCTTCATCAGAACCCTTTAGAATTGGGCTGTTAGTGTGTTGTTGAAAACTGTTGCAGTTGTATTGGAGATATGCAGTTTATTGTAACTATGATAACACTTGGCTATGCACATTCTGTGGTGTTTGGTGGGTGTTTCTTTGGTGTATAGTCATAAACCGGGTATAGCAGTATCTGTTTAGGGCACCTACCTGTCAGAGTACAAGGTGACATATCTCAGAAGGCGGTGACCCTCATCGTGATTACGAGAACCTCATATTACACAAAAGAGATTAGTTTTTATTTTTCTCACACATTCTTTTCTCACAAAACATTAAGCTGATGATATAGTTACCCAGCATCACTGACAACTCTGCAAGTGACTCGCAAGTGCCATTCTGCTTTATTACAGTTATTTTGATGTCCTCATTGTATATAGTGATGCTAATTTCTGTTCCAGGAAAAGACTGTGTACCTATCAACATTGTATTTTGGAAGTCTGTGGCTCTTGGTTCATGGTTCAACACAGATGGCTAATTTTATAGTATGATTGTAACAATTTTCTATTCCAAGTATTTTGTACCAGTATCTGGATATACTGTTGAAATCATTTCTATGTCATATAATGACTTGTCTGCTTATTTATGGTAAATAGATGTCATACTCATAATGAAAACCTGTGTTTCATTTAGGCAATTGTGTTGTCACAAATGGGTTTGAACAGGACACATAACTTTGTCACCATTTTAAGACCAGCCTCAGATATACTGATACTGGTGCTTTTCAAATGGTTGTTTATGTTCCAGCACTCACGCCATGACTCCATATGAGTGTGTCAGTCCTGTAACATGCTGAAAAAAAATGTTTATGGCTCTCCATGGCATATAGAAGTTTGTCATTTGGAACAGAGCATTGTGAGTTCCAGGTGTTGTGGGTACATCAGTTATGTACAAACTGTGCATGTAAGGAGCAAGGATAAAACCTAGAAGTATTCATGATTTATTTTGCTGGATATGAACTTTAAAATTTCCATCAGAATGACAAATCAAGTAGCTGAATTAAAGTTCTTGAATAGTTTATAAAATAGGTCAGGGTGCTTTGTTGAAATAAAAGGCTTTACTCATATCCACAAATAATGTAGCCATCAGGATTGAAGTTGGGAGTTACATTTCAACTCATCTTTTATTATATTCCATTGTATCTTACAGATATGGAAAAAGTCAGTAATATAATACAGTGTATAAAGCATTTGTCTTATCATACATTAATAACCAATGAGAATTCATATAGTATAAATATATAATACAAGTGTAAAAATGAGAATGTAGGTTGTAATACAGTACAAAAACACATTGTTATCCTAAAATTCGTATGATAAAATTATTTACACTCCACAATTTAACAAGTCTTCCTCAATACATAATACATTAATTTGCCAACAATCATAATCATTATAATTTTGTTGATAGTATTCATCAACACTATAGAAAACATATTGAAGAAGGAATTTCTTCAACATAGTTTTAAACAGGGCTACATTATTTGAGATTTTTTTAATTTGAAGTGGTAAATGGTTGTAAATTTTGCATCCAGAGTATGCAACCCTTGAACCAATAGTCTTGTACTCTTAAGTGTCATGATGTGATGTGCACAAAAATCAACTGACAATTTCATTAGTAAGTTTCCTTCCTAAAGCTTTCCTTGTCATATTTTTTGAATGTGTTTGTGAATGCAATGGACATTTGTAATAGTTGTTCATTTTTTACAAGTGCTCCTCAGATGAAATGTTACACTTAATGATTCTATGATTGTCTCCTTTGTGAAGGGGATTTCTAATAGTGGTATACGCAACACTAGTACAGTCTCAAAACAGTGCACACACCTAGGAGGTTGAGAAATGTAAAAGGTAAAGGTAAAATCTCTCCCATACCAGGTCATGTAAACTCAGATAGAGGATGGAATGTTGGGCTTATAACCTTGCTTTGACATTCATCATAACTAAGACAGCATAGTTGTCAGCTCAAAGCACTGGCCCCACTACACCCCTAAAGATATTCATAGGTACTCATTTCTGTTAGGCTTAGTAGACCTCAGGGCTACAGAATGCAGACAGAAGAAATGGGTTGCTGTAAAATTTCCAACAACCCTGCTGGGAATCGAACCCGCAATCTCTCATGTTGTAGTGTAGTGCCTCAACCAACCGTACTTCTCGTAATTTATGAGAAGCATGTCAAAAACAATTGCAAAAATGGCACATTGCAACTGAGTCATTTTGAATAGACTAGCTGCTGGTGGAAAAAGACTGTTAGCTGTGTGGCTATACAAACACAAGCACAGTCTCAAAGGGGGCATTTATAAAAATTTAAACTGTTAATACATGCTAATGGGAAAGGTGGTTGGATAGTTTGGCATGTTTGGAAACTAAAAACTAGTAGCAGATGTAGGAAATGCAAGGAACCAGCTCAAATGATGTGTGTCACAAATCCAATGTACCATCCATATTCAAGAATTTCTTCTGCATGGATTCCTTTGGTTAGCAAGGAAGTTAGTAATAGGGAACTCCAAGTGGATCTGATGTGTTCTTCTTTATTGTTTCTGATTTTTTTGTGAGCTTCAGTTTTCTTCCATAGTGGCAGCAATGGCACACTATAATATGTGATATTCAAGATTCTTATTTATAAGTTTTATTGGGTTGGATTTTGGTATGGTTTGATGGTTATAATTCTGTAGTTTCCACTTGATTTTAAGTTTTGCATTGTGAATTTCATATTGTTTGCTACTAAGCAGAGGTGATCCGAGTAGCTTCCAGCAGTCAAACCTAGCAGTCTAGTAAATGTATTTTGCTTTTGACAATAGTTGAGAAAATTTGTGACAAAGGTTGGTAATCATGTTACAGAGTAATTGTAATGAACTTGATTGTGTTGTATTATTTACAGCCTCTTCACAAACACTTACGGAGTTTTGTGTAGTGTGTTTCAATACCAAGATATAAGTGTGTGTAATTGTGTGATCACATGAAAAATGTGTACATGATCTGAGTAATGTGATGCAGCATTTTGCAGTAAAGGCTTCATTCGAGTGAAGAATGTAGAAATAATCCATATTTCAGCTTGAATAATCAGTGAAACATTACAAAAAAATAGAAGCTTTAACTGATATATTTATTGACAAATCTTAAAGAGAATATCGCACTCTCATATTTGTAGCTTTTACTTTGAATCTTGAATGACAAGTAATTACAAAACTATTCACTCTCCATGAATATGAATCATCATGGAATAAGCCTCTTCATGAGCTCTATTGTCGCACTGCCACATTTCCAGTGTTCACGTAATATATCCCATACTTACTGAAACACAAGAAACCACAGCCCATATGAACATTTTTATATTATTCAGGCGAAATATGCAAGTTATGAAGAAGACGGATTCTTACAGACCTCACTGCTTCCATTCAATTGAAGGGGTAAAAAAACTTACAAAACAAGTATATGATTCATGTACATTTTGTTGTGCAAAATTACATTATTTTATATCGTACTTTCAATATCCAAAGACCCCACACATACATGTCTTGTTCTTTGTCTACATTATCATTCTTCAACTCAAAAAACTTTCCATATTTGGTCTGCAGCTGTTAACAGTAAAGCCAGTTACTGACATTACATGTGTATATTATGTTTCCCTCACATAATTCTTTCTTGTTATAGGTGTAGGAGGATGAGGACTTTTGTACTGTGATCAGAAATGTGCCTGTTGCACCAGGTCCCAATTGGTGAAATGTTAAAATCAGTAATACCAAATTGCCCAGAAAAGAAATCTGCCTTAGTGTCACTTTCCCCTCCACAAACCCCACATTGACTATTGTGGGTTTGAACCATCGCCTCCATGGTTACAACCTACTAAATAACCTCCTGATTTATGGTAGAGTGTTTCCATCACTTTAACTGCTCAAGTGAATAGGCAACTGCTGCAAGTTTGTGAGCTGGTTGGTGCAGAATTTGAAATGAGGCACTAGATTGGTAGATTATTAATCAATTTAAATGTGACGTAGTGTTTTACTTACTCAACCCGTATAGCATCTCCCATAAATGCAGTTGCATTGCCTGTGCAAGCCCCAGACAGTGCCTGATTTACAGTAAGACACTCCACAGCTGGGAATGCATCTCTATGTGTTATAGAAAATATGAAGAAATCAACAGCTCTAACATGAGAACATAAACCTGAAATAAAAGATTTTAAAATTTTAGACACAATTTTAACACTAATTGTACTTCCAATTGTAACACTGAAATCTGCATTCCTTTTTCTTCCTATGACTATAATGAACTACTCATAGAATCTACATAAAGATGGTTTTATAGCTTCATTTTGTATGTCCACATTCATTAGTCATGGGCTGGGATGGCTCAGTCAGTTTAGCAACTCGCTACGGGCTAGACGGTTCGGGGATCAAATCCCGGTGGGCAAGATATACCGCAGACGTCCAGACTGGCCCTGTGACCCACGCAGCCTCCTGTACAATGGGTACCTTGTATATCCTGGGGTACTGTAGCAGGGACGTGGCGTTGACCGCCCAAACACATTTAACACCGAAGTTAAGGAAAGAGTAGAACTATACCTCTACTCCCCCCTTGGGACATTGTGGTGTGTTCTAGGGCGAACTTTACATTCATTAGACACTTCCGATCATGTTACCTATCCTACTCAACCCAGCCCTCACACAGGGTTGCTCCAACGCTTGTTATTTTATTTATTTATTTCTCATACATTCCGTTTTAGTGCACAAAGTTCTGAGTTTGAATAGATGAAGGAATCAACACTCCTGCCATGGGCACATGAACCTGAAATAAAAGGAGTTTAAAAGTTTTGGACACAATTCCTACACTAACTCTCCTGCTATTTGTAGCACTGAAATCTGCATTCGTTTCACGTCCAATAACTATAATATACAACTCACACAATCTACATTAAGATGTGTGTTCCCATTTTGAATGTCCACAGACATTAGTCACTTCCTATCTTGTCGTGTATCGTACTCACCCCAGCCCACTCATGGGCTTGCTACAACGCTTGTTATTTATTTAGTTTTTTTATTTCTCATAAACTGTGTGTTAGCGCATATAGTTCTAAGTTTGAATATGATTCCATTGAATTTTAAATTATTGTATAAACATTAATGCAATTAGATAGAAGTTAAACTGTACATTAGAACCTTCAGTGCAAAACTGAATAATAATAATGTTAAATTAGCCAAAAGGAACAGTAAAGGTAATTATCCGTTGAGTTTCATTCTTTATTTGCATTAAAGTATTCATCGAGTTAGAAGGGATATCAGGCCTTCATACGTAATCCTGCATTGCCATAAAAGCAAAGTTTTTTTTTTATACACACGCTGAATTTTCCCCCCTACAAGTATGCCATCGAAAAATCAAAAGAAATTATCCTGGAAATGAGTGTTTCAAACAGGGAGACAATTTACTCACACTCGAAAAGGTTTGGAACATCAGGTTACATTTCAGATAGCAATAGGAACGCAGAAGTTTTGCTAACAACTGCTGACAATGGTGAATATATTGAAAATTCAATTACATTTTCTCCGGCAGACAGCTATTTCATGATCTGAAGGTTTGCGGACGTTTCAGGGACTGACTGCGTCCCATCTTCAGGGTGTTGCTGGTGGTTTGGTTATACCAACCGATTTCTAAATGTGCGAGGACAAATTGATGGAGATTTCTTCCCTATAAGGTTTCGGCAATAACTATCCCCTGTGTGGCAGTGCATTTTTCACGCGAATCTTACGAAATTGGACTGTTCTGAAGTAATGTCAGTATGTGTCAGTAAGTTATTAGCTGCTTTTACGTAACGGAATGCGAAATGGGTCAAGCACAGCCGAGAAGCTAGCTGGACATGTGAGTGGCGCATTGATTCGAGCAACGTGGATGAATGAAATATGAGTATGCATCATAGGTGAAATAATAATGAGAGGAAAATACCGAAGTTCTCGAAAAAGAAACCCTAAGCCAGTGCCAAATTTGTAAATAGACCTGCAATAAAGTGCTGTAGGATCGAGCCTTGGAATCCGCGGTAAAATACCGCCGACTATCTGTCCGGGCCAGTGTGTTATGGTTAACAATTCGCCGTTCAACTTCTGCGCCTTTCTGGGGACCTGTACAAGGGCAAGTGTACGTTAACCCAAACAGACTCACCGGTTAAATCGAATATGCCGCATCCTGGTTGGGGCCTAGTCCCTCTATTAGGATAGAAGCACACGTGGGCGTAAGGGTCTCTTAAACCGAGTAAGCCACTGCTTGTATGGATAGCATCCACCAGTTTTGCGTCGCCAGCGTCCAAGCGTCCGTTTGGTCCTGCATTAGCGAACAATGGTTCCGCTGAATCCAAACCTGCACACAAAATTGAGGATATGTAATTGAGTCAAATGAAGGGCAGGGGTTAGGGGAAAGTTCATGAGGAGGCTGGAACTGATAAGCGACTATACATATTACGTGATTATTTTCAATATTTGATTGAGGTTTAGCTCATTTGATGATCAGAAAATTTTACAATGTACAGTATTTATCACAGCCAATACTCAGACACTGAATGCCTTAACACTGCAATTGCATAATCGAAATTATCTTCAGCACGTGGATTTTTTTATTATTTTTGAAGAAATGAAAATTTTTATGTGAGCTAAAATCACCTTTCCATTCTGCACTAAGTTCCTGTAAGTGGAATGTGAAATTCACTTTATGCAGTTGACGAAGAAAATTCACCAGCAGGGTTCCGAATTCTGCAGTCAATACCAGCGTATTGAATGACCCTGGTTTCATATGTATGTCGATTTTTTTTCACTGAAATGTGATCCAAATGTTGAACTAGGCTACTTTGAATCAGGAGTTTGTGATTTGCCTTGTGATGATCCCTCACTGGTTACTTCTAGAACCTCTGCAAGCAGTTTGTGTATTAATGTTATCCTCGTATCATAAATCGGCCTTTTAAGCCAGGTAACGTTCATCACAATGTAAAATGTCAAATAGAAGAATGGTAACTGAATCCGACACGATCGAATCTCGTCTTGTTTGTGTTACAACCTCGAAAAGACCAGCGGGTTTTCAAATTTTGGTTAGCAGTTTCCAGAAACGCTATGTTTTCACCAAGATATATGGAATCACTTGTGAACTGAAAACACACTTATTTTTAAGGTAAATGTTATTAAGGGTAATGTTTGGGGGGTTCTGCTCTTTGTGTTAATGATTTACAGGTGTGTAGGTGTTGACTTTTAAAACATAGAAGGAAGTAAGGATAACCAAATATTTTATTTTTTACGAAAAATCCGAATAATACACTAATATATGTTAACACCGTTTTATTCACACTGTTACTCTCATATATTTTGAAGTCCACAAGGGGGCATCCTGGGGGAATAGTGATACATTTCTTGAGCAGGGTCAACAAAATACGGGTCCAGATGTAAATATGACATCTGGACACCTATTTTGGTGAACCTGCTCACGAAATACGTGTCTATCAGTAATCCCTCAGGGTAGACCCTTTTGGGCTGAAAAATGTGGGAGTGTAACATTGTGAATAAAGCGGCATTAACATTCTTTAATGCATTAGTCGGATTTTTACGTAAGATAGTGAAATCAGTGCACGGATATGAACAAGATAAATTTCATATAGTTTATGTTAATGATGTAAACTTTTTACAATTCCTTTTCAACAAATAAATGTAGCTGTATAAGATTCAAATTTTTCTTCCGCTTTTCTGCCTCAACAAACCCAAGTAAACGGGCGTAATTTTAATATTCACCATCCTTACTGATATTTAAATTGTTTCCAGCTCTGAGGCTATTGATTATAAATTCGTTTATTAATGCTAATTAACTTCATCTGTTATTTAGTGTCGAATGAGTTGGGAAGATGATGGTGGATGATTAGTAGTCAGCGGTTTGGAAGGATGTGTTTGGCACGGAAGAGGATGGACCGATACCGACGGAAGTCTCCACGACAGAGCAGTACAGACCCGTAATTCTGCCCACTTTTCCACTGGTAACGCTTTTGCCAGCGAAACCAGCGACATGTGCGCCCAAGCTGAAGCCTATGAGGTGGAAATCCTCCAGTTTGGCTTTTCCCTGCGCCGCGAGGAAATCTATCAGTTGCGCTACGTGCTGTCCCGTTGTACGTGTGTTCAGCGCAGCGGCTAGGTAGTTTGGAACAGCGGCGAGCACGCCCCAGTCGACCCCGATGATGTTGTAATTGCCTCTAGCCAGATACGCTGGAAGGAAAATAGTACATGGTTGCAGAGCCTATTATTCACTCGCTATTACATAACATTTCCTTCAGGACTGACTGTCTGACTGGTCTTTAAGTTATGGGTTTTGAGTTTGTGGTTGCAATGAATATTGAGATTATTGAACAGTGTTGATGGCTGTACCCTGATATTCGAGGGAGCAGGTTCTCCCGAAACGTCAGTACATATAATAGCCTATAAAATGGTAATCCAGAATCTTAGATTATTCAATGGCGCTTTTCGACTTTCAAGAGGTTAGGCGTAAAAAGAAACGAATGACATAAATAGCTGATCATGAATTATTTTATTCAAAAGGGGTATAAGGATGGAACATTTCACGCGCCAGCAACTTTACCCCTGCTACCCTTTGAATAAGAGACTGGGTATGTCCCAGCGCCGCGCTGGGCTATTGGAAAAGACAGAAGTCCCTCGAACATATTATAAGTTAATTGTCCTAAGACAAATGTATAGTGTTTTAATTATTTTTTTGTATAACTTGCATCAACAAAATGTTGGCTGTCAGAATTATATTTTGACTCTCGGCTTAGCCGCGACAGGTATTATATCTTTGCATAGAGGCTTAAGAATTATTGTATGCTGTGGGATTACGAACATGTCCAAAGTTTGTTGTATGCCTACCGTTTTTGGAATTAATTATGACTCCGTGCTGGCCGTTGCCACCAAACCCATGGATAAGTATTTTTGTTGGGTGCTTGGGGTTGAATCCAGATTTAGCCAGGTTGTCGGTGTCATTGACCAGCAGTCTGCAAGGCGTGGAGCCCCCATTTAAGCTGGAGTAAAATAAAAATTGTAGTTAAATTAAAGAACTGACTATGCTCTCAAACAATGCATTGTTTTCTGTGATTTATTTAACGACGTGTTCCTGGCTCAAAGTAAAGAATCATCTATTTATAGGATGACTATTCAATAACGAAGCTTAAAAAAAGAGGTAGTGACATAGTATGCGGTACAGTTCGACCGCTAAGATTCGATTAATGTCTTTAAAAAAAACTCTCCTGTCAAGATATCCGTGTTTCTACGAGATTCGACCCTTGAATCTCCTGACTGCTACTTAGAAGCGTCAGAGACACAGAAAGATAAATTTGCCATACTATCAGTTAAATAAACTTATGTAAGAAGCCAAAGGAAGAGAAGTGGAAGAAGCTGCTATAGATTGTAAAAATATAACAACGCGCACAACAGTACCCTTGTCATTGTCGCTGAAAGCTGGGAATGCAATTCATGTTTAAAAGTCTGTATTTTAGCGAGGGGTGTTTTTTTTCTATAAAGAGTCACATTAGGTTCCACGTTTCTCATAATCTGTCCCTAATCTATAATATAATTTAAACGTGTTATAGCGGAATCAAACGCACTGAATTCCTCTGCAGTAAGCAACGATAAATTCAGGACGATGAATAACACAGTGCAGTTCTACAGAGCAGGGCTGCCACGTTGACAGAACATATAGGGAATGAGTTACCAGGCATTTGTACTGCTAAGCGGTGTAAATAGTACCTTGTCTAGGAGCAGACTGCGTGTGTAACAAATCTGGTGGTGGAAGAACTGGGGAAGTAGAGCAAAGTGGATCGTTCAATTTTCGTGGTTCTACTCAGCGGCAGATTTGTTGGACACACACTATGCCTCCTGAATTGACCAACAATACAACACAGTTAGCCGAGTTCTCTTTCTTTAGAACGAAATGTCGGTAGAGTCAAGAACGAAGATGCAATATGAGAGATGCACTTAAAATATTTTCTTGTAGTAACAAAAACATGGAATTAAAGATGCACAAATGTATAACTGCAGTTTCTCTAAACACTGCTGGCGTTGAATTATTAATACACTATTGTTGTTCTAAAGAAATGTGGACATTTATTGGTTTACATTGCAAAAGTTGAATCATAATGCACGGGATTATAAATTAAGAAATCACATGAGATATCACATTAAGAGAAGAAGCCGGAAGTACAAACAAAGGAGCTTGGTGCAGTCAGTTTTATTCTGTTTACTGGGTGATGTGGTAACAAGTCCAGTGATCACCAGCGAGTGATTTCTTAATTCCCCCTTCCCTCTCTATTCATATCTCATCTGTAGCAAACAAAACGAAATCATTGCTTATTTAACGTCGCTATCTGAAACCCAGAATATGTAGCGCCCATGTACGATATGAAGTTTATTTCATGGTCACATGTTTCATTTAATTATTTTGCATCATGCCAATAATCGGTCAGGCTCACAAACACGCTGCTAGATGGACCGTTACCTTATCGACAGAAGTCCTTGCGATTGGGATGACGGTTGGTAAAACAGAGCAAGCTGGCCGAAATCTTTAACTTGTATTCGGAAGCAACACATATCGAATGTTGCCTGGAACACCGACCAAGGTCTGAGGAGTTTTCGAGACATGCCTTTCCGAACCGGACAACATTTCAACATTAGTTTTGAGGACCAGAAAACAAACTAGTACGTACTTGGTGTACAAATCTAGGCGGACGTTTGCTGCTACATTTCTTGTTTCTGGTGGTGAAATTTCGGTCAAAATGGCGATATGAATTACTCCTTCGTCGTCTGGTATTAGCATCCAAGGTACGCCTCCGTCATAGTAAACGTTCTTGAGTTCACGCAATTGGAGTGGCAGGCCGCTGTTGAAGGTACTGCTGCCTGCAGACATTGAGACACTGTTTACAGTGGCGGCAAGAATAGGATGGGACTGCTCATCAGAGGAAGTCGAATGACCAGGAGTGTAACTTCCACCTTTGCGCACCAATGCCAATGGAACAGTGGGTAACTGCTGACATTAGTACCAGGTCCCCCATGTTGGACGTTGCGAATGCGCTGTAGGTAAACTACATTATACCATCTTTAAACTCGGGTTGTGTCTTACTGGCCCGAAACTTGATGTCAAGAGCAAGAAGAAGGCTTTTATTTATCGCCCCTGTGCTGTTAAACTGCGACGTACTGTAAATTTTCTCTTTTATCTCAATCGGAATAACACAAAAGAAATAATACCCGTTCTTTTAGTCTTCTAGCCATGAGAGTAACTC
>Ga0209629_10002764_pt1 | contig 12141 bp, 8 predicted proteins | sample TergutCu122P5_FD_187286 | JGI IMG/M metagenome (GOLD analysis project Ga0209629, IMG submission 187286) | Cubitermes ugandensis P5 segment gut microbial communities from Kakamega Forest, Kenya - Cu122 P5 (SPAdes) (version 2) | ecosystem: Host-associated > Arthropoda: Insects > Digestive system >...
CCTCAAAGCAGTGTTACTCAGGTATCCATTCATCTGGGAAGCGATGCCATGCCACTGGGTAACTTGTTTCCAGTTAAAACCACTACATTACCTTTAAAAGTCAGAAACCAATTACCCAGGGATGTAAAATCATATCCTACAAGAATGGATATCTTATCTACATAGATGTTGAACAATTCAAAATTGTATCTCACACTAATACAGACTGCTTAATTAAGGCAGATACTGTGACTGCTGTTTTTAAGAAATGTATTAATATAGGTAGATTCCAGTAAGAAAATATAACCTGAAAATTTACATTCATGTGACAAGATATTAAATTTCAGCATGGTAACATAATATATATATTACTACATTGTACTCTGTGTGTACAGATGATCATCTTCATGTTTAACAAAATTTATGATGTAGCATACCCTTATGGGCACAGAAAGGATAGATGCAGCTTCTTCAAATGATTACTGGAGACTAACCAGGTAAACTAGCACAAAAACATATCGGGATATATATACAAGTTCTCCATGATATTGGCCCAGGGTGGCCAAAATGTGTCGGAGGAACAGTGAACTAAACTTTACCCTCTGTAACATACTGTGCACTACCTTGGCCTTTAATGCAGAATTGTAAATACATACAGGGCAACTGGCTCTAAGGGGCATGGAACTGGAAACACAATATATATATATATTGAAAAGAATGCTAAACTGTATGCACAACAAACAGGCACACAAAACACTTTCTTCAGATGTGCCTAAAATGATAATCAGAAGAAACCTGCACATGGAAGATTCCGTTCAGAGACGCCTGGAACTGTAAGCAGAAGAAAAGTATATATGGAACAAATTTGATGTGGTTTTGACCATGCATCGACATTAATATGTGGAAATAAAATGCCAACATCCTGCAAGCCAGACACATAACCCTCAACAACACACCAGAACAGCAACTTGAAAATTACAGCATGAAATACCACAGGCAGCAACTACTGTATAATACTCCTGAGCTCCTGATAATGAGCATAGTGTTGCCGGAAACATGTTGAGCAAGCAATAAGATCTGCAAGAAAAACCTCTGTTGCATCTAGTTGGCATTTTATTTCCACATATATATATGGAACAGTTTGTTCAGGTGGGCCTGAAACTGTAAGCAGAAAATACATACATATGGAAGAGAAAAAACATACAAATGGAACAAAAATATGCACAAATAACTTGAATATCAATTTTCTGTGTTGTTGTAGCAAGAAGAAATTTAGCTGCAGTGCTAACCATTTCAGGTAGGAAAAGTCACTGAGACTGAATCAACAGTGCCCAGAGAAAGATCACCAGAACACACATATGCATCAGGTAATAGTGAAAATAGTACAACTTTTTACACTCAGTATCACTATATGTGACTCACCATCTTCCTCAGTGGTACAGTGAACTGGACTGGACCGGATTCCTTCACCAGCTGAAGTAAAGGCCAGCACTCGAACACTGTAGTTTGCAAACTTGGCCAGACCATGAAGATTTGTCTCCAGATTTGTTGTCTTCTTTATTTCCACATCAGAGGTTGAACCTACATTGATAATGTACACAATTTGAAATACACCAAGGCCTTGTTTATGCCTGTGTGTTTTATGACTTTCAGCTTTAATACCTCTTGCCAATTTACACCACTTCTTAATTTATTTTTTCTCACTTCAGTTTAACACTCATAGGCTGATTTATTTCCATACATTTAAGTATTTTTTTTTATAGGAATATCATTTTGATTTACACTTTTTTTTTATTTACACCCACTCTTTCATGAATACAACTAGGGTGTAAAACAAGGCTTTGGTTATACTGAAAATATGAACTCAGATCTGCTCTTTTGGGATTCTACAGTGTGTAAAATTCCAAAAGAGCACAGATCTCACATCGCAGCAGAAGCCTGAAATCCTAAATATGAGCTTCTTAGGGAAGTAAAGTAAAATCTCCAAACAACACTCTTGGAAATATGTAACAAATACAACTTACTAAGTGAAAAATATCTTAAATGAGTAAACCTAAAAGCATGTCATTATTTTGTAATTCTGGACTTAAACTTACATCCACATTACTGGAATACTTTTCCATAAAATAGGCACTCTACATTAAGTGATCAATTGTGATCATCAAAGAACATTATGTCTTACCTTCATCAGTGATTGTGACAAATTATTGAAAAATAATAACTTTTGTACAAGCACAGATTTGTTCATCATTTTTCATTCATAGTTATATTGTATGAATACTAATAAGTGAAATGTCACAATACATAGGAACTCAAGGTGGCTTATAAGTTTGTAATATCTTAATTACATAGTATTTGTCCAGAGCTGTCTGTTTGGTACTTTTTCAAGAAGATTGGAAGTGTAAATTTGTAGATTCCAGAGGTTTTTAACAGTGTGATATGGGACATCAGAGAGCCCTGCAGAAAATGACTACAGTTTTCCAAGAGCTCCATGGGCCTGATACATGGTGAACAATTGGCAGTTATAAGAACCGCAGTAATTCTATTTTTCATCTACATCTCAATCCATGAGACACCCAAGGTAATCCACATGCTGCTGTTCAGTTGGATTAAGTTATCATGAGCTTGGTATTATTCCAAGTTGGTGCTGATGTTTAATTTCACCTGAAGATTGTACCACATAACACAATTCTTCCTCCTCATCCTCTGTCACTATGGTAATCATCCTCAGCAGCAGCATTGTCATTATCATGACTGTTGTCATTGTCAACTACATCATCTTGCTTATTTGCTTCGCATTTGCAATGAATCTACCAATACAACAATTCAGTCATTCATTGAGAGAAAATAAGAAGCACTGGATAGTGGGCTACTGGCAGTTGGCATATTTTTTGACCTAACAAAGCCATATGATGTTTTAAACCATGATATACTGTTGGGAAAATTTATTTCTTACGGTGTGAGAGGAAATATAAACTCAAAGTCTAAATCCTACCTGACAGTTTGAAGAGAGTTTGTCAAAATAAATCAAAGTTACCACATAAACTATAGAAGAATAAATATTTTTCCTCTTAAAAGGTACTACAATACGGAGTGCCATAGGGCTCCGTATGTGAACCTCTTCTGTACTGAATATATATTAATGATCTTCCTTTAAATGTGAATGAGGCAGAGTTGGTCTTGTATGAGGATGATACTAACTTATTAATCATCGAAAGAGATAGAAATGTTTTACAGCATAAGGTAAATGGTGTCATGAAGAAGTTAGAATATTGGTTTCGAAAAAATAACATTATGATCAATGCTGGAAAAATGGTAGAATAGTCATTTCACACAAAACTGGATAGATTTTCTCTAAGACCTAAAATCATTTTTAGAAATATGGATATTGCTTACAAATCAGAAACAAAATTTCTTGGTGTTTATATTACAGAAAATTTGAAATGGAAGGCTCATGTTTGTTCATTAAGTTTAAAACTGAGCAAATATAATTTTAAGTTTAAAATTGGGTAAATATAATGAAAGTATACCTATATTTCAGGTGCAGAAGAGGGTTATTTGGATAATGTGTGGTGTTAGTACTGGTACATCTTGAAGATAACTATTTAAGGACTATAAGAAACTTACGCTAACTTCTCTACATGTACTTGCTTACTTATTACATGGAGCAGAGTCCTTCTTGAAAAGCTAACCGGTTCTCAGCTAGTCAAGAAATTTCCTGAATTTTAAGGAACGTGAAGGTTCATTACCTCATTTACAGTGCCCACCACCTGTCCGTATCCAGAACCCACATGTATGTGGCATGGTAAGTTTTATAAGGAAGTATAAATTTTCACTGGAGCTAGAAGTACATGTACATGATCATAATTCAAGGAGAAATTGTATTTACAAGTTTTGCCATATAATATGAATCTCTAAAAAAGAGTGTAATTAACATGGGAATTAGATTGTATAATAAGGTGGCTGTGAATATAAAGAAGTTAAACAAGTATAAACCTTGTAAAAGAAAATTAAAATCTCTGGTGATGAATCATGAATTTTATTCAATAGATTAATTTTTATCTTACGGATTAAATGACATGCAGGAGAAAGACATTTATAATTAGTCATATTACTATATTACATTATGCTCTAGTATATTATATATTATGTTATTATATTGTATTTTATTGCTTTATTTGTGTTGCTGTTGTACAGTATTGATATTATTAATAGTATTATATTGAATATACAGCTACATTGTGCTTCACGTGTCCAGAATTACATGTATGGCTGGTTGGACTGAATAAAGAAATGGATTGAACGGAAATTGTGAAATAGTCGGCAATGGTTTCTTGGGTACCTGAGCTACATACCATTGCAATCAATGTCACAGCTGATATACAAGAGCTAATGATAGACAGTAAACATTTAAAAGATCAACAAGATATAGTGGATGGCTTCAGTACAAGAGCTAATGATAGAGGGTAAACATTTAAAAGATGAAGAAGATACAGCGTAAGCCTTCAATATCTATTGGTCTATAATTGATAAAATAAGTAAAAATAATGTAGATAAAAAGATTAATTATGAAAATCTGTTACTTGTCATTATTATTTAGAACAAAATTACGTTCATCCCTCTTCATATTTGGTTTTTAAAACTTTTTCAACCAAAGTAATTACATATATATTATTAAATCGCTAAAAACAAAAAAATTCTCATGGATATGATGAGATTTCTACTATTTAATCCAAATTTTTATTTAGTCCAAATATCATACATATGGCAGTAGACTCGTCAGTTTCTAACAATATACTTTAAATACAAATTAGTTTTCCAGTAGTAACTTAAAATAATATTCTACAAACTGATATCAGAAAACTGTGTATTTATAATATATTGTATACTTAAAATGTAAGCTAATTATAATATTAAAAGTTACACAGTTACAAAGATACAAATTCTTCTACTGAGTAAAAGGTATGCAGAAGAATAAATGATTTCAACATTTTATTAAAGGCCTTATAACTATCTATTTCTTTTATGTAACCAGGAAGTTTGTTATATACTTTAGTCCCCATGTTTATTACACTTTTTTATATATTTCAGTATTGTAAGATTGGATGTGGGTATCCGTCTTCCTTTGTGTATTATAAGTATGAACATCGGAAATAAACTATTAAAAATTAATGCCACCTACACATGTTCACCATTAACTTATATCTGTAATAAGACTATCTTGTCAGGAATTTTCCCTGATTGCTTGAAGTTCTCAATTATACAACATATATCCAGGATAGGAGATGTACTGAAAACTACAAATTCTAGACCTTTATCATTATTGATTTCTTTCTCAGTTTTTGAACAAGCTTTGTATATGAGAACAATTAAAAATTTTTATAGTAATAAGTTACTAGTGGGAAATAAGGTTGGTTTCAGAAAAGGCATAGCAACTTAAGATGTCATTTTTAAACTATCAAATGATATTTTAAATGACTTAAATATTAAAACAATGGTTGGTAGTATCTTTTGCTTTCTGGAGAAAGCTTTCAATTCTGTTAATCACAAGTTATTTCTGTCTCAACTACCTTACTCTCGAGGATCTATGGAATGAATATATGTACGTATGTATGTATTATGAAATAGGTGGAAAGGCTAAATTATTACTAAATTACTATATTCAGAATAGACATAAAAAAGTTCAAATCATGAACTTGTATCTTAGTTCTAACACAACCTCAAAATGGACCGAAAAAGTATGGGGAGCTGCAGGGTTAAATTTTGGGCCATCGTTATTTCCAGTATACATCAATGACTTACCTGAGGCCACAGAACACAAAGCTATTCCTATCTTATTTGCTAATGATACCGGTATATTAATTACAAGCCCAAATAATATTCAGTTTCAAGGTAATCTTAATGCAAGTTTTGGACAACTAACTAATTTGCTTGCCTTGAATTTTGAAAAGAACTATTTCATTCAGTGTACTAATAAAGGTAGATGTACTTCTGAAGCTGAACAAATTTGTACAGCTATTGAAAAAACATTTATTGTTCTATTTGTTAATAACACTCATCCTTGGAAAACCCACATTGAATGTATTAAGTCTAAACTAAGCTCAGCTTGCTATGCTTTGCGGTCATCAAATCATATGTACCACTAAATACTCCGAAAATGATTTACTATCCCCTTTTCCACTCTATAATGACCTATGGTTTATTGTTCTGCGGGCACTCCTCAGACAGTATAAAGATATTCAGGTTGCAAAAGAAGATTATTAGAACCATGATGGGTCATAGAAATGGTGACTCTTGTAGAAAATTATTCTTTAATTTAGAAATCTTTTCACTCCTTTTGCAGTACACTCTTTCTCTTCTTTTGTTTCTGATAACAATTAGGAATCAATTTCTCGCCAATTCTGAAATATAGCACATTGACACTACGCAACATGCTAATTTTCACCAACCTTCTGTGAATTTGACTAAATACCAGAATGGAGTGCACTATTTAGGTGTTAAGGTGTTTAATATGCTTCCTTCTTAAATTAAAATACAATCTGATAATCCCAAGAAATTTAAAATGATATTACAGAAATTTTTACATGAAAATTCCTTTCATTCTCTGGATGAATATTTCAAACTTAAAAAAAGCTGAATTTAATTACATATGCTCTAAATTAGTATTTTAAAGTCCTAATGGCTCAGACCATTTCCAAGCCAAACCTTTTCCTGTATATACCCCAATATTGCCCTCAGACTAGTTCATTCTACACGCACCTACCTGCCTATGAAGATGGAACAGACAGAGTGTTCTGAAACGTCGGCATATAAATTATACAGAATTATTATTTTAATAATTGTTATGTTTATGTACATACAGTATGATTGTATATATGATGATGATAATCATCCTGATCATCATGATAGATGGTGGTAGTGACAACAGCAAACAAAACAAAAACAAAACAAAACAAGATAACAACAACAATAATGGCAATGATGATGACAACAACCAAAATAACAATGTTCTAGATAACTTGAATATGCCTATTTAAAAAACGATTTATTTACTGCCATTTTTAAACTTCAGGGACTTAAATTAATGGATATTTACAAACCAACTACTGATAGAAACTTGACATTATTTTGGTTTCTGTAGGTACCTATCAAATTTTGATTTCTCCAGTTTATTTGGTTGATAATATCCTTACTATCAAAGCTCTCAGTATCTTCCATTTTCTACTTGTACCTTTCTATGACTTGTAACTTACAGATTTTGCAGACAGTCTTGTTTTCAATAAAAACCTTCTTTTTGAGTAATGGAAATCCAGGAAGTTGGTAGGGCACTTATTTTTCCCAAATGAAGCAGAAATTTATTAACAGTGTTGTAGAAAAGTAAATAACTGATTGTCCAGTGTTCAAGTGTTGTGTTTTATCTGGATAATAAACCATTATTGATTAACTAGCAAAATTGGATGATGTTACCTGAAGAAGATTGCTTGTTATGTGGTTTGCAGTAGTTTCCTGACAACCACGAACTGAACAAATAAATTTAGAATTTTGCTGCTTTGGTAAACTGAACAGGAACAAATGAAACATTATCTGGGTGAGTAACAAAAGACTCAGTCAGCTGCCCATGATTGGGTTCTAAGCATATAACACAAACAGACACATTTTAGAGCTTTCTTTGAGATACATCCCAATTAGTGTTTTCAGAACTTCCACAAAGCTGGTGACTTAATTAATTTTATTTATTTAAACCATTCTAGAAATTCCTTAGTTACAGATCCTAACATCTTTAGGGCATAGCATAAAATTGAATACAATTATTTTCTTTGTTATTAGCACAGTTCTGATGGGTGACATGAACACACAGCAATTTAGATGCCAGTGTTTAATCTTTATGTAATTTTAGTAGGCTGTCTGCTTCTCACCTCCAAGAAGATTTACATGTCTGTACAGAACTTTGTAGCCCTCAATTACTCCATTACGGTGTTCAGGTGGTGGTGGGTCCCACCTTACACGCACACTCTGTGGCGACACTGCAGAGCAGCGCAAGTCCTGTGGCGCCATGTCTGGAACTAGGATTTGAATGATGACAATCACCCATGAAGATAAACGAAATGCCAAATGCTTAGTTTATAATTGGAAATGTGATTTTCCATTGTATAAAATTTACACCAGTTAAGAAAGTAACAAGTCATCTCAGTTTATTACAACTACAATGTCAATGAAGTTTTAGTTAAAAATCACAGATGGTTTTACTATTTTCAACAATACTTCTTATTCTGGACCCTTAAATTAAATTTAACATAATAAAAGTACTTTACTTTTTCTGTTCTGTAAATTATAAATTTCTAAATTTTATTTTAAACTGCTTATTTTGAGTGCAATTCAGAAGATACCTGAATACAGTAAAAATATCAGTTGTGTTGTTTATGCTGTAAGTGCAAGTGATATTTACTTTTCCAAACCTTTCTCTGAATGTAGAGAATGCAAGGCATGCACAGCAGGCACATCATTTTTGTAGCTACAGAACAACCTACATGCACACACACATTGTTTTTCTCAACTATGCAAACAATATGTCACCTTCAAGGGGCAATAACTACAATAACCAAACTCTCATTTGTCAAACACCAACATGAATGTGAATACTTCAATCACCAACCGAAAGTCTAACATACACAGGAAATTGTTTAATATCAAATATGTGTGTGTACTTTAGACCAATAAACTTGACAAGTGTCTAACAGTTTCATAATTTAGCACACCTGTGTACAAATACACAGATGTGTAGACTATAGTTCAAATCTTGCACATGTATATATCACCTTGAACCTGTGTGCTTACGTGACTAAAGTTTTTAGAATAACCTTCTCTGGAGTACTGGAGTGACCATATGATTTGATATATCTTCAACAGTGCAACATAATACCTTCTTATCTAATTATAAATATTTATACATTATTTTTTAGATATACTACATCCCATTTTAACCTTGTATTCTTAATTGCTTTCGCATCCACCTTGTAAGTAATATGGGATCCCACAATACATAGTACACACTGATTGCACATTTTACCTATGTACGTTGGCTTGAAGATGGTTTAAAGAAAGACCGAAACATGTTGCCATATTAAGATACCTATATCATACACTACTGTTGTGTTCTTGACGGAATAAACTGTTTGTTTTATCATAAGTATTGAAACACAATGGGATGTCTTCAATTAAAAAAAAACACCATAATTGAAAGTAATACCAGAGGAACAGAAGAGGCAACATAAAAAGTGGATAATAAAAATACTCTACAATTAGATTTATTTAGTACTTTTTTCCTTAAAGTAGTCCACATAACAACACTCTGCTAGTAAACAGTGCATTCTCTTTTTCCAAATAATCAAGTCATCCTTCAAGCTATTAAAACACTACTGAATATATGACTTGTTTTTTGGAAGCAAGGCTATTCATTATCACTTTTTTTGACTGTCCATATTTTAGTCAGTATTTCCCCAGGAATAACACACTCTGCAACAAATCACTGTTCTTTTCTCCAGATATCTGTGTATCAGAAACTGATAACCAACCCTATCTAACTGCATACATTCATTTTCTAAACTGTGTGAAAATATTTATTTCTCCATGTTCTGCTGATGGTAATCAACTTTACCATATCCCACACCTTTGTTATGTTAGATATAACATCTGTAAGTGCCAGCTTCTTTCAGAATATTTAAGTTTTTATCTTCATTAATTTGCTTCTAGTGAAATTCTGTTTTATAAAATTCTTTATTACGTTTATCTGTCATTTTATTGAATAGCTGAAGTATTGTGGAATTTAAAATGTTTCAACAAAAGAGCACTTGCAAACAATGCAGCTGAAAATTGGTCAAGTATGTCACATGATTCCATGGACTGGTTGTAAAGAAATAATAAAAAAAAGGTGTAATAGGAACAGTGAAGAAATGTAGACATTTTGCATTTTGTGAATGACATAAACATAAAGTCATATAAAAGAAAATTTGAAATGGTGTGGTGAGACAGTAAGAAGGTCAGAATCCATAATGTCCAGTAATGGACACACGTGTTTTGAACTCACCAACAAAAAGCAAAAACCATGGCAAAATTAGCGATAGTGAGTGCCATAGCTGTAGGGAATGGAAAAGTGAGATTAAAACTCTTAAAAGAGAAGTTACATCCAAGTCCGCAATTATTAAAATCTTAACAGAAGAGTCAAACCCGTTCGGCACAAACAAAGAAAACAACAAGCTAACCTGCACGGACTCAGTCAGCTCAACTCAGTGTGGAAAATGCAACCAACAAGGAAAAATCAGCAATAGTGGGTGCGATAGCTGTAGTGAGTGGAAAGGTGAGATTCAAACTCTTAAAAGTGAAGTTAAATCTCTGTCCGAAATTATTAAGATCCTAACGGAAGAAGTAAAATCGACGCAAACAAAGAAACCATCAAGCTAACCTATACGGACTCAGTCAGTACGACTCAGTGTAGCAAATGCAACCAACTAGAACTGCAGCTGCAGACAGCATTAAATGAAGTAAGTTCCTTAAAAGCAATAATAAATATATTAAATGAAGACTCCAAATTATCGAAACCGACAACCAAGGCTAGTAGTGACATGACCAACCCATGGACTGTGGTGTTAGCTAACAACTCACGTGGCTCCCGGACAACTACCCAACCAAAGCCTTCTTCACGTGAAACATTTTATAATCTTCAGTATGCTGTTCCAACCACAAATCGTTATGCTGCCCTATTAAACAGTCAACAAACCAACGACACAACGTTCTCTCCAGATTCCGAGCAACAACCGAAACACTCCAGGGAAACTAACCTTAATTACGCCGAGAAACACCGCTGGAAGAAGTCCACCATGGAATTCCATACCCAAAACCCTGCAACTCATCCACTGACCAACCATTACCAACGAGAAGTAAACAGGAATAAGGAAGGACCAAGACACATCCCAACAATTGTGAATGGTGTAGTAAGAGTGAACTCAAAAGTGAAAAAGGAACTAGAATTTAGTGATACATCAGTCAATTGTTTAAAAACACCATCAGTAATTTACGCCAAACTATTAAGAATCTTACTGACAATGAACCCCCACCACTATCCAAACACAGAATAATACTTCTAGGCGATAGTCATCTAAGAGGATATGCTTGCTCCCTACAATCCATAGTAAACAAGGACTATGATATACTGGGCATAGTTAAACCGGAATCTTGTTCTAATGAGCTAAAAGAATCCATAACAGAAGGCTTGGCACAATGCTCCCTCAGTGATCTAATACTAATCAATACTGGCACTAATGACTTTGAACTTAATGGTTTCATGACCACCTTTCAGAACATCAGGAACTTTCTAGTGCATAATAATCACTCCAATATCTTTTTGATGAGCATTCCCTTCCGATACGACCTGCCTAATTCCCATGAAGTAAACAAAGAAATTTCTGCATTGAACAACAAACTGGAGAAACTAGTAAGAGTTCTCCCCCATGCCAGGTTCATCTATTTGAATAATGACAGGAACCTCTATACCAAACATGGCTTACATCACAACAAACTGGGAAAAATGTTGACCTCTCTTCAGCTAGCTGAATGTATTCTAACCACATTTGCACTCAATAGATCAACTCCCATCCCCCTAAGATGGTATGATGATGTGCTGGGGAATAGCTCACTTGGTGACTCTACCCAAACAACTTTGAACAGGATATCAAGTAGAAATAGAAAAACTCCAATCACCAGGTCCAATGATTTTTTATGGATGTCCTAGCCAACAACTTACCCAATGATGATATCAATGTAAACAAAAACAGTGATCGTAATTCCAGCACTAGTACACAGTCAACCAAAGGAAGCATGTACAGGAATCATACTCATGCAGTAACCAACACTTTTCCCATTACTAATCAGGCCAATAATTTAAAGATCTGTCATCAGAACATAAAGCGACTATCTAACAAAACCAATGAATTTTTAATCACGTTATCATCACATAGCCCACATGTTATTTGCCTGATTGTAATTGTAATTGTAATTCATTTGCTGTCCATAAATCCAATTTAGGATACAGTCCTGTGGATGTAGACATTGTCATAAATATATCATCTAACATAGTATTCATAGAGTCATAATAATTTGGGCTACAAT
>Ga0209629_10002765_pt1 | contig 12141 bp, 12 predicted proteins | sample TergutCu122P5_FD_187286 | JGI IMG/M metagenome (GOLD analysis project Ga0209629, IMG submission 187286) | Cubitermes ugandensis P5 segment gut microbial communities from Kakamega Forest, Kenya - Cu122 P5 (SPAdes) (version 2) | ecosystem: Host-associated > Arthropoda: Insects > Digestive system...
TTCGAGCAATGGAAGCAAACCCGGATGCGCTGGCACAAAGCGCTGGGGTTGGGAGATAAAAAATATCGCTTTCACGATCACGATAAGTTGGCGCATTATGCAAACGCCGCTACCGACATCGAATTTGAAATGCCCTTCGGATTTAAGGAAGTGGAAGGCATTCATTCGCGTACCGATTTTGATTTAAGCAGTCACGAAAAATATTCAGGCAAGCGGGTTCAATATTTCGACCCCGAATTGAATCAATCCTATACTCCTTATGTAATTGAAACATCCATTGGCGTCGATCGTATGTTTCTGAGCATCTTGGCAAGTTCTTACACGGAAGAGCAACTGGAAGACGGAGAAACGCGAGTTGTCCTCAGGATTCCGTCCGTGCTGGCTCCGGTAAAAATAGCCGTTCTGCCTTTAGTGAAAAAAGACGGACTTCCCGAAAAAGCCCGTGAAATTATGGATAATCTGAAATTTGACTATCCTTGCCAATACGACGAAAAGGATTCCATCGGGAAACGGTATCGCCGTCAGGATGCTATCGGCACGCCCTATTGCATCACTATTGATCACGATACATTGGTCGATAATTGCGTAACTATCCGTTTCCGCGACACGATGGAACAGGAACGCGTACCCGTTGCCGATTTGGGAAGCATTATCGCCGATAAAATAAGTATGAAAAATCTATTAAAACAAATAACAGAAATATGAAAAAGTCTTTAGTTGCAATCATTGTATTGCTTGTCATCGTAGGGATAGCCGTTTTATGGTATCAAAGAACTTACAATAATCTGGTGCAGGCGGACGAAAGCGTGAAATCCGCTTGGGGAAACGTGGAAAATCAATACCAGCGCCGTTCCGATTTGGTTCCCAATTTGGTGGCGACTGTAAAAGGTTATGCAACACATGAACAGACTACGCTGGAAAACGTAATCAATGCGCGGGCAAAAGCTACGCAGGTAAGCATCGACCCGACCAAGCTGAACGAACAAACTATGGCTCAGTTTCAAGCGGCTCAGGGTGAATTGAGTTCAGCATTAAGCAGACTGTTGGTAAGTGTGGAAGCCTATCCTGATTTGAAAGCCAATCAGAATTTCCTCGATTTGCAGGCACAATTGGAAGGCACCGAAAACCGGATTTCAACCGAACGCACTCGTTTCAACGAAGTGGCTCAAACTTATAACACGATGATTCGCAAGTTTCCGAATAATATCATCGCCGGTATGTCGGGATTTGCCGAAAAGCCCTATTTCAAAGCGGAAGCCGGAGCGGAAAAAGCGCCGGAAGTTAAATTTTGATTCTCGTGTCATGGCGGGCTTGATCCGCCATCCCCTATATTACTGTCATGGCGGACTTGATCCGCCATCCCCTAAATAAAAAATTTATATGAAAAATTTATTCTATTTATTATTCTTTGCAACTTTACTTGCTTCATTCGGCGGATGCGGCGGCAATGGAGTGGATGAAGCGTGGCGGTCGGCAAACACAAACGCTTATGATTCGATTGCTAAACTTCCGAGTTATCATGCGCTTCAAACGGCTGATAAAACAGGTCCTGAGGGAGTTTATTATAAAGTCATTCAAAAAGGAACGGGAACCGTATATCCGCTGCAAACAAGTACAGTTAAAGTGCTTTATTATGGAACTTTCTACGATCAGAAAACTTATTTTGACATAGGAACCAGTCAAAGCAATGCTCCTGCAACTTTTTCTTTGGCAGGAAACAGTACTATCAGAGGCTTTTCTTTTGCGCTGCAAAATATGGTTGTGGGCGATAAATGGGAAATCTGGATTCCGTATTATTTAGGATATGGAGCAGCCGGATTGACAAATTCCTCTTATCAAACCGTAATACAAGGCTATACAACATTAGTTTTTACGGTTGAATTGGTAGATATTACGTTGTATCCGAAATAGAATCGAGAAACTTCCGATTTTTTATTGCAAATAATAAAGTTTCAAGTTCGGAATGAATTTGAAATCCTTTGCATTCAGTGTAAATAACTCAGTATTGTAATATATTGCAGTAGCAGCTATCAGAGCATCAACTATATCTAATTTATGTGATAAGCAATATTTTTCCACTAAATTTACAGCCATTTCGGATATTTCCACATTAATATGCAAGATGGTTACATTATCTAAATCACTCTTTATCAGTTTTAATTCTGCTTTATTAATAGCGCCGTATAAAAGTTCACCACAAGTAATATCCGAAATAGCAATGTTTTCCTGCCCTATTTTTTCAAGCTCGGCACTAACAACTAAATTATGCCTATATACTTCAATAAAAATATTTGTATCACAAAGCAGCATTGTCGTAATGTTTTGTGCGCTTTTCATAGATTTCCTGTCGTATTTCTTTTATATCAATGTTCCTATTCTCCCACATACCAAAGGTTTTTTCAAACAATTTATGCTGTTTCGGTTGAACGGATAACTCCCGATGAGTCACCTCAGTCTCTATATTCCACGATTTTAACAAATGTAGCAAAATACTCATTTGTGAATCATTAATTTGTTTTTTTAAAGTAAGCTGCGTCATAATCTTCTTATCAAAAATTTATTTTACAAAGTTACAAATAATTATTAATAAAAAACGTTACATTTGTACCAGATTTACGAAATTATATATAATCATGAAAAAGAGAATTACACTAATCACTTTCGCTGTCCTTTATCTATCAGCATTTCCGATTCAGGCAGGCATCCGGTTAGGCGTGAAAGGCGGCGTTAATTTAGCAAATGCCGCTCTCAGTACAAGTTCGCTTCGAACGGATAATTTTACCGGCTTTCAAGTGGGTCCGATTATTGATATTTCTTCTTTGACGGGATTCGGATTCGACGCCGCAGTCCTGTATAGCGAAAGCGGAATAAGATTCACGGATAGTTTAAGGATTACAAATTATGAAGATAAAGTGAGTACATTAAATATTCCCGTTAATTTGAAATATAAAATTTCATTAGTTAATATACTCGGTTGCTACTTGTCTGCCGGTCCATACGTCAATTTCAAATTAAATACTCAAGATAATTTCAGTCAAAATAAAGATTTGATTTTAAGCGAATGGAAAAGTAAACAGTTCGGCGCCGGCATGAATTTTGGAGCGGGATTTGAGTTATTGAAACATTTGCAAGTAGGGGTTAATTACCAATTGGCATTAACTGACGATTACAGTTCTGATGTTTCCTATAGAGATTGGAACGGGAATATTACTTTTCCTGCATTCAAAGCGAAAACCCGAATCTGGTCTATAACCGCCACTTATTTCTTCTAATGTATATCGAAGTTATTCTACCGGTTCCTTTAGCCGATTCCTATACTTATTCAGTTCCTGTGGAAATGGAAAATCGAATTGCCTCAGGCATTCAGGTATTGGTAGAATTTGGAAAAAACAAACGCTATTCGGGAATTGTTCGTTCTATCCATGAAAATCCTCCTGAATCGTTGAAAACAATCAAGCCGATTTTGGCGATCGAAAGCGAACGACCTGTTATTCGTCATCCGCAAATTCAATTTTGGGAATGGATTGCCGATTATTATCTTTGCAAGTTGGGCGAAGTCAGCCATGCTGCGCTTCCGTCGGGATTGCGTTCCGAATCGCAGCTTGCTTATTCGGAGAAAAAGGAAACATACGTTCGTTTTGCTCCAGCCTGTTTGGGTATCGATGATTTCAATCCGGTGTTGGAATCGGTGAAGCGGGCGGTAAAGCAGGAAGAACTGCTCCTGAAATTCATCGAATATACGCAAGCAACTCAAGGCGTTATTGCCAAAAAGGATTTATTGGCTAATAGCCGTGCAAGCGTCACAGCGCTCAACGGTTTGATTGTAAAAGACATTCTCGAAACTTTCGAGAAAACAATCAGCCGCTTGCCCGTTTATAATAAAGAAATACAAGAATTAAACACACTTCATCCTTTTCAGCAAAAAGCTTATCAAGAGATTATGGAAAGTTTTCGCGAAAAAGACGTTTGTCTTTTGCATGGCGTAACTTCTTCGGGAAAAACGGAAATATATATGCACTTGATTGCAAAAACGCTGGAACAAAACCGGCAAGTGTTGTATCTGCTTCCGGAAATCGCATTAACAACTCAGATTACCGAACGAATACAAAAGTTTTTCGGCGACAAGGTTGGCGTTTATCATTCCCGAATCAACGATAACGAAAGAGTGGAAATTTGGAATAATCTGCTCGACGATTCGGGGTATCAAATAATTCTCGGCGCGCGTTCTTCCTTGTTTTTGCCTTTTAAGGATTTAGGATTAGTAATTGTGGACGAAGAACATGAGCCGAGTTATAAGCAACAAGACCCTGCTCCCCGCTATCACGCCAGAAATGCAGCTATTGTGCTGGCAAAAATGCACGGCGCTAAAACGCTTTTGGGAAGCGCTACGCCAAGCATTGAGTCATATTTCAACGCGCAAACCGGCAAATATGGCTATGCCGGAATGGACAAACGGTTTGAGGAAAAAGAGTTGCCAACTATCATTCCCGTCGATGTCAAAGAATTGAGAAGGAAAAAGATAATGAAGTCTATTTTCTCTCCTTTGTTAATAGAAAAAATCCGGGAAACTTTGCAAGCCGGCGAACAAACATTGCTATTTCAAAACCGGAGAGGCTTCTCCCCTGCCCTATCCTGCCGGATTTGCGATTGGACGCCGAAATGCAGATCCTGCGACGTCAGTCTGACCTATCATAAACAAAGCAACCGCTTGAGCTGTCATTACTGCGGACGAACTTACCACATCTCGTCCGTTTGCCCCGAATGTGGAAATACGGATTTAAAACCAATGGGATTCGGAACGGAAAAAGTTGAAGAAGAAGTCAAAAGCCTGTTTCCCGACATTTCCGTTGCCCGACTTGATACCGATACTACTAAGAATAAAAAATCAGTCGAAACAATTCTATCCGATTTTACTTCCGGAAAGACGCAAATTTTAATCGGAACGCAAATGATTTCCAAAGGATTGGATTTCGATAATGTGCGTTTGGTTGGTATTCTCAATGCCGATTCGCTGATGAACTTTCCCGATTTCAGGGCTTACGAGCGGGCGTGGCAACTGATTTCACAGGTAGCGGGACGGGCAGGCAGGCGAAACACGGCAGGTGAAGTTATCCTGCAAACTTCGCATCCCGATCATCCCTTGATTCAAACAGCGCTGACGCATCACTACGAAGCCATGTATGAGATGCAGATGGAAGAACGGCGCCTGTTCCGCTATCCCCCACTCTACCGGTTAATCTATATTTATTTGAAACACAGAAAAGAAGACATAGTAAACACCGCTGCCCGTTCCTTTGCCCAATCTCTTCGCGAAAAATTAGGCGATCGAACGCTTGGTCCCGAAAAACCTCCGGCAAGCCGGATACAAAACCTGCATATCCGCCGGATATTACTAAAAATTGAATCCGGCATTTCTATCAGGCTGTTGCATGAAATCATCGAGGAGTCGCAGAACCGGCTACGGAAAGATTCTTCAACGGCATCCGTTATCATTCAATACGATGTAGATCCGGTGTAGCAAATACATACGTCACCACTGGCACAATCACTACATTTATCGTTTTTGTTTTCCTACTCCCATAAAAAGCGGCAGAAAACAAAAGGTTCCGAACATCGAGACAATCAACCCGCCGATGATACCGGCAGCCAATGGAAACCAGAATGCTTCTTTGGATGTTCCTACCATAAATGGAACAAAACCTAAGGTTTTGTTATACAAATCATCCCATCTACTTTCACCTTTTAACTTGTCCGGTAATAAAAACACAGGCAATCCGAACAGCAATATAACAACGATGCAGACAGGAACTTTCCGGCGCCAGACAAATCGGCAAAAAGCCGCATAGAATCGATTGAAATAGATGACGAATTTCATGTATCTTCTACCTCCACTCTTCACTCTTAACTCTTCACTCTTAACTATTTTTAGTTTCTCTATCAAAGCCGGAACTAAAAACAATGTTACAAATAACGATACAGCTAAATTAAGCATAACCACCCAAGCAAAATCCTGAAGATTCAGACGAATTTTTTCATCCATAAAAAAGATAATAACTAAGGAGGCGACTATCGTAAGCGTGGTTGTCAGAATAGCCGTAAAAGGCATTCATGTTATGCCGCCGGATTATCTGGTCGGACATGACTATAATATTGTCGTTCACCAAAGTCAATGAAATGGTTATTCCGGCTAATGAATACAGTTGAATTTCCAATCCGGCAAAATAAAAAAGCATAACGGCGATGGATACATTCATAATCAAAGACAGAACAATCATTATGGTTGAACACACCTTTGTTTTTTGAACTGATGTTTACGTTCCATGAAGCCGCTGCAACTATTGCTAATACCGCAATACCACCTAAAATTTTCTTTTTCATATTTATTATTTTTTAAAAAAGAATAATTATTTTATAAAATTATATAAACCTTAAAATTTATTTGTGAGAGAAATCCGGCATCAGCCAGATTGGGAGCATTTTCAACAGGTTGTATCGTTTCAACAACCGAAACCTTGCAAGTTTCTAATTAATTCCGTATTTTTGCAGCCTCCTTTCTTGTTGCGAGAGAGGTAGGCGGTTAGTTTGTCTTTCTTGTAAGTGCGGACATCATACCGCCTTTTTTCTTCCCTCAGTTATAATTCCTAATTCTTGTTAGTGTTATTTTGAGTACAAAGGAAATATATTTTTTTCAAAAGAAAGCAAAAAGATTGTAACTCAATTGTAACTTTTTTTATGTGTGAATTTTATTCAGTTTCAATAAGGTAATAAGGTTGGGGTTGTTTGGGTGTAATTCGTTGCTACTAAGGGAGTTTTGTTTGGAAATAAAGTATAAATAATGTTATAAAACAATTCTTTATGTAGTATAGCATTAGTATATATACATGAAATACCGTAAAATATCGTATTTTATCGTGAAATTGCATGTTATAATCATTTGATATTCACACTTTTGAAAGACCTTGTTCGTACCATGTTCGTACCATGTTCGTACCATGTTCGATATTCGTTCGATCCGGATTTGCATTATTTTTGCTAAAAAATTGAGCTTTCCCCGATTGACATTTTGATATTTCTATTGATACTTAATCAAATCGGCGGGAAGCAACACATTTGACAGGCTTCCGTCAGGAGGATTTTTAAGAAACAGTTTCGTGATGATTGTATGATCTTTGGCAAAAGGAAGTTTTTCCGCTTTATCTTTTAGCGCTGCCAATAAGCGGCTGCTATTCTCTTTTGTTGTCCATTTACATTCGCCAACCAGCAGGTACTTTTTATCCAAAGACTCAGCTACGACATCCAATTCGATACGTTCGTCTTTAGAAACATTGCCCCACCAACGGCGCACCATTCCATACGTTATGCCCTCAATTTCATTTCCTGAGACCGTTTCCCTGCAAAGTTCCTCCCAGTAAGCGCCTGCATAATCCGAAAAATGGGTTTCAAGATTGGATATTATGGGAGCTATACGCCCGATTTCGATAAAAGAACGATTGGGGATGACAAACTGAAAATAAAAATTCATGAATGGATCGCCTATCTTGTACAGACTTTTCTTTGAATTTTTCTCATTCTCGCCAAAAGGAATCTCTTTAATCAAATATCCCAATGAAATCAATTTGGCAAGCGGGCGTGAAAGATTCGTTACTATTTCTCCGCAACGACCTGCTATCTCAGATAACCGGTTAGCGCCCGCCCCCACGTATGACATGATAGTTGCCGTTTTTACAATATCCTTGATATCATCTTTGAAAAGTTTCATCGGTTCTTCATACAATGTTCCGTTTACGGATAACAGATTCTCTACAATTGCTTCACGCAGATTGGCATAGCCCTCTCTTAGCTCCCAATAACGGGGTACTCCTCCCCAAACGGCGTACTCTTCCACTGCCTCAACAGCCGAAACTCCAAGCGCCTCCTGAATATACTGCATTTTGAGAGGCGTTATTTTTAAAATGACGTCGGCGCGCCCGTAGAGAGGCGAAGTAGCCTCTAAAACCAAACCATACATCAACTGCTGAGATGAACCGCAAATAATCAGATTAAACTTCAGCCGTTTTGAATCAATTTTATTTTGAAGTATAGAAGGTAAGCCGGGAGCGCTCCCTACTAAATAAGGAAACTCGTCGAGACACAAGGTGAATCTTTGCGTTGTACGGTCGTTAAGCGTATCGAAAAAGACATTCCAATCCGGATATATTACTTTGTCAAACCCCGGAATAACCGATGCTATCATTTTCGCTAAGACCTCGCGTTGCAATCCGGCATCTGTTTGGTCTGCCAAATAATAAACATCATTTTCGCCGAGCGTTCTGGTAATCAATGTCGATTTACCCAAACGCCTGCGACCATAAATAACCGTAAAGGTAGATTTATCTGCGTTTAACGCTTGTTTAAGCCTCTTAATCTCTTCTATTCTATCAACAAACTTCATATTTATAATTATTATGCACTGCAAACATAATGTTTATTTTGCATAATTCAAAATAATTCTAATTCTTAGCAGATATAAACGCCAACCTTATTCCCTTTAATCTTTAACATACGTCACCACGCTCCGAGCAGGAATGGCTATTTTTGAACCATACCTAACCGGAGATTGCGGTTTTAAATCATCGCCTTCTTTGTCGGATGTTTGATAAGGATGCCAGATTTTACCCGTCGTTCCTTTTGATGAGGAGATTTCCAGATTAAATGATTTGTCTGTATTTGAATAGTTTATTACGACAACGACCAATGTTCCGTCGCTATTCCTGTAAGCGGAAACCATCAAGGCATACTGATCGGTATCGCCGTCGTCCACTTTCTTTTGGTTGGAATTGTAGGCGGAAACTCCTAAGCGGACGGCATTGGGACGGACAAACCGGCTGTAATTACCTAAGGTCCACATCAGTTTCGAATCTTCAATGGTTCCGTCAAGTAATGTCTTATCGGGCGTTGCATAAATCAAGCCATCCCTGTAGTTTCCGGTTCCCACCGACCGCCACCATTGCCATGCAGAAGCATTGGCATAAACCAGGTCATGATGGATGATGCGTGCAACATAAAGCGCCGTTTTCATGGTTCGGTCTTTACCGCCGCCACCGCCGATTTCTTTATCATTACTCATAATACAGAGTTCTGTTTCCCAAAATCCCAGATTGTACTTTTTCAACGAATCGCCTAATTGTTTCCGGATATTTCGTAAATCGGACAAAGGCGTATTCGTCCAATAGCTATGCCCTACCAGCATTTTAGGCAGATTGGATAAATAACCGATATAAGTGGTTGAACTGTCGGGAGAAAAAAACGATTGGATTTGATTTCCCCTTTCCGGTCCGGTCATCGGATGCGTTCGAAAAAGGCAATTATAATCGAACGATTCCGTTAATAAAATTTTAGAATCAATGCCTCTTCTAACAAATTCCTGATTGAGTTCCCTTGCGGTTTTTGCTATTTCCCGATTAGTTGCAGGCGTTCCTTCCTGTTTGGGACCTACCCAATTCCAATGTCCATCCGGCTCGTTAAAGGGACATACATAATCGAGCGTAATTCCCTCATGCTGCTTCAATCCTTCAATCACGTCTGCCGTAAACCGCGCAAAATCGCCGTACTTATCTTCTTTTAAGTTGAAAGAGCAACCTTCCCGTCCGGTGTTTGTGGCTAATCCGTTTTGCGTCATAAAAACAGGAGGCGAAAGAATAAAGCCCAAGTATTGCCGTACACCCCGTTGCTTGGCTAATTGCAGAAAATGACGCTGCCCTTTTTGCTTTGTCCAGTCATACGTTCCATCGGGCAATAAAAAACATTCCGAACGTGTCCATGGATTTCCTATCTGACTTTTCTCCCCTTGTTCGGCGCTTCCGGCTCCAATGTTAAACCGCCAAAGCGACAGTCCGATTCCTTTGGGCTGCCCATTGGCATCATTCTCCGTACTGAACAGCCAATCAGCAATTTGATTAGTCTTTTTATCATCCCATAATCCGATAAATTGCATACTCCATCCATCCGATGCAGAAAAATTGTTGATTAGCTGGTGTTTCTCTTCAGGCAATACAACAAAACGAACAATATCTTTTTTCTCCGGAGGATCAGCTCCAAGACCAATTTGAGCTTGCATCCGAAATGATAACAAAATGCAAGTTAATAAGAAGAAATTTTGTATTTTCATAATTTATAATGTTAAGTAAAAATTCAATGTTTGCGGAATGTATATTTATTTTCAAAAACTTTTTCTATTCTTCAAAATTACGTAAATCACCATCGGCGCTCCGATAAGCGGCGTAACGGCATTCAACGGCAATACGCCTTTCCCAAACGGAATGGTTGTCAATATATTACATAAAAGAGCAACAAGCGCTCCCGTTAAAAGCGTTGCCGGAAGCAGCCACTTTTGATTGGAAGTCCTGATAAACATCCGGGCAATATGCGGCACAATTAAGCCGATAAATGTCACCGGTCCGCAGAAAGCTGTTACCAATGCTGTTAATAATCCTGTTGTCAGTAAAATAACAGCTCTCGTCCGCCCTACCCTGATGCCAAGATTAGTCGCATAATTTTCTCCAAGCAATAAGGCATTCAAAGGTTTAATCAATAAAACAGCAAATAATAATCCGAAAAGAATACCTGAAGAAAAAAAAGGTATTTGTGAAATTGAAACTCCCGAAAAACTTCCCATCCCCCATAACACATACGAACGAACATTATCGGCGGAGGCATACGAATTGAGAATGGATATTCCGGAAGAAGCCAGATAGGAAATCATGATTCCAAGAATTAATACCAGAACATTGCTTTTCACTTTGGATGAAAAATAAAGCATAAGCAATAAAACTATAAAAGCGCCCAGAAAAGCTGAAATAATAACGGAAAAATGATGCGAGCGATCGCTGCCGACTGCCATGATTCCTCCCGAATAGAGCATCACTAAGGCAACGCCCAGATTAGCGCCATCACTGATGCCCAGAATAGAGGGACCTGCTAAAGGATTCCGGAAAAGGGTTTGGAGCATCAATCCACAGACAGCCAGCGCCGAGCCGGCTAATAAAGCAGTAATGGCTTGTGGAAGACGGGATTGAAGCACAATATTCGCCCATACGTTTTTTTCAATTTCTTTTCCCAACAAACTGTCTATTACAGCCGATGCCGGAATAGATACCGATCCGTAGAAAAGATTAATGAAAAAAAAGAAAAGAACCGCTATTGCGATTCCCAGACAGATAATGCCTTTTCTGCTCATTTGAATTTGAACGGATTATCTTAATTTTGGTAGCGTTTATCAGCCCAATCAATCATTTTTTTAGCTTGCAATAAACTTTCCTGCACTATTTTATAATTAGGATTTCCATCATATCCCAACGCCTTATGTAAAGATTCATAAGCGCCTAATAGCGGGCGGGTCATTTTATTATCAATTTTGCTGATAGCTTCCTGGTAATCATTGAAATCGGGACGCTGTCCTTTCTTTAAATTTTCGCGAACATGTAACACTGCATCCAGAGCGACAAGCACGCCGTTCCAAGCAGTATTTCCCGCCATTTTCACATATTTGCTGTCATTGTAATATTCGCCGTCTTTTTCGGCTTTTTCCGAAAGGATTTGCTTAGCATTCTGCAAATAGCGTTCAGCTTCGCGAATAGGATGTCTTAATTGTGCCATATTTGATTATTAAATTGTTTTAGATTTGTGCAGCAAATATACAACTAATTTTTAAATTATAAAAGAAACTTTTGGTGTAAAAGGTAAGTAATATTCTATAGAATTTTATGTCAGAATTAATATGTGAAACCGTTTATTTCTTGAATAAATCCTCCAAATCAATAGTCAATCCTTTGAGCGCTTTTACCGGTACTTTATCGTCATATTTATAAGTAGTTCCGCGATCATATTTCCCTGTTTTCTGCAAAACATACACTATAACTTCACCTTCTATCGGGTACACCAGCCAGTATTCGGGAACGCCTGCCTTTTCATAAACAGCGTATTTTTCTATGGCATCATAACGGGTTGTACTTGGCGACTGTATCTCAATTACTAAGTCCGGAGCGCCAATACAACCTTTGTCATCTATTTTCGACAAATCGCAAACCAAACAAATGTCGGGCTGAACGACCGTGTATATCTTATCATCGACAGTTTCCCGTTTGTTATTCGGTAACCTCACAT
>Ga0209629_10002766_pt1 | contig 12138 bp, 7 predicted proteins | sample TergutCu122P5_FD_187286 | JGI IMG/M metagenome (GOLD analysis project Ga0209629, IMG submission 187286) | Cubitermes ugandensis P5 segment gut microbial communities from Kakamega Forest, Kenya - Cu122 P5 (SPAdes) (version 2) | ecosystem: Host-associated > Arthropoda: Insects > Digestive system >...
CACCAGACGCGGCTTTATTCAGTCTGTCTCCTGACGATGGGCGTAATGATGCCCGAAACATGTTGAGCTAAAAGTGAATAAACATCTTTACTTGTGTCATCCGTTGGTTCTTTCTTCTCCTAAAGTGTGCATCTTGTTCGTCTTTCTTACATATCCATTTTAATATTATCCTCCCATCTACACCTGGGCCTTCCAAGTGGTTCTTTCCCTCAGGTTTCCCCACCAAAAACCTGTATTCACCTCTTCTACCTCCATACGTGCTGCATGTCTGGCCCCTCTCACTTTTTTTGATTCGATCATCCGAAAAATATTTGGTGAGGAGTACAGATCACTAAGCTCCTCTTTGTGTAGTTTTCTCCACTCCCCTGTTACCTCGCCCCTCTCAGGCCCAAATACTGCCCTCAGCACCCTATTCCCAAACATCTTCACCCCCCGTTCCTCCCTCACTGTCAGCGACCTACAAACACTGCTCTGGTAGCACAAAAGGGCAACAGTAAGACTGACAATTTACGGTATTCATGAGGTCGCGATAATTCGGAAATTAGGAAGATGATAATGTCTCGAGATCAGAATGCACGAAGAAGTCACAATATACAGAGTGATAACAGTTCCTTTGAAAGGGCGGAAGAGTTCAAATATTTGGGAACAATCTTAACAAATCAAAATTCTATTCAGGAAGAAACTAAGAGCAGATTGAAGTCCGGGAATGCTTGCTATCATTCAGTGTAGAATCTTCTGTCTTCCAGGTTGCTATCCAAAAATTTAAAGGTTAAGATATACAGAAATATAATTCTGCCTGTTGTTTTGTATGGGTGTGAAACTTTGTCGCTGATATTAAAGGAGGATCACAGGTTGAGGGTATTTGAGAAAAGTGTGCTGAGGAGAATATTTGGGCCTAAGAGGGACGAGTTAACAGTGAACTGGAGAAAACTACATAACGAGGATCTTAATGATGTGCTCCTCACCCAATATTTTTCCGGGGGACAAATCGAGAAGGATGAGACAGGCGGAGCATGCAATACGTACGGGGGAAGAGCTGTATACACGGTTTTAGTGGGGAAACGTGAGAGAAAGAGAACACTTGGAAGACCCAGACGTAGATGGGATAAATTATTAAGATAGATCTTCAGGAAGTGGGATGTGGGTGTATGGACTGGATCGAGCTGGGTCAGGATAAGGACAGGTGGCGGGCACTTGTGAATGCGGTAATGAAACTTGGGGTTCCATAATATGCGGGGAATTTGGTTAGGCGAAACCTCGTTAGCTTCTCATGAAAGACTCTTCTCCATGGAAAAAGTGGGTAAGTAGGTAAGTTAATGATTTCGTAAGTCCATTGCAAATATTTTGTACATTTATTACATGACCACAATTCAGGTGCTTGTTACTTTAAAACGATTGCCATATTTATGTGAAGGGATTCGTTTGTTCTATTTATATTTCTCAGAATCAGATGTAGCAAAAGATCGAGGATACAATTCGAATAAACGGACCGCTGCCTGCAAAAATTAACTGGACTTACAGAAAGAATAGACGTATGTGTGTGTGTGTGTGTGTGTGTGTGGCGTCACCTATTGTAATGTCTGACAATGGACAGTACATCTGATACCAGGAGCAGTTCACGTGTTTCGGCCTGTCCAGACTGCTCGTCCTAATCCTCTCCTTTGTTCGCGTATTGTTATTCTATTTCGCCACCTTCTTTTTTCCTTCCTACACCATTTTACGAAAACCTTCCACCGTCTTGAGAACTGTTATCTGCAGTTACCTTTGATCTTGGATGATAGTCCACTTTTTGATACCTCGACATATTTGCCTATATAAGCTTAGTAACTCTGCAGTGTTAAAATTCTACAGGAAGCTTATAGGAAGAAAACGGAGGAAAAAGTAAGTGTACTGTTAATAAGTAACTTAAAGTTGTGTATTTCCGCTTTTTTTTAAAGTCATGTAACACGTACTCTGTATGATCACTGGCATTGTATTACTGGTAGACTCAAATTGTTTTCCGTGTAAAAGTGAAATAGTGTCAATTGCTTGCCTTTAGTTGACTGTGGTGTTTGACCTAACTGGAAGCTAATCCTGCTACTGACAAAAATAAAGACCTGATTAATTGATATAATTGTTTATGTGTTACGCTCCACAGTCACGTTTGTATAAGTAGAAGCATTTTAAACCATCTCGTTATTGTACACGAGACTACTTTTCCCTTTTGGTTATTTTGCTGTAAACAAGGAAAAAGGTAATTTCACGAAATTTTATGGCGATAAATGGAATAAAATATGTTTTATTATTCCAAAGATGGCTCACTTTTCAAAACATTTCTTCTTCCCTCATTGTTTGCATCTGTTTTGCTCTTTTCGGTGCATGTAACTATTCTACGAAACGGGATAGCGCCCATTAAGTAGGTGATGATTAATTTAAATAAACAGATAAACACACCGACAGATTTGCTTTAAAATGTCACTAATGACAAGGTAAAATCTATCGGTTTACGAAAGGCAAAACTGCACTTTCTCTCTGGCCCTGTGTGTCAGATATGGTAAAAGTAATTTAATTGTTTATTTGTTATTACCTCACAATGATTTCTGCCGAAATATTGCTTCATCAGAAATCCCCAACACCACTGATGTAATTTTGTACCATATAGATTTTGAGAAATGTTTTCTACGAACAAGAATTTATTGTTGTTTTTGTTAAAGAAACAAAACCAGCAATTAGGACTACGGCAGTAAGAAAACTTACACGTAAGAAATTACGTTAGTATACGTACGGTCTGGTAATAAGGAATATCCCTTAATTCGGCAAACTTTCGTTTCAGAATTAGTCGGAATATGGGAATTTTGTTTAGTAACATCCTGAAGTTAAGCATACGAGTATATTTCGCACAATATTCAGTACATCTCTGTCAGCTACCCAGAACAAGATACTAAAGAATTTCTTAAGTTTTCTGACAGGAATATCACGAACTTTCCGCTCTGTCCACACCAATAATAAGTCACTGTCCTGAGGGATAAAGATATGACAACGACAGTCTTCCTCGAGTGCTGATAAGGATGAGAATGAAAGCTGGTCTCCTTAACTTAGGATCGATGAGAAGCCTTCAGCTCTGTTCAGTTTCTAGAGTGTGAAGATAATATCAAGTGTCTTGCTAATTTCATTTGGGTAGTTTCTTGATAGGACAAAACAACATTTTCCCTATATTCAATTTTAAAAATCTATAAACGAATAGCGAGTTTACATACGTACAAAATTATCTAAGCGAATGCATCAGATTATTTCTTGTGTTGCTGATAATTCCTCAGACAAGTTTTATGTAACAAAAAGCTTCATTTTCATATTGGTACAAGCTAACAACTGCTCTCTATCTTGAGCCACACAAATCCAGTCCGCACCTTCCAATTCTACCAACTTTAACTCCAATTCAATATTGTCTGTTGACATGTACATTAAAGTAAATAATTTGCACCGTGTCATATTTAATTGTCTTGTTCGTAATGGATATAATGTTTAATAGTTGTTTATACTTTATATTCCTTAATCTGTATGTAACCTGTTGCAGTAATGCAGTAATACACCATAGTGTCTCACCTAATTCACAAAACATCAATCATCATATTCTTCTTATATATCCATATGCACCTTCCTCAATGTTATCAATCGGTCTATCTCAGTACCTGCCATATGTGAGCAGACTGCTGGACGTAATGGAGCTAAATCTAGTAATGTTGGAGAACATTTTAGTTTCGTCACTTTGTAAAAAAGTCTAGGATATGTTTTGAGGACCTTAGGGTTCTGATGAATTTGATTATTTTGTTTCAGTATTTCATACACTGTAAGACTTATGGAAGAATTAATCTGAAATGAAATATTTTCCATTCAAGGGTGCATTTTTCGATATCAGATATTTATCATATCACACACACACACATGCACGAAGGAATGGAGGCTGAAAGCAACTGTATGAAAAGCATAATGGTTTGAACTACTGACCTTAGAAATACGACTCTTTTACCGTTACCCGTCGTAATATCTCTTGGAACTTGCAGATTACTTAAGCAATAAATTATCGGATGTGTTCAGAAACATAATGAAATTTGAAATGTGCTTGACACGTGTCTGTCATGCGTCAAATAAGAAATGCTAACAATACTAGTCCGGAAACCTAAAAGGCACGGAATATGTACTGACAACACTTAGCAATAGACTGTAAGAAAATAGTGAGCTAGATTTTACATGAGAGTTGTGAGGGGTGAAATGCATTCAGCTGGTGCAGGACAGGGGCAAGAGAATGAACTTACGGGTTTCATATATGACAGGGAAATTCATAGTTAGATCAATGGGCAGCATCTTCTCAAGTAGTCTGTTCCATGGGGTTAGTTAATATTAGTTCACAGATTAATGTAAAATTTCATGCAGGTGCACCGATGTTTGAGACTCTCTGAAAATCTCATCATAGAGTTCCATAAGACATGCCCATCAGGACAGCATGTACACGAATTTTATTGCTGTTCTTTAAATTGTGGCCGTCACAGATTATTTTCATAGCTTAGCTACAGGAGCTTTTGAAGTGAAGCAATTGATGTGGGGTGTAGCAACTTTTAAAAGGACATGTGTTATAATTGTGGGCATTAATTTTACAGCTCATATTGAGCGATAATTTGACTGATTTAATTTGGAGTGTCAATAGGATTCATAAATTAGCTCTGCAAGTTTTTGTTTCTGTAACTTTTGTGGGATTGTATGATATATTGTATGATATGTTGTATGATATATTTATGATATATTGTATGATACAAGTCTGCACAAAGAATTCTTATATATTAGTGTAGATAATATATTCAAGGAACTAACAATGGCATATATTTATGTATAGATTAGTTAGTGACATGTGTTGTGACCAGTCCTCGAGTTTAGTTATTTGACGACGACCGTCAGACCCTGACGACATACCGTACATTTATATGACAGGAGACTATGGGTCACACTGCCTACTTTACCACACTTGTCATTGTGATTTACCTATCTTGCATCGGTCATAAACTTTCATAACTTTCGCATGTAGTATACTTTTGTTGTTGATGTTGTTGTTGTTATAATATGTAATTTATTCCTGTTAATATGAATACACTTCTTACATCCTGATCTTATTTTTGTGCGTGTCCCAGTGGTGTCATAATGACAACCATGATCTGCCTCAACATGTAGGGCGACTCTGGAAATGGCGAGATAATCTTGATGGAAATAAATACAGATTAATAATTATTTCCTTTATCACTGTCACTGACACCGTTTCTATTTGTACCTGTCATTACATGTTGTTCCCTTTCCTTCTAATGCATTCTGCAAACTTCTGAATTCCGCAGTACTGTGACATGCAAAATTAGTATTTTTATTGCTGGTGTAAATCACGCTGTTCAAATGTATCTTTGGTTTTGCTAACCAAACGGAAATATCAAATCCCAACTAGGATACCTACAAAAATATTTGTGAATTTTCGTGTTTTTCCGTACCTTGATTCATGTCAGTACCACTACTGTCAATGTCCTTCCCATGTCACCACTCACTGTTATCCAGGTAGTTATTGATATATATTCTTCAATTACTGGAATCGTTAAGTAAACTACCAACACAGACACAAAACAATGTTCTTGCTGTTTAATGCAGTACCTACCAACCTACATACCAATCTGCTTGATATCACATCCCAAAGGACGATAACTTTCATATTCTTTATAGTGAAAATCTTATATCTCATAAAGTAATGTTCTTTGTTGACAGAAATGGAAATTGGAAACAGTTTACTCCCGTTACTTGCCCCGAGTGCCGCCTCCACCATTGGTTTATGTATTGGCGGATTCAGTGGAGCAATGACTGGAGCAGGAATTGGAACAGTTGTTGGTGGTCTAATGGGTGCCTATCTTGGAAGCACCATAGCAGGTACCGTGAAATAAATACATTAATAACGCAGAACGTTATTAAAGAAATCATGCTTGATGAACAAGTTCCAATTGCAAGTAATTACCGACAATGAACGGGCATCTTATCTATCAGTCATATCAAGAAATGTTGCCTTTAATACATGTTCAGTGTAACTGTCAAAACATGTGGCATCAAAACGTGTATAAAAATATGGCTGTTTTGTTTAAATTGCACAGGACGAACGTTAAATTTAAGAATGTTGCAAATGTGAAATACCAGTGATTGGTTGTTGATAATCGTACAGCACAGTAATGGATATTCATCAATGTAACACTTCATTCAAACAGTGTGCATATCGGTCAGAGATATAATTTGTTGCATTGTCAGGTTTAGGAAATTCTTAAATGCATCAATACGCATAATTTATATTGTGAGAAAAATATCTGAATTCGGTATGCTGGTAATGAAATATAAAAAGTATAGTTCACCCTTAAAGAGGGCATAAAGGCAGATGGTTTGAGTGACCAAGCCACGCCCAGACCGTTTACTCCAGGGATTAACACGGTACCTATTGTACAGGAGGGTGGTTGGGTCTCAGGTTCGGTTGTTACGGGTATGAAAAATCTAGCCCCAGTTGGGATTAGATCCCCGGACCACCTATCCAGTAGTGAGTCGTTATACCGACTGAGAGATTCCGGCCAACAGTGAAACATGTAGCGACATTATAATAAGCAAAAATACAGTAAAAAGGTCTTAAATTTACCCTTGGCATAAAGGAAATCCGTCTTTGGCGGACAGCTTACACTATCCACGAGGAGCCAAAATTTCAGGTACATTTATTAAATGGAGCCTTTCTGTCATGAAAAAAAAAATCGGTACCTTGCGGTTCCTATTCAGGCAGGTTTCGCTGTGTCACTTTCTGGTGTATGCGACTGAGATATATATTGATATTTAAGGCCAGGAATTACTGGAGACACGTATGCGTAGATAATATTACGATGAAAACAAGAGAAATAACGTGCTAACTTATACACCGGAAAGAACTGTGCTGGGTAGGGTCAGGTGGAGTGTATTGTGAACACCGCTGTGTGGATCCAAGTTTCGTCATGCAGCTAAATAACCGACGGTTTACTGAGATGAACCCCACGTCGTGATATTTTCCTAAACTGCATCTAACGAACAAGCTGGTGCCTACCGGGATAGCTCAGACTGCACAAGCTGTAAGATCGAAATATCGTAGATGGATTCCCTGTACGTATAAATGATTTCTCTTCTCCGACACGCCCGAACTGGTTTTCGATTCTATACAGTCTGAAATTCGAAGGGTAATGGTGGTAAAGTCGTCGGTACGGTAAGTTACCATTCATCATAATATAACGCAGAGATTAAGATTGAGTGGAGCTAGACCTTCAATATCGCACAAGCTTTTGTGGTGTGCCTCGGTACTTCACTGTTCACGAGCAGTCTGTTAAAGTGGTAAGACTTTAGGAATCAGTCGTCATACCGTCAACGCTATATAGACCGAGGTCCTGACAGCATCGTAAGAAAGAAGCAGGCGAACTTTTACACTTATCTTCACGTGGTTTTGAGGACTTCAATGCATTCACAGTGAAGATCTCTCTCTGCATGGATAGGATGCTCTGACATGATTCGTTTACTGCAAGACGCTGACAGGATGTCAGGTTTCATAACGCAAAATTATGGGATGGGTTCGATTGGATTTGAAGAAAATATTCATAACCTAATCAAGTAGCTATAGCGAAATTCGCATAGAGGGAATTTCACTAAAAGAACCGATGTTTCGGGTGAAATTTTAACTTGGCACCTTCCGATAAAAACTAGAGTGCGGTACTGTTACAATAACCTGCCCTGTGACGTCATGTATTTAGGTGCTACAGCCGAAATTCTTCTGGATTTACGAGTCGTTGTGGACGCCTGTTACTCGAACCATCTGCGACACACATGCTTTATGCTGCTGTCCTTCAACTACATTTCCGTGCAGGACACTAAACAGGCCTGCAAGGGATGTTCGGTCACAGTACAAACATGTCAGCACTACGGTGCTACATAATGCCTCGGTCTTCGAGCCAGAAAGTGACATAAAGTTGCAATCCGCAAGTTCCGGCAGAAGGGCAAATATACTGACACCAGGTGCCACTGTGTACTGTCAGGTGTAACATTCAGCGGTAAAGGGAGAGGAAATTACCGAAGGAGTTCCGGAGAAAGGCAGTAATGAAGATTTGTAGATGATGGACGCTTCAGAGGAGGCTGCTGCACGTAGTGTACTAAACGGATGTCTCCTACATCCTGACGCACGCTGATGAAGGAGGCACAGCAGTCTCCCACGAAGCGTTCGTACCCATCCAATAACCCAGAAGGCGTCACATCTCTGAACTACGTGATCCTAGTGTTCGCTGCAAAAAGAACTTCAATTAACATGTTAAACATTTAAAATTTACAGACATTAATTTTTAGTTGTCAATTAATGATTTCGTAAGTCCATTGCAAACAGTTTGTACATTTATTACATAACCACAATTCAGGTGCTTGTTACTTTAAAACGATTGCCATATTTATGCGAAGGGATTCGTTTGTTCTATTTATATTTCTCAGAATCAGATGTAGCAAAAGATCGAGGATACAATTCGAATAAACGGACCGCTGCCTGCAAACATGAACTTAATTTACAGAAAAAATAGACGTATGTGTATGTGTGTGTGTGTGTGTGGCGTCACCTATTGTAATGTCTGACAACGGACAGTACATCTGATACCAGGAGCAGTTCACGTGTTTCGGCCTGTCCAGACTGCTCGTCCTAATCCTCTCCTTTGTTCGCGTATTGTTATTCTATTTCGCCATCTTCTTTTTTCCTTCCTACACCATTTTTGCGAAAACCTTCCACTGTCTTGAGAACTGTTATCTGCAGTTACCTTTGATCTTGGATGGTAATCCACTTTTTGATACCTCGACGTATTTGCCTATATAAGCTTACTAACTCTGCAGTGTTAAAATTCTACAGGGAGCTTGTAGGAAGAAAACGGAGGAAAAAGTAAGTGTACTGTTAATAAGTAACTTAAAGTTGTGTATTTCCGCTTTTTTTAAAGTCATGTAACACGTACTCTGTATAATCACTGACATTGTATTACTGATAGACTCAAATTGTTTTCCGTGTAAAAGTGAAATAGTGTCAATTGCTTGCGTTTAGTTGATTGTGGTGTTTGACCTAACTGGAAGCTAATCCTGCTACTGACAAAACGAGAGACTTGATTAGTTGGTATAATTGTTTATGTGTTACGCTCCACAGTCACGTTTGTATAAGTAGAAGCACTTTAAACAACCGCATTAGTGCTTCACAGATATTTTTTTTTCACTTGGCACCGACTCTTTCTCAATAAGCCACTTTACTCTTAATGATAAATGTGTCATTTAATGTAAGCTGTAAATCAAGAAATGTTGCAAGTAACTTTTTTACCACGTATGGAAGAAAGGGTTTCTTAGTGATCAGAAGATGTCTCAAATTACAAAACGTTTCTTCTTCCCGCATTGTTTGCATCAGTTTAGTTATTCTCGGTAGAAGCAACTAAGCTGCGAAACGGGGGAGTGCCCATTCAGCGGGAGATGGTTTATTTAAATGAAGAAAGAAAAACACTGGCAGATTGGCTTTAAAGTTTCACTCCTGCCAAAGTAAAGTCCATCCGTTTACAAAAGTTAAAAATTGACATTTTACCTCCGGCCCTGTGCGTGAGATTTGTTAAGTTTAATCCGTCTCTTTATTCCCTCACAATGACTTCTGAAAAAATAGACCTCCATCAGGAATCCCCGTCGCAACTGATGTAAACTTTTACCATATAGATTCTGAGAATATTTTCTGCAAACACGGTGTGATATTGTTTATGTGCCACAGAGAACAAACCAGCAATTAGGATTAGGGCAGTAAGAAAAATTACGCGTAAGAAATTACGTGAGTATACGTACGGTCTGATAATTAGGAATATCCGATAATTCGGCAACCTTCCGTTTCAGAATTAGTGGGCATATGGGAATTTTGTTTAATAACATCCTGAAGTTAAGCATATATTTCGCGCAATATTCAGTAAATCTGTGTCATCTACCCAGAACAAGATATCAAAGAATTTCTGAAGTTTTCTGACAGGAGTATCACGAACTTTCCGCTCTGTCCACACCAATAATAAGTCACTGTCCTGAGGGACAAAGATATGACAACGACAGTCTTCCTCGAGTGCTGATAAGGATGAGAATGAAAGCTGGTCTCCTTAACTTAGGATCGATGAGAAGCCTTCAGCTCTGTTCAATTTCAAGAGTGTGACCATAGTTTAAAGTGTCTTGCTAATTTCTTTCATTTGGGTAGTTTCTTGTGGCTATTATTTGATACGACAAAACAACATCTCTCCTATATTCAGTTTTAAAAATCTATAAGAGAATAGCGAGTTTACATACAAAATTATCTAAGCGCATGCATCAGATTATTTCTTGTGTTGCTGATAATTCCTCTGACAAGTTTTATGCAACCAAAAGTTCCCTTTTCATATTGGTACAAGCTAGTAACTGGTCTATACCTTAGCCACATAAATAAAGTCCGCAACTTCCAATTCTACCAACTTTAACTCCAATTTATTATTGTCTGTTGACATGTACATTAAATTAAATAATTTGCACTGTGGCATATTTAATTGTGTTGCTCGTAGTGGATATAATGTATAATAGTTGTTTACACTTTATCTTCCATAAACCGTATGAAACCTGTTGCAGTAATGCAGTAATACACCATAGTGTCTCAAATAATTCACAAAATATCCATTATTATAATCCTCTGTTATCTTCATATACAGCTTCGTCGATGTTATGAGTGGGTCTATCTCAGTACCTGCCATATGTGAACAGACTGCTGGACGTAAAGGAGCTAAAAGTGTAATGTTGGGGAAAATTTTAGTTTCGTCACTTCGTAACAATAAGTTAGGATATGTTTTGAGGACCTTAGGATTCTGGTGAATTAGATTATTTTGTTTCAGTTCTTCATACACTGCAAGACTTACGAAAAATGTATTGAGAATAAAGTGTTTTGCATTCTACGGCGGATTATTCGGACTCGAATATTTATAATGTCAAACACACATGCTCGAAAAGAATGGACTGCCGATTAGAAAGACTTTTTAGTGTCACAAAAATAAAGTGCCTCCCTTCCTGGGGAAGGTCAGTTAATATTACTGAACTTAGACTTTCTTCGTTACATGAAAACCCCAACTGATTAAGATGAGCAATGATTGTTCCCTTTTTTGTTTCTTGCGCAAACAAGTATTTATTTTTGCAATTACACACGCACACACACACACACACACAGTATATATATATACCCGTATATATCCTCTCCGATAGTACCTACGCCTTGTCGTGGTGGAGGGGCTTGTGAGTTCCAGTAACCCTGAGAGCTAAGCCGGCGGTAGCATTGCTACCAGCAGGGTCTCCCAAGCCGGACGAGTCAAGAGGGTAGGAACCAGACGAAGAGAGATACCTAGAGGAAGGGAACTTCGATAAAATTCTTCTGAGGCCGGGCGCAATGCAATCAGTAACGACTTGAAGCGCAGAGCAAATGATGCTTGAGATGGTTCAAGATCGTATAGCAACAGTGTGACCAGAGTGGTTTGAAAAGCTGCTGTACTGCGATGTGGAAAGCAAATGGAAAAACTACCACATTATTACTTTTCCTGAATAGTCTGTTGCCAAAAACAGAGATACACGCGAGATGCTTCCTCTGGATTCAAAACAATGCAGAGGTAAACTACTCACCCATTCGGATCTCCGGAGGTGGGAGTGTTTCTAGGGGAAATATCATGCAGCAGGCGCTACAACAAGAAGGATTACAAATAAAAGAAGTAGGAACAGCACAGCTACGAGATTGGAAAGTGGAATGTAAGAACCTTGAATTGAGGAGGCAAATTGGAAAATTTGAAAAAGGAAATGCAGATTAACGAGGTCTCTGTTCTAGGTGTCAGTGAAGTACGATGGAAAGGACACGGTGAACTAAGAAGTGGTGATTATACAGTGTATCATTCCGGGGGTGAACGGGCTGAAAAACGTGAGGCAATAGTGGTGCATGACCGCCTCTGTGGTCTAATGATCAGAGTTTCTGGCTACAGATACAGAGGTCTCGGGTTCGATTCCCGGCGCTACCAGATTTTTCTGAGTAGTAGTGGGTCTGGAACGGGG
>Ga0209629_10002767_pt1 | contig 12138 bp, 14 predicted proteins | sample TergutCu122P5_FD_187286 | JGI IMG/M metagenome (GOLD analysis project Ga0209629, IMG submission 187286) | Cubitermes ugandensis P5 segment gut microbial communities from Kakamega Forest, Kenya - Cu122 P5 (SPAdes) (version 2) | ecosystem: Host-associated > Arthropoda: Insects > Digestive system...
AGTTTCCCCAAATTTCTTAATTATTCTTTGAACTGTTGACTGATTTGGTGCATTTCGTCGACCGAAAATTCCACGAATTTTGCGAACTGTTTCCGCATAACTTTCCCCATATTTGTAATGCATTTTCACAACAATAACGCGTTGTTCCTTCGTGTCGGATATTGTGTTCCACAATTAATCGCAGTGTGTGTACTTTATACTGAAATAAAAATATCAACACTTTTTGAATAGATTATGTTTTATTAGAAAATTAAATCTTGCGCTGTTATTGGGACTCCCTTTAGTTAATAAGGATAATTATATGTACTAAAGTAAACATGCTTTGAAGTGAACCCTTACATTTAATTTTCAACCAAAATTTTGCATGAATTCCCCTCTCCCATACATGGTACCTGTTCTGCCATTGTAATTCTGCTAGATTTAATCATTCTATCAGTATGATGTGACAGTTTTGAATTTTAAGCATCATTGTGTGGAGTAGTTTGTTATTCCTTATCCTTTAATCTTACATCATAGCGTATCTTTAGCCTTTGTGACAGAGTTCATGTAACTTGATATATTTCCTTCATATCACCCTCAGTTGCAGCTTATTCTGGCTTTTCGGCTAACTCACCCACTTTTTATGATCATGGTTCAGTTTGTGATCATTTTATACTGAATTTGAAGCTTAACTGTCTTCCCCTTGGGCTTGGTGTTATGTGTTAACCAATGGAAAAGATCACAGACTTTGCACCTGTCTTTTAATATTTTAATTAAAGACAGTTTCTTGTTTTTAAAACATAAACATTTTACAACTGAAACCTTGTTGAGTGCAGTGCATTGTCAACATCATTGTTCATGCATTCCAGTTTTTTAAGTACTGTTGCCTTGGAAATAGCAGGTACCCTGGAAATGTTGTGCACCTCCCAGACAACAAGGCATCAGATTCCAGAAGACAGTAATTGTCATAGTTTCAAAGATTTGATTAATTTACAAGAGAGGCAGTTTACATATAACATAACAATGTGGCACATTCACCTAACTATTGTTGCCACAGAAATGCAAACATGAGTTCCATTCTGTTTATAGTGTTGAGCTACACATGTCACTGTCAACAGTATACAGTATTGAAAGTATTGCCATGGAAATGCAACTCTGTGTTATCTTTTTTTTTTATTTATTTATTTATTGTTCTGCTATGTGTGTCACTGTCTGCAGTATACATGTGTTAGGTCCATATGTAATGTGCTCGTTATTGTTGACAAATTTGGACCATATTTAAATTTTCTGGACAGAAATTACTAAATTGATAATTGCTAAAAGTCCCAAATATAAAACTTCATAAAAATCCATCCATTCAGAGCTGCTTGGTATACGCAGATAGATCCGAATATGCCACAGTGTTCTTTTGTGTGTACATTGTCTATCTTGTCCTACTTTCAACCCTAAAATCCATTGCTTCATTTTGGTCAGACATCAACATTATACAGAATATCATTTTCTCATTTTCCTTTTACTTCCTCTCTCATGTGTCCAAATAATCTCCTGAGTAATGTGTTCTTAAGCAGTCTCAATATTTGTTCCAGATCTGAATTATTTTGTTCCTGTAGAAAGAAAGAATGAACTGCTTCAGGAACTGGCACCAGTGCTCTATGTCCATTCTGACTGCAGCACTCCTCTTGAGAGGGATGCATACGCAACAGAGCTGATGAAGTATATTCGTATTGATTCTTATGGAAAATGTATACAGAACAGGAATCTTCCAGCACAGTAAGTTTCACTTGACCTGGGTATATTTCTAATGTATTTACACTCTTATACGAAAAGATGTTTGTAAGTGTGTTGATGATGTTAAGACAAATATGCTTCTTTATCATATTTGGATGTATTTTTATGTCTTGCAAGAATTCCATATATACACAGTGTGGGAATTTCCCATTGTAGTCAGAAATGGCCCTCCCGCACACCCCGATGCAAGCAATGCAACTCACACAGATTGCTTTGTTTGATAATAGACCCTGGAGCTTTATTGCCTGTGTTCTGCTTTTTGGCCCTGTTCTCTTTGTAAACAAACCTTTCACAGCCACAGTGCAGATCTCTGTATCTGCATGTTGTGTGTGTGTCTCATGTTACAAACTGCACAACTGGTCATAAGCTACATTCAAAAAAATGTCCTCCAGCTGTCCTATAGATCATACTGAGAATGAACTGAAAAAGTATATTCTGATGTAGTATATTTTAAACTACCAGATCTGAGACTACATTGACAGTTGGCACTAATTTTCTCCCCAGTACTTGAATATGCAATGTATTCTATTTGTTCATCTAATCGCACTGAATAGTGCATAGCAATAATATGGGAAATCTTAATTTTGACTACAAATTATTTTGGAGGCATGCAGTGGCACAATTAGTTGAGGCACTGGACTACAAGAAGCCAGAAGGTCACAAATTCCATTCCATATGGTGTCATTGCAATGTTTTGTTGACATAATCATCCGGCCACAGTATGGCTGTGTGGGGTTGACTTGGCCTCTAAGATAAATGAGTACCAGGAATATTTCCTGGTAGGTACAGGTGGCCAGTGTGTAAGGCTGACAACTTTGCTACCTTCACGTGCCGGTAGTCTTGAAATCTGGGAGCCTGAACCTCCAGGAACCCTTAGGGCATGCCCAGCCCTGTGCAGGGATTGCTTTACCTTACAAATTCTTTAGCCATAACCTGTGAGAAGCACAGTGCTGAGAGGAGGCAGGCAGTTGCTTTGTGGACATTAAAAGTGGCAATATAATTGTTGTGGAGTGGAGATACAAGCCTAACACAGGAGAATAAAACTGTTGAGTAAATAAATTGTACCAAAATGATTGGAAGCAACACTCAGAAATTTGAATCCATGGTTAGTGATTTTGGTATTCTGGGGTGTTTGGGGTTTTTAATTTTTTTATTTATCTGTTATTTCATTTCAGTTTGTTTATTTTTATTTTTTGTGCTGCTGTTGTGCACCCATCTTATTTTACACTTTCAGCCTGGCTGACGCAATGGAGAGCATGAATTCTGATGAATTCCTTCACTTTGTGGCACGTTATAAATTTACGCTGTCTTTTGAAAATGCTGTGTGTGATGATTACATCACTGAAAAGCTCTGGAGGCCTCTGGTGGTAGGGTCTGTCCCTATTTATATGGGATCTCCTTCTGTTAGGGTACGTGTCATTCATAGTCAACCATAATATGTGAACTATGCATAAATATTGGGCATTCTTTATATGAAAAAAGGCCTTCTATGCACACAATATTTGTTACTATTTAAAATGCTAAATACTTTGCTGACTAAAGTACAGGGTTAGGTATTATCAGCTGAATGGGAATTGAAACTAACTTTTGTACGTATGTATGTCGGTAATTACACAAAGCTGAATAATGTTGTACACGTAATTGTAGAATCAGTACCAACAATTTAAATTTGTATAGATCATAGGAAAAGCAGATACAGGAGACTGTGTCTGTCCACACTGCGTAGCTGTTTATCTGAGTAGATTTAAATTAAATTTTGTATTCAAGTCTGCAGAAAATTTGTGGAGTGAATTTCACTTTGATTCATATCTCTCCAATATAACCCTGACAGTACATATAAAGCAGCAACGTATTGATTGTATTTTAAATTATGGTTGAGACAGAAAAGATGATACACATCATAAAGGCTGACTGTCATTAAGGTGTATAACTTTTTATTTTTAAGATTTTTCAGTATTACTTATAAATTATACTTCAATAAAATGATGTTGATGATGATGATGATGATGATCAATTTAATTATAATACTGAATAAACTGCAAGGAGAATAATTTATGATTTCCTGTTATGTTACCGTATTTACTCAAATGCAAGGCGAGACTTTCCATAAATTTGGTTCTTAAATCTCTGAGGTCATCTTAAATTTGCGTATGAAGTGCTCAACTGGATCGCTTTGAACTGGACCACACAAAAGCCAAACCAAGGCCTGCATTGCCAAATCATCATGTGAGATCTTCGCTGTTCTGGAACAGTGTGCAGTGTGGAGTGGTAATTCATTACCAACGTTTCAGGACAACCTATCATTCCAATATTCAAGGGTCAGGAAATCCAAAAGATAGCTTTGTTCATTGTCTGATTTTTTAAAAAAAGCATGATGTGTTGAAAGCTGGCTCTGTTTCCGTTTATAGACTCAGCACGTAAATTGGTGGACCTCTTGGGTTGAGCTATTTTCAATCACTGGGCACCACAGAAAGAGTAGCTTGTTAAGATAATGCACCTGAGAACAGATCTAGTCCTAGGGTAGTAACAGAGAAATGGCTATTGAAAAATTAAAAAATAACTACAAGGTTCAAAAATAAAACCTGGCCCAATCCGTAAATTAAAAGCCATAAAAAGACCCATGAACTTCAATCAGTCAGACAAAAACATTGAGAGCACATGTATTTAAAGTTCTTAACACCACTAGCACCATCTGTGGAGAAAACTGTCTATCTTCATGGATTCAAATAAGTTTATATACCAAGAAATATAAGTGTATTATTTAGTCGGTGCAGATCATAATGGCATGGCAGCATATCCCACCAGAATTGAATGTGAGGGCTTTTAAGAGATGCTGTGTACAATGCAAAGGGTGGGACAGAGGATGGTATGTTGTGGGATGACCGTGAAGAGGATGGAAATGGTAAGAGTGAGTGTGAGGAAGATGAAGGCACTGCCTTTGAAGATGTAGACAGTGACAGTGATTGGTAAAGACTTATAGAATCTAATGTGTTTTGTGTATTAAGTGTATGAAATTAATAAGAAAATACTTATTCTTAGCAGACATTTTATTTTTGGGGGGTACGTCTTAGATTTGAATAAAATTGTACCTTGGCAGAGATGGTTTTTTTTTGGGGTGTCAGCTTAGATTATATTTGTCTCGCATTCGGGTAAAGATGGTAACAAAAAGGCCAGTGACACTTGCAAAATAGCAAAAAATGCGTTTAAAAAATTTGTGTACTTAACAGGAGTCTTTATGCTCTTGCTTTAATTCAAGCAATGGGAATTGATGCTGGGAATATTTTTTACATTAATGAATTGCTTTGCAATGGTGTACACTAAACCTTTGTTTTATGCCTGTTTGTTTTACACCCTTTTGCTTTAAGGCCACTTGCCAGTTCACACCACTTCTCAATTTTTGCTGTCTCTGTTTTGGTTTAACGCTCTTTGGCTGGCTGCGTTACATTATGCCAATCCTGTATGTCTGATGAGGATATAAATTTTGATTTATGTCCTGTTTTTCAGGAATGCAAATGGGGCATAAAACAGGGGCTGGATGAACTTGCTGTGCCTTATATTGGTGCTCATATTCTCTCACCTTATTTTTTACTTGCAGTGTAAATAGCATTTAACGCTTAAAGTTGGAGATATGAAATACTTTCTTAACCTTTTGCATAAAACTTTTTAAGTGCCAGTTTTCTGCTGCACTTAGAGCAGTATTCAAATTAAATGCCTACTGCAGGACAGTGTTTTCCAGTTCATGTGAAAAGGTTGTTCATTTAATGGGACAGTGTTGTCCCTTTCACCTTTAACCCTTAATCTGCCAACGATGACTATAGTCGCTCAGCCATTTAGTATTATTAAATGGCAACTGAAATTTAATTCGGTAGCCTAAGGGTTAATGGTTAAATGGTGGTACATGTTCTTGGAAAAATGGCCTAGTACTGGATTGGATATGTTGAAAGGCCATTTGATGATGCATATCTCATTAGACCTGCCCTCTGTAGGTTGTGTGGCCATGCCAAATAGATTTCCTGTACATGCCCATAGGCAATGTATATTGAATCCCCCCATACACAGTGTGTGTGTGTAATATTAATGTTATTTTATGTTTCAGGACTGGCTGCCTAACAACAACTCTGCAATTTTAGCAATGGACTTCATTTCACCAAAAGAATTAGCACAATATTTGCATGCTTACAACAGTGATACTACAAAATACAAATCTTTATTGAAACATAAATTGGGAGAATATAGTGAAAAAATCACTAATAGAAGACTGATCAATGCCCTAAAACTGCGTAAATGGGGAATTGATGATGATTTTGAGAAAGGAAATTTTATTGAACATTTTGAATGCTTTGTTTGTGAGCAAGAGCACAACAAACTTAATGGTAAGAGAACCAAAATTTCACATATCAGCAAGGCTCATTATAACTGCCCCATTCCAGTCTCTCCACTCACAGGTACTGAAAACAAAGAAAATTGGTGGGTTGATCAGTGGCGTATGGGGAAATGTGAAGCCAAATTGCTGAGACATTATATTGAAACAGGTAAAACTAAGTATAATTATGAGGAATTCTATGATGAATTAAAGAATACATTTTTGAATAAGGCATGTTGATATAAAAATTAATCACATTGGAGCAATTTAAAAATTAATTTTTGATGGAAGGGATAGCCACATACTTGTTATAGATGCATGTATTGTTATCTGTGTAATGTTAGTAGTGCCTTTTATATATAGATTTTCACCATGTGGGTAATGGCACCATGCGCTGTGCTGTGTGTTACCATCATTTCAGATGAACTGAGTACTTCCATTTTCAGAGCATCTTTTGAAGGCCAAGAACTCATGGAGTTATTATGTAAAAGAACACAATCTATATCTTCACCATTATGGAAGCCTTGTATCTGAAAAGAACTTCATTAACTCACCAGTAATCGTATAATTTGATCGTAAAATCTGTACATACGTTGTAACTCACAAGCTTGAAAGTGTTCAGTAGATGGTTATAGCTGCTGCTTTTAATTTAGCAATTGAAACTGATGTTCTGCACTTTAGATTGCTCAATTCATTCATAAGATTTGTAGTTTTATACCATTAAGTAACCTTTATTTTAAAAATTCTATTACGCTACTGGAAAAGTTTCTGAATTGGAGTTACGGATGTTTACCTCTAGAGTACAAAATTGTGTCAACACTAAAGCAAAACACATTCTGTGTAGAAGAGGTAAATAAATTTAATAATTTTCTCACCTAAGCATAGGAAATCAAGTTTGCATTGTTTATATAACTTGTAAAGCTATGTAGCTGTAGGCACATCTTCTGAAATACTATGTATAGAACTGCCAGAGTAGTAATCAAGAATGTGTCTGTTTAGAAGCAGTATTCATCCTACTTATAAATCTGTTATGAATTTTATGATGCTTATAATATTGGTTGAGGCACTGCACTACAAGCCGGAAGGTCAGGGGTTCGATTCCCAGTGATGTCACTGGAACTTGTCTTTGACGTAATCCTTCCGGCCACTCTGTGGCCGTGGGGTTGACTCAGCCTCTAACAAATGAGTATCAGGAATATTTCATGGGAGGGTAAAGGTAGCCGGTGCGTAGGGCTGACAACCTTACCACCTTCATGTGCCAATTGTCTAGAAATCTGGGAGTCTCAACCTCCTGGAACCCTCTGAGCCTGAATAGGCCTGAACAGGGATTGTTTTACCTTTATAATATTGGATTGCGCAATTATAGAAAAAATCTGAAGTATCTGAACTATAAGCTTTTTTTAAATATTTCTTAATAATTGTGTTGCTAATGTTCTGTTAGTCATTTTAGACAGCCTCGTATGTTTCAGCTTCAGACTGTTAACTTTTTTGATTTAACTAACATTATTTAGGAAGGAAAACATGTTGATTATTACAGTGAAGAAGAGTCTTATTCTTTAATAATGCTTCCAACATGTCAGTTCTATTCATTATATCTGTCTATTTGTAAGTAATAAAAGCTGCAGCCATTTTAGTTTCTTTTCATTCATTTTAAGAACTGATTCACCCAGGGTCATGATGATGTTTTCACATATTTCCTTTTGAAAGTCTTGAATAGTTCTGATTAAATTTTATATCCATTAGGTCTGTTATGGGGTAGTATAGTCAGTAGAGTGAGTTGGCTGCGGGTTCGACAAATCCTGGCACGGTAAGAAATGTATCTCTTCTCCAAGATACCCAGACTTGATTTGGGGCTCAACAGGCCTCCTGTTTAATGGGTACTGAGGCTCTTACTGGGATAAAGCTGCTGGGCCATGCGGCTGATCATGAACCTCCATCTAGTGCTGAGGTTTAAGAACGTATCCACTGCCCTTATGTGCCTTCAGAGTATATAGGGAAAACTACTTTTTTACCTCAGTTATATGAGTATTAGCATGTATTTCTATCACTCGAATTCATTCTACAGCCCATTGTACTTTTGTAAATGTATCCGAACGATGTCATTGAGCATTTTCTTCGTGTGTAGACCCTTGCCTTGATTTCCTCATTACTGACTGAATTGCTATCACTCTGAGATGGTTAATTATACCTAAGACAGGAGGAAGGCATCATATGTGTAAACAAAGCACAAATTTTCAATGCCACCCTCAGTGGTGAATTTGTCATTTTCTGTTAATATGGAAATAGAAATGCTTTATCTACTGGAATGCAGTGAACCTTTTCACTTATAACTTCCTCATGGCATGATTAGTGTCTTACATAGGGTTTTAAGTGGGGTGTGGGATCAGATACTAGTAATTAGGATTTATTATTCAAATAATTACAAGTAATCTATAGGTTGTCCACGTGAAACATTTACAACTTTACGGGTTTTGATTGGGTTACAGAATATGATGAAGTTTTTTGCATTGTGGTAAAGCAAATCAGAAAATTTATTATTGTTATTTTTTAATTTTATTTATTATTATTATTATGTATAATTTTATTACAGCAAAACTGAAGATGTCAGCACTCCTTAAGAAGGCTCAGTGTATGACGTTGTTTATGAAGACCAAATAAGACTTTCAGGCACAACATACTTTCTGAGAAAAATACCTAAGGACACCACCAAATAGACTATCAATATGTGAGTGGCAAAAGAAGTTCATAGGAACTCAAAGTATCTTTGGCAGATAATTTCCAGGCCTGTGAGCACAAGATGAGGCTTTTCAGAGCCCCGGATCCTAATGTTGTGATTGACTGTCCCTCAGATGTGGAAGGTAACCTCATCAGTAAATTCTGCTTGTTCCAGTAATCCATTGTCTTCATTGAGTTGTTCCAAAATTAGTGTGGTGATCACATAATAAATTCTGTGGATTATGCACCATGATTCTCAGATCCATTCTTCATTCTCATGACTTGTGTTTGCATGCCCAGATTCTCTCTGCCAAAGGACACTTTCAGTCTCCATCAACTTTTTGTGTCACTCATGCAGCAATGGTTGACTTGGTGGTGGCCTTCAGTATTGTGATCAAAACTTGCTGTGTGTCTGAAGGTCTGGTTGGGTCTCTGAACCATGCCACACACTGAGGCTTCTCCTGGAGTGTCAACATTTTCAGGTTTGCTGTATTAAATAAAAATAATAAATAATAATAAAATTAAACTTTCTGTGTTGCTCTCCTTATGCAAAAAAAAAAAAACTGTTTTGTGTTATGTTACTCCAGTCGGAAGCTGTACTGACTCAAAATTTTGAGGATTTTTTGGGGACAGTGTATATTTACATTTTAGTAATTCATTTACTTTTCTCATTATCATAATGTAGCTATCAATCCAATTAATTATCCACTTGTTGGTCGTGGAAAAGCTTCATAACCACCAGAAATATTTGCAAAAACATGATATCCTATTGCACCAATTATATATATAAGCATAGGATAAAATGCCTATCCAAACAGATAAAGATTAAAATATATGCCTGTTGTGTATGGGTGTGAAATGTGGTCTGTCACGTTGAGGAGGGACATAGACCAAGGGTGTTCAAGAATAAGGCGAGAAGACTGCATAACGCAGAGCTTCATGACCTATACTTCTCAGCAAATTTTATTAAGGTGATCAAATTAAGAAGAATGAGATGAATGGGCATGTGGTATATATGGGGGAGAGGAAAGGTGCATATGGGGTTTTGGTGGGGAAACCTGAGGGAAAGACACCACTTGGAAGACCTAGGTGTAGGTGGGAGGATGAAATTAAAATGGATCTCAAAGAAGTGGGATGGGAGGGCTTGCACTGGATTGATCTGGCTCAGGATAGAGGCAGGTGGTGGGCACTTGTAAATGCAGCAATGAACCACCAGGTTTCATAAAATGTGGGAATTTCGTAATTAACAACACCTGTTAGCTTCTGAAGAAGGACCCTGCTCCAAGGACTTATTTAGTTGGTTAGAGTAAAATGCTGTTCTACCCATTGAGCAGGACAAATCTATGACTGGAAGTGGAAAACCAATGGCACCACAGGTATCACATATCACAATCACAAATGTTTCTCTTTGTACTTCTTTATTCACCATACTCAATGTTTAAAATTACCATAGATGATAATGTTGACCATTTTCTGTGCCATGAGCTAATGGTTGGATGATGAGCTGTATTTTAGTAAACTTTATTTTGGGAATCACATAAAGCAGTATTTTTATTCAGCCAATATGAACTTAAATTAAATTCACCATACAACTTTTAGTGTAGTTTTTCCAGCAATACCAAATTTCATAAGAAGTTTTCAAGTAGTTTTAGACATGCAACAGATAACACGTAACCTCCCTCTATGCTTTTAGTTTTGTACTTTGTGGAAATATGGGATGAAAATTAATTATGATTTACAGGAAATACCTCTAAATTAATATAATTTGCTTGGCTGTGCTGTCTGTTAACATAAGCATGAATTACGGTATAAAACCAGCCTCTAACCATTGGCCAGATAAGGTCATTGGCAAGAAACTGGCTAAAAGGAGGGTATTTGTTGTTTGGTTTTTTAACAGTGGTCTATGAAAGCATAAATTATAAAGTGTCAAGAATATGTATGTACATAAAGACATTTTACATTATCAACTGATGTTTATAATTAAAGTGCCAAAGTTTTCTGTATGTTACAAAGTTTATTTCACACCAGGTACTACAGTCCATTTCTACTGAAGCATATTATATGTGATATGTGAATGTGCAGGGATTGCCATAATGCATTGAGGTGAAGTACCCTGAGAAATATTGATCTGTGATTTGGTGCTGAGACTGTGATTTATTGACTGGATTAATATACAAATTCTACTTGCATTGGGACATAGGACTCTGTTTGGGACAAATATGTTAGGGTCTGATGTACATGATGCATGTGGTACTGAAAGGCATAGCTTTTGTGAAATTCAGTTTTGCAAATTTTCTAGTGTGTTTTGCTCCTTCAGTGCAGAAAAGAGGCACAGTGTACTCTTTCAAGCTTTGAGAATGAATCAGAGGCAAACTGTCTTGCCTATTGGGTCCCATATGCAGCGTTCAATTTTAGTTCCAATACGTTTATGTATATTAAAAGTAGTTTATAAAACAAATGGTAACAGCAGTAAGACATTCAGCCATGTTTTGTAGTCTTCTTGATGTCTAGTGTAGTGGAAGTGTAGAGTCACTCTGCTATAATTAAGGACATGCCATGAGTACAAATTCTTGAACATTGGCACCAGTTGAGGCAAGTGATCAACTTTGTGCTCCAGTTGCTTTACTCTTGGTGGGTGGGAGGGAGGAAGATGCCTTTATAGGAGTCTGCATGCGTACAAGAGTCAGTTGTAAACAGTGGCAAAGCCTGGTGGGAACTGAACTCTAGTCATCCAGCCAGCAGCCTAGTCACTATACTGACTTGCAGACACATACTATAGTTTCTAGTTGAATTATTGCTCCCATCAACATTTTTTGTATGCCTTTGCTTTTGCAGATCAAATTACAGTTTGAACCTTGGTCTCTTCTACTTGTCACTTATTGCTCATTTCTAAAATGGTACTACAATGAAGTGTTAATATTTAGTACCTACTGTAATGTACATTTAAGAAAAATGTACAAACGAAAAGCATACCAAAGAATGAAGGATAACATAAACATAATTTATGTACACACACACACACACACAGAGAATAAATATGTACACAACATAAGTAAGTACAGCTTTACAATAATACACCAGTTCATGTGCCATGAGATACTTTACTGTATTTTGCTGTGCTGTTGTGTGGAAAAGGTTTAAGAATGCTATTCTTGGCTATTACAATGTGTGCTTTCCACCCTTTATCAAGGGAAGAAATATATTCAAGCTTGGTATATAGGATGGCATAAAGCGTGTGTTTCTTTCCCTTGACTGAATCAAATTAAGACCAAAAGGCTTGGTAACAAAAGGAA
>Ga0209629_10002768_pt1 | contig 12136 bp, 18 predicted proteins | sample TergutCu122P5_FD_187286 | JGI IMG/M metagenome (GOLD analysis project Ga0209629, IMG submission 187286) | Cubitermes ugandensis P5 segment gut microbial communities from Kakamega Forest, Kenya - Cu122 P5 (SPAdes) (version 2) | ecosystem: Host-associated > Arthropoda: Insects > Digestive system...
AACGCTATTTATGCCCGCGATAATTTCTGTTGTCGTAATAGCCGTAGTATCGACCTCATAAAACGCCACTGTTTGAGCGCCTGTTATCGGCGCGTCTGTTTTAAGCGATTGGATAACGACACTACCCCTGCCAAAATTGTAAGAAACGCTGTAATCAACACCCAAGACTAAATTGTCGATTAAAATCGTGTCAAGAATTGCCGTATCGCTTAAAAATTCGGCGCGGTCGTTGATAAAAGTGACTTGAACCGTTGTTTGTGTGGCTTTCCGGTGCAGATCTGGATCGAGTACATTTATAGCGTATATGGGTCCAATATTGCCTAAAATATTGTCAAAATGCGCCGAAAATGCTTCACAAAGGCTATATTTCGCCCAATTCACAGAATAACCGACCGTTCGGTATACTTCGTTAAAATTTGATAGTTTTATTAGTTCATTTATGACATGTAAATCTTTATACCCCGGCACAAGGTTAACCGGCGCTAGGCCGATATACACAACAGCCGTTCCCACTGGCTGCACGCTTTGCGCGACTGTATCGCCCAAAAAACCATATGCCCCGTACTTATATTCATTTATCAAGGTTTACCCTCCTTATAAAAATTCATCTACTTGCTTACGATTCCGAATTATTCCATACTCGACCGAAAATCTGACCCATCCGTGCCAATACGGAAAATAGTCCAAAATCACGCCGTTATTGTCTTTAAAAAGCCCGTATTCAATGTCTTTTTCTTTGACAATACGCATTGTTTTTATTGTTTCTGTACTTTCTACGACACTAAGCGCGACGTCAATGAAGTTCCATAAATCCCGCCAACCGTCGTTATTAAGCTTAAAATAATCTTTTTCCGTTGTTTCGCCGTTTACAAGGTCATCCAGATGTTGACCCGGATTCCATACGGCAAAACAAAACCGTACATCCATTGAACCTCTGTTTTGCTTATCCGCACCGCCTAAAAGCTGTACGCAAATACTTGGCGTCGGATAAGTCAAACTAACATCTTTTGAAGGTACATAAAGCGTAAAAGCCTCCGGATGAACAAGCTTAAATGCGTAATTTTCATCATTCGCGTCGTCGTCCGGGGCCTTTAACAAGACTTTTGAACAAATGTTTTCTTTTGCCCATTCGGCTAAAACATCAAGATTAGTGACTATAGCCATGTGATCACCTCATCCGTGGCTGCGTTATGACAATTTCGGCCACGCCTATATTTTCAGTCCAACTATCTATCGTACATATGCGGCTGTCAAAATTTAGGTTGTCCCCGTCGCCTCTTTTTTTCGGCATATCCTCAGTACGCACGAAAAAAAGGAACGTCGATTCTGAAATACTCATATCCGCTCCCGCTTTTCGTGCAATTAATTTGTCGTTATCTGGAATTATTAAAACTTCTTTGCCTTCGATGGTGTGATATTCGGCAAATTCGTCATTATCAAAGAAAATATCTAAGTCATCGTATATTTGGTCTTTTAACGCCACATATCACACCACCGGATCAATAGCTGTAAATTCAGGCGGCGCTTCATCGGTTTTTCCGGTTATCCGCCCTTCAATAAGTGCAATAACCCCGGCTTTTGATATCTCGCTTGTCGCGTCAACGCCGTACTTTTCACGGGCTATTGCTTTTAAATCAACCAATTTCATGTCGAGATTATAATCTTTAGCATCGTTTTCGACCGGCGTATTGTTTCGAGTATCGCCGACGTATTCAGCCACGCCAAGGGTAACAAGCCGTTCCTCGTCTTTACTGGATAAAGAAAACGGCGCGTCGTTTGGCGTTTTAGGTATAATAAAAGCGCCTTCGCGATATCCGAAGACGCCTTTTATAATTTTAATCATGTCGGCCTCCTATTGAACCTTAGATGTTATCCAAGACGTTTTTTGATTCGGTATCATAAGCGGGCAAGATGTAAGCGTTAATGTCCTCGTGTTATTTTCCGCATTAGCCAAATATTTCGGTACTCTTCGACCGGTGTATGTGTACGTTTTATTATCACGTTGTTCAAGCTGCGTTACCGCGCCATAAAGTGTACGCCCTACCGCTGCCGTTAGCACGACTACATGCCCCGCTGGTATAAATTGTTTGGTGGCTCCGAAATCATCCTCGTATGTATCTTCGTAACATAAAATATCAATCATACGACCTTTCACGTTAAGCCTTGCAATCCGCGCCACTCCTACAGGCAGCAATTCAGGATTTATACCGCCGATATCGAAATTATTGATATCAAGAAGTTTTTGGATTGTCGGGTCGTTTAAGATTGTACTTGCTACGTCAGGCGCTACAAGCATTTCAGTCGCACCTAACCCCCTTGACGTTAAAAGGCTTATCATAGCCGCCATATCATCAAGAATTTTATTTCCGGGTAAATTCCAATTGACGGCGGTCGTGTAAATGGCAGGATTATTCACGCCGTCATAAAAGCGCAATTCTTTTTCTTCGACAACGGTCATCAAATCGTCCGCATAATGCTTCATAATACAGCCATTACTAATCAGCGTCTCGGCCGCCATGGCTTCCTCGCGCCGGGATATCATCGTATCAAGTTCCGTTTCGTCAGTCATAATATAATTAAATTCGCGTTCTTGCGGCGTAAGCGTGGAAAAAATCGCCTCGCCGTAACCTCTTTTAGAGTAGTCGTCTATAGTAAGCATCCTTCGCGGCGCAATATAAGGCGGCTCGTACGATTCCAAATAGGATCCACTTCGAGTTATTGTAATGCCACCTTTTCGAGGCGCAACAAAGGGCGCAAGCTTTTTATTACCTTCTTTGTACTCGATTAGAACGCTGTTTGTCGCGAAAACATCCCTTTGTAGATCAGTGGGAAAATATCTATCACGTAAAAAAGTATGGAGCAGCGGCACTTCCTCAATCGCCGCAAGTAGAGTATGTGTTTTATATATATCTAAAGCCATTAATTTATCCTCCTATATCGAAAGCATCGCTAAGTAGTATCCCAACAGTGCGGAAAGCCTCTTTGTCAGCGGCGGTTATGGTGTATCCTGCAGCGACCTTTAATTTATTTGTGTTAAAATGCCCTGTTCTATAAGCAAGTCCTTTGACTAGCGGGCCCGTTCCTGTTCCTGTATCTACCGTATCCGCTAAAACGCAATTGGCTGTTAACGTTACACCCGCAGAGCCTAACAACACCATATCATTTGTTGCGCTTTTACCTAAAGCGCTGCCACGTTCAATCAAGCCTTGCCCTGCGCGTAAAGCTACCGTAAAAGTATCCGCCACCGGCGTGTTTTGATTAAATAAGTTTTCTTTTATTTCTTCTCCGACCCTTTGATTAAGCCTGGTTGCCATTCTTTTTGCCTCCGTTCTTCATGTCTTTGTATTTTTTTATTAATGTTTGTAATTCTTTTTCGTCATTACCTGTTGTATCATCGACCGCCGGAACCGCGTTAACCTTTGATCCCGCGTTTGCAATGTCAGCCGTCATGCCTGCTAAAAATTTTTCCGAATTTTCTTTATTTACCTTCGCTTTTTCTGAAAAAACCGTTTTGCTGGTCTGCTCATAGTCCCAGCCTTCATTTTTTGCTTTGTTTATAATCTCTTTACACTCCGGGCAAGCTTCAAGAATTGTTTCTAAATCTGCTATTCTTTGTCTTTCAGCTTTTACACCGTCATCATAGCCCGCCGCCGTGCTGCTTGTTTCTTGTGCGACATTTACTATTAAATCCTCTGTTTTAATTTCATTAGCCAATTTTTTTTCACTCCTGTAGTTTATTTTTGGTGCATTTGGATATTTCGATAAATCAAATTTGATGTTATTCCACATATACAAGTTGTCGCCTATGCAAGCCGCGATTGCTTGATCTTTTTCATCTGGTATAAGCCCGTCCGCGAAACGTGCGTTTATAGCTTCATTAGCTGTGTACCATGTACCGCCGCCATCGGCGCCGTCCATAATGGCGCTTAAATCTTCACGTAGCTTATTTGTTTTCGTTTCATAGGCCGTAAGTATAGGTTCTTTGATTTTTTCAAGATCATTAATCATCGAAGATAAATCATTTGCGTTGTAGAAACCTATCAATAAAATCATCGCATTATGGAAATACATCATCCCTGTTTTGCTTATATAGACATTATCACCGGCCATCGCAATAACCGTGGCTATACTCGCGGCAATGCCTTCGATGTAAATATTAACCGTTGTTTTTTGCTGTTTAAGAATTGAATAAATCGCAGTTCCCGCAAAAACATCGCCTCCGTCTGAAAAGATATGCACGTTAAGTTCTGAAATATTACCTAATGACTTAATGTCGTTTATAAGTTGCTTAGGTGAAATTTCATCGCCCCACCATGTAGTGGAGGCTATGGGGCCATATAAGTACAAATGTCCTATATCCGCCCCCTCGTTTTTCTTTTCAGCCTTTACAGACCAAAATTTTTCACTCATTTATGCCATTCACCCCCTTTCCAGACGTATCAAGTAGTTTCATTTTTTCATCTTCTTTTAGTAACTGCTCGATATTCGCATCAAACGAACCGCCGTTTAGCCTTACTGTTGCTTGCTCGCGTGTGGTTAGCCCTTCTTTTATGGCCATTATTTCAGCGTTAAGCTCTTTAACGGGGTCTATACTACCTTGTGATGGGCCAATCCAATCCGCGCCCAGCCATGCGGCACGTATAAGCGGGTCAGTAAAAAAGCCTGGCGCGGTAATGCGGCCTCTTGCAACGGCTTCGGATAACCATATTTCATAAACCGGTTGGCAAAAATCCCCGACAAACCAATTCCGGCGCATTTTAAATGCTTTCCACGCTTCCAAAAGCGCCGCCCGGCTTGCCGAATAGGAGGCGTTAAATGCTTTTAGTAAAAGGTCAGCCGGCACTTCAAGAGCCGCGCCTATTTGTTCACACATAGCGCGGACGAAGCTGTCAAAACCTGATGTTGGCCTTTTAGGGTCTGCTGATGTGATACTTTCTCCCGGCCTAAGCCGATTAATAGAGCCCGGACCCATCTCATAATCCGCCGGGCCTTGGCTGACTTTATCTTGCGGGTTGGTTTCTTCTAACGGCCCCAAAAGATTTTGGGATTCAGAAGTCACAAAGACCGTAAAAAAGCTTTCAATAACCGCCGCCATAAGCTCGCTTTCCGTATATCTTCTAAGCTGTAGGAGCGGCTCTATGACATGCACTAAATAACTAACGCCCCTGTACTGTTCGGGGCGTTCTGAATCCATTATCTGCAATATGTTGGGGAGGCCTGTATTTTTTCCATAAGCTTCTACCCGCGTCCATTCCGTTTTACCGCTTTTATATTCAAACGGATAATTATTACTTATGTGATACGCCACAATCGCACCAGACTTATCAACCTCTACTCCGTCATAAACCAAATTCCCGTTATCGAGCTTTGTTTCGGTTAAAAACGAATACGCTTTACTTGTCGGCGTGCTTACCCGGTCGGCTTCGATAATGTGCAGCCGTAAGCTATACGGATACATTAAACTCGGAGTTTGTTGTTTAATGACCGTAAAAGAGTCACCGGACAAAAGCCAAGATATTAGCGCAAGCTGCTGCATATCATAAAAATCATTTATACCTGCAGCGTCACAGGCATTTTTTTTACTCGCCCATAACTCAAATTCAGCTTCGGCGTGCTTCTCCCATTCGTCAGCGGCTTTAGCGTCGATATTTAAAATATCCCTGCGTATTCGGCTTTTAAGTTTTAGCCCAACGCCTACAACGTTTGTTCTATTCGTCTTAATGGCCGATGTTGCTATTGGCGACGACATGTACATCATTCGCGCGCGTTGCCGGATAGTTAGATTATTAAGGTCAATATCTTCCCGCGCACTACCAGACGAGGCTGTAAAACCTTTTAAAGCCCGTTTTTCCCAACTTGCGCCCGCGTCACCATAGCCTTTATTAATTAATTTATAAATTTATCTCACCACCTTATTAAAAATCGCGAGGGACAACGCCCAGCGTCCTTCCTCTGCCAACCCCCGCAATCATCGCTTCCAAAGTTTCAATTTCATATTCAAGCTGTTTTATAGCCGCCCTTATATCTCTAAGGCCTATATCATATCTACTGACCCCGCGGGTACCGATAGTATAACTTTTTACGCCTTTTTTGCTTAACATCTCGATCTCTTGCCTGTAATACTCTTCAAGCCGGTTCTTTTTAATTTCGAGAAGTTCGATTATCTTTTCTTTATGCATAGTCACCACTCATCGAATAATTTTTCATTCCGCATGACGCGGTTTACTTCCGGTTGTTTTTTAATTTCTTGTTTTGGCGCATCTTTTATCTCAAACATACGTTTCTCTACAGCGTCCATGTCTGGATTAAGTATCCGTATAGCGGCAAGATTGTAATTTCTGATATCAAGCGCCTCGTTCCTCGCATGGCCGTCTATTTTTTCCCATGCCCATTTATCCCGGCCGCCGCTTCTTTTAAGTACAAGTTTTTCGGATAAAAGCCCATTAAAAAAAGCACTGTCATATCCCTTATCCTCACCCAATGGAAAATGACAATACTTTGGCCCCGGTTCCTGTACTTTTAGCGAACTCATAATTATGCTTTTACCTGCATCAACCCCTATCGTATACAGCCAACACGTGACATTTTTATTTTCACGTATCGGAATTTTAGTAGGCGGCGCGGTATGCGGGACGCCTTCACCGCCTTTACCTTTTATAGCAAAGACGCGTTTTGATTGGCGGTTACGGCAAGCCGTATATACTTCTTGCGTGAAATGACCGCCGCTATCGACACATGTAAGCGATATCATAAGGCCTTTACCCGTTTCAAATTTGTACACATGCTCAATAACATCATCAAGCCGACGCCATACCTCCTCCGTGTCAGGCCTTCCCATTATCTGCCCTTGCGTTATGCCCCATGTTTCGCCATGTTTTCCATGCCCAACGACTTCATACTCCAAACGATTGTCTTGTGTATCGACCCCGCAGGTTAGAACTAAAACACCTTTCGGTAGTTCAGCCGGATACACTTCGCGGCGGTCAAGTAATGTATCTTCATCGTCTATGTCCCCGCGATCTTCCCACAATTCGCCTAGAAGCGTGTTATACACAACTTGAAGTTTTTCAGGGTCTTCATGCGCTTCTAAAAATTCCAGTATGATTTTATGCCATGTAATAAAAGGGCTTACAAAGGCGTTAAACCAAAATGACCTTATGCCTTGATTTTTAAGCGCGTCAGGATTAAGCGCAACATACTTAGCCGGTTGCCGTTTCATGGTGTACTCGTCGTACTCATATCCGCAATCGGGGCAACGCCAAAAAATACTTTTAACCTCGTATATCTTTTTATTATTTATTTTTTTAAAATCATGCTCAAAATGTATATCTTTAAGCGAAATAAAATGATATTCGTCGCAATTAGGACATTCAATTTGCCAAGTTTCTTGCGTACCCCTTAGATACTCGTCATTGATACGGCTTTTCCCTTTTATCGTCGGCGTTGAAGTGAAAACCGCTTTCCTGTTATAGAAGGTTATTGACCTCTTCAAAAGAAGCGCCATCGGGTCGCCTTCGCTCCCAGCGTTAGACGGCCAAGCGTCAATCTCATCACCGAAAATGTATCTTGACGGTATCGAGCGAAAACCTACAGGCGAATTAGAACCTGCTATCGTAAGCATACCGCCAGCAAAGGCTTTTTTAAGTATAGTGTTTTTACCGTCCCGGCTCTTGCTTTCTGAAATTTTCCCTTTTAACTGCGTACATGCGTTAAACGCGCTGCTAATACGACGTTTAGAAAAGTCTTCGGCGGCGTCTACCGTTGGTTGTACTAAAATCATTGGACCCGGATCCATATCTATGCTATACATAAGGCAATTAATCAAACATTCAGTCTTGCCCGTTTGCGCCGAAGCTTTTATTACGATTTCAGATACATAAGGGTCAATAAAAGCGTCCATGGGTTCACGCATGTAAGGCGTTCTATCTGTATCCCACTTACCCGGCTCTGCGCTTGTATCACTCACTAAAGCCCTGTATTCGTCGGCCCATTCACTTACCAGCCTTTTTACCGGGGCTTTCCAAAGGTTCGTTAATTTCTGTTTCAATGCCGTTTCCAAAATCATCACCACCTGTAAACGCTGTAGGATCGTACTCTTTTAATTCGTTTAAAGCTTCCAAGACTTCATCCATTATGATTTTGCGTACTTGCGTAACATCAGTTAAACCCGTTATTTTAACAGCGATTTTATCAGGTATGTATAAAAGCCTATTTCTACAAACGATAATCATCTCTGAAATAAATCCCTCAACTTCGGAAGCACTAAGTAAAGATTTTTTATATTCACTTAGCCTAAGTTCAGTCGTCTCGCGTTTCGCTTTTTCGTGGAGCGCTTTTTCATGCCAATAATCGGCTTCATCTTCATCATTAATTTTTCTATTATTTTCTAAATATTTTATATACGCCGTCGTGTTTTCGATAACCGGCCATTTGCCGGGCGCTTTCCGGACGAGTATCCCATCGCGTTCCATCTGCTGGACCCAGCGGCCGGTACAGCCAAAGATCCCGGCGAGTGTATCAGTATTTACTATATAGTCATTCAATTAAAATCCTCATTTCGAGCGAACCTCCGATTTTTTTCCATGGAATCTAGGCGTTTTTTGGGCGGCGACCCACCGCAGCCCTTTCGTAGAGCGGAAAGAACCTATTCCCCAGACATTCCCAGTTTATTTTTTGCATATTCGACATTATGTTCTAATCTTTCTTTAAGTCCTTTGTTAAGCTTAGCAACGATGTCTTTTTTCACCGTTTCGTTATCTATCATCTGCGGTACGCTTGTACTTTTTAAAACATCAAGAGGTAGACGGTCACTGCTATGTCTTTGAAACGGTAAATCAACGCCCCTATATCTTGCGACAAATGGCGTTGTTCCGTAATTGCCGCGTATCTTTTTCCGTTTGCTTTTATAGATCTCTGCTGTCAGCTCATAAGGTAAAGGTCGTTTACCGTTCTTGCCTATGGGCTGTGACGATGGTTTCATATGAAAATGCGTAAGCGTTAATAATCTTCCTGTATAAACAAATTGTAAGTTGTCGATTGTCTTGCCGCGTATGCCTACTGTTCCGATCTGCTCTACAAGTTCTCCACCTTTTTTAATACTCCCCGGAATAATTTCTTTTTTGTTTATCGCATATACTTGCGACACACTCGCCGCCACCCAGCTTGGAACCCGGTTTTTCATATCGCTTACGGTTCTTTTTGTTATCCCCGCCATCGTTTCATGTATACTTCTAACTTGATCTAAAACTTTTATTAAATTTTTTAATTCAAGCTTTATAAAATTCGCCATATAACCACCAAATAAAAAAACGCCTTTCGGCGTTCATAAATTGTTTACAATATACCTATTGACATAGCGACTCGCTATGATATAATATACCTACAGTTAAGAAATTAACGAGTAACAAACGAAAGGGGGGACGCAATGGAGATAATAAGCATAATAAAAGACTCGATACAAATCCTCGTATTAGCTCTAACAGCTGTGACACTGGTAAAATCGCTAAAACATAAGGACAAGTAACGAGCCGGGGGCGACGGAGACGCCGCCCTCCCCTTAGGGGGATATGCCTATTATACCATGTTTTATACCATGAATAAACACTTAATAACTGTAATTTTAGTGGCGATAACTGTAATTAACATTCTGGACAATAATTTTAGCAATCCGTCAATTTTGGATTATATAAAATTTACGCTGCTCATTGGATGTCTAATGCTAAACTTATTGCCAAAAAGAAAGAAGGCCTAAATTGAAACCTAATCCGAAAAAAGGCGGCCATGGTCATGTGACGAGCTATGTCTTATCAATTGGATCAGCCGAAGCTAAACAAGCCGGGTTCATTGATGAATCCGGCAACCCGGTTGAAATTATTAAAATAATAGACGCCGAAAACAAAACCATTATTTTTAAAGTAAAAACATAATAAAAAATACACCGCGTCCCCTTGCATTGTGCGGTGTATTTCCTTCGGGAGGTAGTAGGACTATTTTTGAGTATGTTATCATCGTCCTAGCTTATAGATTATCATATTGTTATGTGCAATGGTGTGCAAACATTTTCATAAGCGATTAAAGCGTCTTTATGTAAATATAATATCCCGCGATAGCTATAATGCATTTCAACGGCTATTTCTTCCCAGTATTTATTGTTTAAGTATCTAAGGGTTAATAATAATCTATATTCACTGTTATCCATCTTTTCAATCGTTTCATTTATATCTCGTTTCAGGTCTACTAATTTGTCAATATCTGCCGTTATCTGGTTTTCGAGGTCAATTATCTTTACAAGAATTTCGGCTGTTTTATCCGGAATCCCTGATGTTTGTACTTTATCCGTCATCAAACAAGCACTGATTTTATACTTCAAGCTTTTAAGTTCTTCAAGCTGCCTAAGATTGGCATTTATGCGCCTATCTAGCCAATAAGCTTGCCGCAGATATTGTTTTACGTCCATGGTTAGCCCCCTTCTTTAAATTCCCAACCCCATGAAATTTCATTAAACGCCTCTTCTTTGGCCTTTTCTTCAATTTTTTCTTCAGTGGCGCTATCTTCGATTTCAAACTCACCTTCATGACGTGCGCATTCAAATCCGGTATCTAAATACCATTTCACTATCCGCATATTTACCCGCCTTTCTGCTTAAATATCAACCTGTCCACCCAAAAAAATAAAACTCCTCCCAATGCGTTCGCTATCACCGTTTTCCATATATCGCCCAGCGGTATAAGTATCATGCATAGCGCCAAAATTGGCGTGGACAACTGCCATCTCGCTAAATATAATGCGTACCTTTTAATCATTGATTTTCTCTTCGCTCGCAGGGACTAGCAGCTGAATCGGCACATCTATCCGAATAGAACCATCAATAAATGTCGGCACCCTCACACTTCGAGGGTGATCTGCATTCCACTTTATAATTTTAGATATCCAGCCGGTGTCCGTTGTTGAAATAATCACAATTCCGTTTTCAAAATCCAACAGCAAAAAGATATCGCAAGATGGGCAATTTATAAATATCCATTCATCTACTGTAATCCACTGCGCAATCGAGGCCTCTCCGCCGCAATTAGGGCATTTAAAATATTGTTTTTGATTTATATGCTCTATTGCAGACTTTAATAATTTTGCTTGCATTTCGTCTTTTTCGTTCATTTTGGCTCCTATCCTATGACCGTAATATTACATATCTCGCACCTGATGTACTTTTGCCCCGTATGTGCGTTCCACTGTACCGACGCTTTATGGTTACAATTTGGGCAATCGAAATAATATGTTTTGCCCGGTTCTCTGGCTTCATCAATACCTACATTTAATAATCTCGTTCTTTTATCTGTCATATTATCCCTCTTTCTTTTGATCTCCGTATACCCCATAAATTCGATCTATGTCCGCTATATCTATCCGTTTCTTTAGCAACTTTTATTATTTCTTTGACATTGTCAGGCGACCTATCTAAAATAGCGGCAATTTCGCCTATGCTCGTCCCCTCGCGATGCCATATGCAAACAAAATATTCCGTATACAGCGTTAACGGCCTTTCTTTGTCTTTGTATTTCGTCTCTATACGCGCGCTCAAACTCGGTATTTTTGGAGATCTTTCTTGCCGGGTAAAACCATGCGATCGCTTATAAGCACCCGTTTTTCTACAATTTAATTCTTTATAACAAGCGCCCGAACAAATTTTCTTACTTTGACGGGGGCTTTTTATTATAATTTCATCCCCACATATCACACACGTCATACCATCACATCATCCCATGGAAGTTCTATCGCATTAATATCTACAGTCTCATATATGTTTTCTGGCGTTCGCTCCTCGGTATTTTCTTTTTTCCCGATAAAATATATTTCTTCCGCAACAACTTCCATCGAATATCTTTTTTCGCCATTATTCTTTTGATATGTACCCGCTTGTATTCGGCCGCTTATTGCTATCTGTTTGCCTTTGGTGAAGTATTTTTGTACGAGTTCGGCGGTTTTACCAAAAGCAACAACAGAAATAAAATCAGCTTGCTTTTCTTCTCCGGTTTTTTGAAATCGTCTATCTACTGCAAGTAAAAACGTCGTTGCTGTTCCCCGATATTCAGGGTCTTTTGTCAACCGTCCCATTAAGCTTACTTTGTTCATTTTGTCG
>Ga0209629_10002769_pt1 | contig 12134 bp, 11 predicted proteins | sample TergutCu122P5_FD_187286 | JGI IMG/M metagenome (GOLD analysis project Ga0209629, IMG submission 187286) | Cubitermes ugandensis P5 segment gut microbial communities from Kakamega Forest, Kenya - Cu122 P5 (SPAdes) (version 2) | ecosystem: Host-associated > Arthropoda: Insects > Digestive system...
GTGGCCGACGAGCCGACGAGCGCCCTCGACGTGTCCGTGCAGGCCAAGGTGCTGGAGGTGTTCGTCCGCCTCCAGCACGAGATGGGCTTCGCCTGCCTGTTCGTGACGCACGACCTCGCCGTGGTCGACCTGCTGGCCGACCGGATCGCCGTGATGCAGTACGGGCACATCGTCGAACTCGGCACGCGAGAGCAGGTGCTGCGCGCGCCCCGGGAGCAGTACACGCGCGATCTGCTCGCCGCCGTGCCGGTACCGGATTCCGCCGAGCAGACCCAGCGGCGGCTGGTGCGGCGCCAGTTGCGCGCCGAGGAAGCGGCCCGCGCGGCCGCGTGAGGCCCGGTGATGCGATGACCCGCGGGGCACGCGGCAGACTCGGCGGTCTCGCGCTGGCCCTGCTCGCCTGCCTGGGGCTTCTCGCCGGGGCGGTCGTCTCCCCCGCCGCCGCCGCGCCCGGTGACCTCGTGCCGGTCTACGTGACCAACTCCTTCGGCTCGGATCCCACCACGCAGCGCGTGTTCAGCTGGGAGACGTCGCGCGGCTACACGGACCCGACCGTCGACGTCGTGGCCGACGGCGGTGCGTTCACCGACGCCGCGACCTTCACCGGCACGAGCACACCCGTCCCGGCCGTCGTGAAGAACCGGCTGGCCCAGCGCGTCACCGTCACGGGTCTGGCTCCGGGCACCACGTACGCCTACCGGCTGGGCAACACGGTCGGGGGCGTCCGGGCGTACAGCCCCACCTACCGCTTCACCACGGCACCGGCCACCGATGCTCCGTTCACGTTCGTCCAGGTGACCGACTCCCAGTGCAGCACGTCGGAGTATGCGGAGTACTGGGGCCCCACCCTGCGGGCCGCCCTGGACACCGTGCCCGACGCCGCGTTCGTCCTCCACACCGGCGACATCGTCGACACCCCGGATCAAGCGCAATGGGACGGGTTCTTCGGCGCGACCGGCGACGCGCTGGCCGGGGTCGCGTTCCAGCCCGCGCTCGGCAACCACGAGGGTACGAACGCGCTGAACGTCGCGTTCTACCAGTCGGTGTTCGGCGTCGACTCCCAGAACGGCTTCCCGCTGAACTACTCCTTCACCTACGGCGCCGCGCTGTTCCTCGTGCTCAACTCGAACTACACGACCACCGCCGAGCTGGCGCGCCAGGCGGACTGGATCCGCTCCGTCGTCGCCGCGCAGGGCGCCGGCAAGTTCGTGATCGCGGCGTTCCACAAGGGTCCCTTCGGCTCATTCCACGTCGCCGAGCCCGACGTGAAGCGGATCAAGGACGACCTCGTGCCTGTGTTGGAGGAGGTGGGCGTCAGCCTGGTCCTCCAGGGCCACGACCACGAGTACTACCGGTCGTACCCGATCCGGGATGGCGCGCCCGTGACGTCGGGCGATCCGGCCGGCCCCATCTCGACGCGGGACGACGGCGTGGTGTTCCTCGGCTCGAAGAGCGCCGGGTCGAAGGTGTACCCCGCCCTGCCGATGCCGTGGTTCGCGACGCACTGGACCCCGCCGAGCCTGACGGATCCGGTCGACACCGTGTTCACCGCGATCACCGTCGGCACCGATGCTCTCCAGGTCACGGCCTACACCGGCGGCGGGCAGGTCATCGACCGCGCGGTGATCTACCGCGGCGCCGTGCCGGACGCCTCGCCGTCCCCCGCCGCAACGACCGGTTCCCCGACGAGCGCACCGGTGACAACACCGGCGACGGCGGTCTCTCCGGTAACGCCCGCCGCCACGACACCGCCCCGCGCACCCGGCGCCGGCGGGGTGGTCACGCGGGTGGCCCCCGGCCTCGGAGCCGCCCCGCTACTGCTCCTCGCGGGCGCCGCCGTTCTGGGGCGCCGGTGGGCGATCACGCGCGCCGCGCGGACACCGTGGCCGCGTCCGGCAGGCACCCCGTCAGCGGGTGATAGCCGCCACAGCCGCTAGTGTTGGCCCGGACGAGGCGCCCGACGAGAGGATCGCGATGTCAGAATCGCCGAACACCTGGTATCCCCCCGACATCCCGTCGTACGCACCCGTGGGCGATCCGCCGATGGCCGGGATCGGGCAGGTCCCGCAGGGGGCGCCGCGGGAGGTGCCACCCGCGGCGGAGCCGCCGTACACCGCGCCGGAGCCGGCTCGTAACGGGTTCGGGCAGACCGTCCCGGCGTGGCCGGGATCGTCGCACACCGCGCCGGCCGGTGCACCGTTCAGCCAGGCATCCATGCCCGCGCTGGATCCGTTCTACGCACCGCAGGCCGGGCCCGGCCAGGCGCTCCCGCCGTTGTACCCGTCGCCCTATGCCGTCGGCGTTCCGATGTCCCCGTACGCGCCGACCAGCCCGGGACCTGGCTGGCCCACGCCGTACGCCGGGCCGCCAGCGCCCACCAACAACCGGCCGGGGAACATCGCGCTGGCGTGCGGTATCGGTTCTGTGGTGCTGCTCGGGATCATCGGAGCGGTATCCGAAACGAGCACCGCGGTGGAGCTGACCGCGCCGTGGTTCGCGGTCACCATCGGCGCCATCGTGTTCGGGGCGCTGGGGATCCGGGCCGCCGGGCGGCGCGAGGCGACCAACCGCGGCATGGCCGTCGCCGGCATGGTGCTCGGAATCGTGCTGGGCGCGGCGGTGCTGCTCATCGCCCTCGGTTTCGCGCTCCCGTCCCCGTAGGCAGGCGCTAACCGGCGAGGAACGTCGGGCGAGCGTGCGAGCACCATGGTGCCCGGTGAGCGATGGTTTCGATGGGCTATCAGCGCCGGGGGCACACCGCAGTGGCACCCTCCTCCGAAGACGTCGTGAATCACGCGCCGGCTCGCAGCAACGCCGTAGCGATGGCCGCGAGGCCCTCCCCGGCGCCCGTGAAACCCAGGCCATCCGTCGTCGTGGCGGCGACCGACACCGGCGCGCCGACGGCGCCTCCGAGGGCCGCCTCTGCCTCGGCCCGGCGCGGCCCGAGCTTCGGCCGGGTACCGATCACCTGGACGGAGGCATTCTCGACCGCGAACCCGGCGGCCCGCACCAGGCCCGCCACATGCGTCAACAACGCGATGCCGCTGGCGCCCGCCCAGGCCGGGTCGTCGGTGCCGACGACCGCCCCCAGATCGCCCAACCCGGCCGCCGCCAGCAGCGCGTCGCACAGCGCGTGCGCGGCGACGTCTCCGTCCGAGTGACCCACCAGTCCGACCGGGGAGTCCGGGAAGCTCAGCCCGGCCAGGTGCAGCCGCATGCCGTCCGCCAGGCGGTGCGCGTCGAACCCGATGCCCGTGCGGTACGTCATGCCGAAACCTCCGTGTTCGCGATGTCATGTCTCGCCGGGACACCGTCGGCCGCCACCGCCCGGGCGAGTGCGAGATCGAGGGGACGAGTCACCTTGAACGCGCGTTCGTCGCCGGCGACGAGCGTGACGGGGAAGCCCGCCGCCTCCACGACGACCAGGTCGTCCGTCGCGTCGGGGTGGGCCTCGGCGTGCGCCGCCAGCAGCACCGGGTACGGGAAGCCCTGCGGCGTCTGCACCGCCCGCAGCCGCGAGCGGTCGAACGGCCGGGACCGCTCGCCGTCGTCGTGCTCCACCTCGCGCAGGCTGTCCACGACGGGAATCGCCGGGGCGACCGCCGCCGCGCCGCCGCGGAGGGCCGCGATCACCCGCGCCACGACCGCCGGGGGCACGAACGCGCGCGCCGCGTCGTGAACGAGCACGATATCGACCGGATCGGGTCCGAGCAGACCGTCCAGGGCGCGCACCGTGTCCCGTACGGATTCGGCCCGGGTCGGTCCGCCGCACCGCGCGAGGTGCACGGGCGCCGCCGACGACTGCACCGCCGCGGCCCAGGGACCGACGTCTTCACCGGGCGCAACGGTGACGACGACGTCGCTCACCCCGCCGGCTCGCAGATTCAACACCGCCCACTGCACGAGCGGGCGTCCCCCGACCTCCACCAGTGCCTTCGGTATGCCGGCACCCAAGCGCTCCCCCGCCCCGGCAGCGAGCACGATGCCGACGACGCGAGGGAACTCGGGAGGGGCCATGATCGATGATCGGCGGCGCGGCTAGGAGGCCAGGACCTCGTCCAGCATGACCTCGGCGTCGTCCTCCGGGACACGCTCGGCCAGCGCCATCTCGCTCACGAGGATCTGGCGAGCCTTGGCGAGCATGCGCTTCTCCCCGGCGGACAGGCCGCGGTCCTTCTCACGGCGCCACAGGTCGCGGACGACCTCGGCCACCTTGAGCACATTGCCCGAGTGAAGCTTCTCGAGGTTCGCCTTGTAGCGGCGCGACCAGTTGGACGGCTCCTCGACGTCGGGCAATCGCAGCACGCCGAAGACGCGCTCCAGACCGTCGGAATCGACCACCTCACGCACGCCCACGAGGTCGAGGTTGGCGGCGGGCACCCGGACGATCAGGTCGTTCTGTCCCAGGATGCGCAGTACCAGGTACTGGCAGGCCTCGCCCTTGACGGTGCGGATCTCCAGTTCTTCGATGATGGCGGCGCCGTGATTGGGGTAAACGACGGTCTCTCCGACGGTGAAACTCATGCCGATAAGCCCCTTTCCCCGGCGTATTCTACCATACGGCGCGAGGGCACAAGGACGCTGATTGAAGCATAAACACCGGGTCCGTGCGATGTGCGCGATTCGGCTGTGTCGCAGCCACGAGCTCGCTGTGGACGCCCACCGGATGCACGGGCGCGCCGGGGGCGTGCTTCAATCGTCGCATGAACGATGACCTCACAGCAGTGGTGACGGGTGCCTCTAGCGGGATCGGCGAGGCCAGCGCCCGGGCGTTGGCAGCGGCCGGTTACACGGTGGTGTGTGCCGCGCGGCGGCAGGACCGCCTGGAGACGGTGGCGGCAGACATCGGGGGCGTCGCCGTCGTGTGCGATGTGACGGACGAGGACGCCGTCGCGCGCCTGGCCGAGGTGGCCGGGCCGCGCGTCGATCTGCTGGTCAACAACGCAGGCGGGGCATTCGGGCAGGACCCGGTCGCGACCGCGTCGATGGATGAGTGGCAGCGGATGTTCGACCTGAACGTGATCGGGACCGGCCGCGTCACCCGGGCGCTGCTACCGGCCCTCACGGCTGCCGCGGGCACCGTGATCTTCATGACCTCGACCGCCGCCGAGGCGCCGTACGAGGGCGGAGCGGCCTACTGTGGCGCCAAGTCGGCGATGCGTTCGATGGCGGGGGCGCTGCGGCTGGAGATGAACGGCACCCCCGTACGGGTGTGCGAGATCAGCCCGGGCATGGTCCGCACGCCCGAGTTCTCCGTGGTGCGTTTCCGCGGCGACCAGCGCGCGGCGGATGCCGTCTATGCGGGCGTGGCCGAGCCGCTCACCGCGGAGGACATCGCCGACGCCGTGGCGTGGATCGCCACCCGTCCCCGCCACGTCGTCATCGAGCGGATGGTCGTCCGCCCCGTCGCCCAAGCCGCGAACCACAAGGTGGCCCGGATGCCGTGAGAGGATCGGACGTCCCTGTTCCCGGCGCTGGGTGAGTCCGCCGACACCATCACCGGTCCACAGCGCTGGTTGACGGAGCCCGTCGAAACCATCGCCGACCCGCCGCCGACGAGCGACGGCAGCTTCGACATGCCCGACCGACGCCCCGATCCCCGACGCGATCTCGATCGGCTCGACCGACGGCCGCTGCCCGCCGTCCGGGGTGGGCGCTAGGCTGAGCGGGTGACGACAGCGAGCACTCCGCATGGGGAGACGTACCGGGCACCGGGACCGCCGCCCGCACCCCCCGCGTCGCCCGCCGCGCGGCGGGAGGCCGGCCCGCCCGCCGACGGTGCGCTCACGGCGCCCGCGATCGTGAGGGCGATCGGCGCCACGATGAAGGGCCTCGACGCGGCCGCCGAACTGGCGGTGATCGCCCTGCTCGCCGAGGGCCACCTCTTGATCGAGGACGTGCCCGGCGTCGGCAAGACCACGCTCGCGAAGGCGCTGGCCGCCGCGATCCGGGCCGACGTCGGCCGTATCCAGTTCACCCCCGACTTGCTGCCGAGCGACATCATCGGCGTGAACATCCTGCGGCCCGGCACGCGCGACTTCGAGTTCATCCGCGGCCCCATCTTCAACAACATCGTGATCGCGGACGAGATCAACCGCGCCAGCCCGAAGACGCAGTCCGCACTGCTGGAGGCGATGCAGGAGGACCAGACGACTGTCGAGGGCCGCACGTACCCGCTGCCCCGTCCGTTCGTCGTGGTCGCCACGCAGAACCCGATCGAGATGGACGGCACGTACCCGCTGCCGGAGGCCCAGCGCGACCGGTTCATGATGTGCCTGGATCTCGGCTACCCGGACCCGCGGCACGAGGCGGCGATGCTGGAGGCGCAGGAGTTCGTCGACCCGCTGACCGACGTGCCGCCCGTGGCTACGCTGGAACAGGTACGGGCGCTGGTCGCCGCCACGCGCGCGATCTACGCGGCGCCGGCGCTCAAGCGCTACATCGTCGCGCTGGCCCAGGCGACCCGCGACGACCCGGACCTGATCCTCGGCGTCTCGCCGCGCGCGAGCATCCAGTTGCTGCGCTCCGCGAAGGCCGCCGCCGCGCTGGACCAGCGGAACTACGTGCTGCCCGACGATATCCAGCGCCTCGCCCCCTCCGTGTGGGGGCATCGGCTGATCCGGCGGCGATCCGGGGGCAACGAGGAGAGCGGACGCGACTACGTGACCCGGTTGGTGGCGCGAGTCAAGGTGAGCTGATGCGCACCGGTGTGCGCCCGACGGCGCGGGGATGGGGGGTCGGGCTGATCAGCCTGGCGCTCGCGGTGTCCGGCGTCCTCGCCGGGGCGCCGGCGCTGCTCGTCGTGGGGGTGGGCGGGCTGGTCGCCGTGCTCGCCGATCTCGTGCTGCTCGTACTGTTCGGGCCGCGCGAGCCCGGCCGCCTGACCCGCGCGGTGACGCCGTCGCCCGTCCACGCCGAGGCGACGGCGACGGTGCAGCTCGCGCTCCGCTCGTCCGCGCGTTCGGACTGGGGATACTTGGCGGTCCAGGTCGATGACCGCATCCCGGCGCGGGCGCAGCGCGTCGGGCTCGACGCGACGCCGGCGTACGCGGTCGTGCCGTCGCGCCGCGGCCTGTGGACCCTCGGCCCGGGGCGGGTCCGGGCGCGCTCGCCGCTCGGCGCCTGGGAAAGGCTGGTCGCCGGCGCCGAGCCGACGCATCTCCTCGCGTGGCCGGCCGTCGCGCCGCTCGGCGAGGACCACCCGCTCGCCCGCCGCCCCGACGACCTGCTGCCGGGCCGTGGTGGGCCCCGCGCCGCCCAGATCGATGACATGACGCTGCGGGACTACCGGCCCGGCGACGACCTGCGACGCATCCACTGGGCCAGCTCCGCCCGCGCGGGCACGCTGCTCACCCGCACGGAGGAGCCCGTCGAGACCCGACGGGCGTGGCTGGGGCTGTGGCTCGGACCGGACACGGCGGCCGACACCGTGGAGCTGGCGATCGCACTCGCCGCCAGCTGCGCGGTCGCGTGGCACCGCGAGGGCTTCGCGGTGGACGTGTGGCACGGTGCCGAGCGCCTGGGCGACCATCTCGACGATCAGCTGGAGGCGCTGGCGCTCCTCGATGCGGCGCAGTGCCCGGGCGGGCTCGCCGGTCTGCCGGCGCCGGCCGGGCTGGACGGACCCGCGGTGCTCATCATCGCTCCGGGAGTCTCGGAGCGCTTGGCTCCGGCGTGGGACGACCTCCCGGCCGCCGTGCCGGAGACGCTCCGGCGGGCGCTGCGGCGGGCGTCCCGCATCGGCGTGCTCGTGGGCCTGGACGAGGCCGGCCCCGACCGGTTGCGAACGGCCGGGTGGGTCCCGCTCGTGATCGATCCGGCCACGCCGCTCCCCACGGCGGCCGCCCGCCTGGGGCAGATCCTGGCCGATCCCGCGAGCGCCGGCGACACGGTGCTCTCCGGGGCGCCGGCGATTCCCGCAGCCACAGCCGGCACACGGCCCGACGCGCTCACCCTTCCGTCCCCGCCCCCGCGCGGACGTCCCCGGGGGAGGCGGCCATGATCCCGCGGTGGCGGCAGACGCTCGCGACGTGGCTGGTGATGGCCAGCGCCGCGATGGCGCTGCCGAACCTCGTCGTCACCGGCCCGTGGGTCCGCACGACGCAGTGGCTGCTGGTCGCCGTCATCGGGTCGATCGGGCTGGTCCAGTGGGCGACGCACCGGCTGGGCTGGTTCTGGCAGGCGCTCCTGTCCGGACTCGTCGGCGAGGCCGTGCTGACCTGCGGCATGGTCGGTTGGCTCACCCCCCACCTGACCCGCTTCGGCTTCCTGCCGCGCTGGTCGGGCCTTCTCACCACGGACGGCTACCTCGGCTGGGCGCTGCGCCACCTCGGACCGGAGGTGCCGCCGACGCCGAACATGGCGACGTTCGCCCCGCTCGCGGCCATCGCCGTCGGCCACATCGCGGTGCTCGCCGGTCTGGCGGCGATCGTCATGGGGTGGATCCCCGCGCTCGGTCTGGCGGGAGCCGCACCCTGGGTCGTCGCCTGCGCGTTGCGGATCGACAGCGACTGGGGCTGGGCGCTGATCACCCTCGGCGCGTTCCTGATCGCCCTCGCGTTCGGCGCGCCCGTGCCCGGTTTCCGGCGCACCGCCACCGGCGGGGATCCGTCGGGCTGGGGCGTGCCGCGGCGGGGCCAGGCGCCCGTCCCCGCACTCCTGGTCGTCGGTCTCGCCGTCGCCGCCGGACTGGGCACGACGCTGGTGCCACCGACGCTGCCCGGCTGGGGCGCCGGCACGGCGTGGGTGCTGAGCCACCCCTGGAACGCCGGCCCCGGCAACGGCCTGAGCGCAGGTATCGCGGTCGACGGCGCGTTCGACATCAACAGCCAGCTGACGAACTCCAGCAACGTCGTGCTGCTCCGGGCCACGGGCAGCTACACCGGACCGCTGAAGCTCTACTCGATCTACGACTTCGACGGCGAGACCTGGCAGCCCCCCGACCCGAACGAGGGACGACGCCCCGTGGCGACCGGGTCGCTGCTGTGGCCCGATGGCGAGGTCCAGCCCGCCTACACACAGACCGCCGATGTCGTCGTCGCGCAGGTGAACTGGCAGTACGACTACGTCCCGCTCGCGCTCGGCCCGCGGGCGCTCACCTCCGATGCCGACATCCTGTACGGCGACAGCTCCGACTCGGCCAGGTTCGCCGGCTGGCCGAAGGACCTGGCCATCTCCCAGACGGCGCTGATGAACGACCCCGTGCTCCAGGAACAGACCGACGGGGCGCGGCAGTCGTCGCCACGGGTGTCGTACCAGCCGCTCCGGCTGCCGCACGCCGAACAGATCGGGGCGCTGGCCCGCCAGCTCGGCGCGCAGGCCCACGCCGCGACCCCGGACCAGTACCTCCGCGCCTTCGTCGCCTACCTCCAGGGGAGCCACTTCACCTACACCCTGAAGCCCGACCTCAGCCACTCCACCGGCGACCCCGTGTGGGACTTCCTGCAACGCGGCACCGGGTACTGCGTCCACTACGCGACCGCCCTTGTCGCGCTGGGACGGGCCGTCGGCATCCCCATGCGCGGAGCCGTCGGCTTCGTCGGCGGCCGGGCCGAGGACGGCTGGCGCACGTTCACCTCCGCCCAGGCCCACATGTGGGCCGAAGCCCACCTCCAGGGCCTCGGCTGGGTGGCGTACGACGCGACCCCGGCGAGCATCACGCAGGCACCGAGCATCAGCCCCAGTCCCACCCCGACGCCCAGCCCGTCGCCCACGACGCCGACGACGAGACCCACGCCGACCGCCCCGAGTACCCCCAGTGCGACGCCCGGCCCCGGCGCGACCACCGGTCCCGGCCTCTTTGTCCCCGTGTGGCTGCGCTGGGCGCTCGCCGGCCTGCTCGCGGCCGCCGCGCTCGGGAGCGCCATCGGCTGGGCCGTGCACCGGCGCAACGGGCGCCTCGAGACCGCCTGGGGGGACATCGTCCGCCGCGCCACGAGGCTCGGCTTCGTCGGTCCGGCCGCGACCCCGCGGACAGTCGCCGCCGCCGTGAGGGAACGACTCGACAACGACCCCGCCCGGCAGGGGCTGCGCGACCTGGCACGCGCGGTCGAGCGCACTCGCTATGGCCCCCCGGACGCAGCCTCGCCCTCGCTCGCTCCCGCCGACGTGCGCCGCGCCCGCGCCCTGATCCTCGCCGGCCTGCGCCGGTCGCCTCACCTGGGCTGAGTCCGGGTCGCGGCGCGCGCCGCCCGAGGACCGGACGCCGAGCGTAGGCTGAACGCCATGACCTATCAACTGATCCTGCTTCGCCACGGCGAGAGCGAGTGGAACTCCCAGAACCTGTTCACCGGCTGGGTGGACGTCGACCTGAGCGAGAAGGGCGTCGAGGAGGCGCTCCACGCCGGCGAACTGCTGCGCGACCAGGGGATCCTCCCCGACACCGTGCACACCTCGGTGCTGCGCCGCGCGATCCACACCGCGTACCTGGCTCTGGACGTATCCGACCGCCACTGGATCCCCGTCGAGCGCTCGTGGCGGCTGAACGAGCGCCACTACGGCGGTCTCCAGGGGCTGAACAAGACCGAGATCCGCGACAAGTACGGCGACGAGCAGTTCATGACCTGGCGTCGCAGCTACGACGTGCCCCCGCCCGTGCTGGAGCACGACAGCAAGTGGTCCCAGTTCCACGATCCGCGCTACGCCGTGCTGCCCCCCGAGCTGCGTCCCGACACGGAGTGCCTGGCCGACGTCGTCGCCCGGATGATGCCCTACTGGTACGACCGGGTCGTCCCCGACCTGCGCGCCGGCCACGTCGTGATGCTCGCCGCCCACGGCAACTCGCTGCGGGCGCTCGTGAAGCACCTCGACCACATCAGCGACGCCGACATCGCGAACCTAAACCTGCCGACCGGCGTGCCGCTGTTGTACGAACTCAACGACGACATGGAGCCCGTCACGATCGGGGGCACCTACCTCGATCCCGCGGCCGCCGCCGCCAGCATCGAGGCCGTGAAGAACCAGGGCAAGAAGTAGTCCTGGCCGGCATCACCCGCTCCACGCCCCGGCACGGGACTCGGGTTGCGCGACCAACCGGGCTCATGGCTATACGATGGTGGCGTCGGCCGCGCTGGTGCGGTCACTCGCGAAAGGAGTCTCCATGTCCACAGGCGTGCCTTCGGCCCCGGTGCCCGACCCGGTCCAGCCCATCGGCGTCCCGTTCACCCCGCCCCAGACCACCGGCGGTGCCCCGGATCCGGCGGTCTGGGCCCAGCAGGCTGGCGGTGTCCCGGCCGCCGGGTACATCGCTCCCACCTATCCCCAGGGCTATGCGCCGCAGCCGGTCGGCCCTCAGCGCAACATGATGATCTTCGTCGTGTCGATCATTCTGATCGTGGGTGGCGCCCTCACGCTCATCGGGGCGCTCGGCATCTTCGCCCTCCTGGGGCTCGCGGGCACATCCACCGGACTGATCGCCATCTCGGGCATCTTTGCCATCGTCACCGGCGCGGCACTGATTGTGGTCGGCATCATCGGCGTCCAGAACGCCGCAAACCTTGCGAAAGCCGACCTCCTGTTCAAGCTCGGCATCCTGTTGTGCGCGATCGCCCTTGTCAGCATGATCCTGGGAATCGCGGCCGGCGGCAACGCCTTCTCGGGTGTCCTTGGGTTCGTGCTGCCGGTCCTGTTCGTCATCGGTGCCTACCAGATGAAGCAGCAGGCGGCCGCCCGGGGCTGATCGCAGCGTCGTCCCCTCCCTGACACGGGAGGGTCGAGTCCGACCGGCGGTGTCGGCGCGGCCCGTCAGCTGGTCGGCACCGTGGTCCGGACGGTGTCGCGAGCACGCCGAGCCGGCAGGTCGATCGCACCCGTCCGGCCGGCGACGAGAGCACGCGACCCGTCCTCGGCAACGACGGCTCCGGTGATTGTCCGGGTCTGCGGTAAGGGCACACAGGCGAGACCGACGCTCGTGCTGCCGATAAGGAGGACCGTGCGAGGAACACCGTCCCCTGCCCACGAGGCCTGGGACGGGCGAGCCCGCTGCACCTCCCGGCTCGGCCCGATGCCCACCAGGCCGAGGGAGGCGTCGGCCATCACTCCACGCCCAACCTGGCCAGGCGCTTCGCCAGTTCCGGTGATGGGCGCATCGCACCGGCGCCGGCAAGGCCGCTGTGAGACGTCTGTGTAGGCACCAC
>Ga0209629_10002770_pt1 | contig 12133 bp, 12 predicted proteins | sample TergutCu122P5_FD_187286 | JGI IMG/M metagenome (GOLD analysis project Ga0209629, IMG submission 187286) | Cubitermes ugandensis P5 segment gut microbial communities from Kakamega Forest, Kenya - Cu122 P5 (SPAdes) (version 2) | ecosystem: Host-associated > Arthropoda: Insects > Digestive system...
TAGAGGCTAGATAAAACCACGTAAGGTTTTTATCTAGCTTCTAGCCTCTTCTTTTTCTAGCCTCTAGTATTGGGAACGGTCTTGACCGTTCCGCCTTCGTAACACGGCGCGCGTTATTGCGCGGGCGGAAGGTGTTTGCGCAGTTCGACCAGCTTTTGCCGTTCCTCCGCGCCGATTGCCGCCGAGCCGCCCAGCAGCGCGGCGTAAAGGTCGGCGTGCGCGCAGAATTCCATCGTCTCCATGCGGTAGAACGCCTCGGCCATCGTCCGCCCGGCGGTTATCATGCCGTGGTTGTATAACAGGAAGGTGTCGCGGTCTTTGATATAAGCCTCAATGGCTTCCCGCAGAGCGTCCGTCCCGGGCGCGTGATAGGGTATATCCGCTATCTCGCCCAGCATATAAACGGCCTCCGGCACCGTGCCCGCGTTGATCGGGCGGTTGGCCGCGGCGAAGGCCAGCACGTCCCTGGGGTGCGCGTGGATGACCGCGTTGATTTCCGGCCTGTTTTTATAAAACGCCAGATGAATCGGCGTTTCGACCGATGGCTTCGCGCCGCCGTCTATGACATTGCCGTCAAAATCCACTTTCAGCAGGTCGGCTTCCGTGACCAGCCCCTTGCTGAAATAACTCGGGGTTATCAGGATGTGCCCGTCGTCCAGCCGCATTGAAAGATTGCCGGAAAGCGGCGGCGTATAGCCTTTTTCATAGGTCAGCCGGGTGTATTCCGCCAGCGTTTTTCTGATTTGTATCTCCGCTTTTATCAATTTAAAACCTCCGTTATTTTTAAAGTCCCATTTCGATAAACGCCCTATCAAACGGCGGGCGTACTATGCCTTTTTCCGTGATTATGCCCGTTATCAGCCCGTTTTCGGTCACGTCGAAGGCGGGGTTCATCACCTTGACGCCCGCCGGGGCCATGCGCTCCTTGTACCACATCTCCGTGACTTCCTCCGCGGGCCGCTCCTCGATGACGATTTCGCCGCCGGATTTCAGCGACATGTCGATAGTGGAGGACGGGGCGCAGACATAGAACGGCACGCCGTAATGCCGCGCGATAATCGCGACGCCGCTGGTGCCTATCTTGTTCGCGAAGTCGCCGTTGGCCGCCACGCGGTCGCACCCGACGAACACGATGTCGATAAGCCCGCGCTTCATCGCGGCCGCCGCCATGTTGTCGCAGAGCAGCGTCGTATCGACGCCGGCCGTCTGCATCTCGAACGCGCTGAGGCGCGCGCCCTGCAGCAGCGGGCGGGTCTCGCCGCAGTACACGCGCAAATCATGCCAGCCCCGTTCCAGCGCGATATACACCGGCGCGAGGGCGGTGCCGTATTTGCCCGTCGCCAATGTGCCCGCGTTGCAGTGGGTCAATATGCCGCAGCCGTGTTTCAGCAGCTCAAAGCCGTATTGGCCGATATTGCGTGATATCGCGATATCCTCCGCGCGGATGGCGTCCGCCTCTTCGCGCAGCCGCTCCTTCATCCGCGCGACGGTCAGGCCGCCGGCGTTCTCCTCCAACACCTTCTCCATGCGGTTCAACGCCCAGAACAGGTTGACGGCCGTCGGCCTGGACGCGGCCAGATACGCCTTCTGTTTTCGAAAATGCTCGCGGAACGCCCGCATATCCTCCGTCTCCAGCTGAGACGCCAGTATATACACGCCGTACGCCGCCGCTATGCCGATGGCCGGCGCGCCCCGCACGCGCAGCAGGTATATCGCGTCCCAAATCTCTTTCGCGCCGGAAAGCCGCAGATATTCTACGCGCCCCGGCAGCAGCGTCTGGTCGAGAATGATCATTTCCTTCTTATTATCGGCCAGGACGACCGTGTTCAAATCAAGCGCGTTCATATTCACCCCTCAGCACGTTCAGGAAATCCGCGCCGTTTTTGAAATTATAGCGCTCCTTGATAAACCGCTTCGCGCACAAAATACAGAGGCGCTCGGCCCGCGCGCGCTTGTCCGCGTCCGCAATCGTCGTCAAATCCTTGACATTGGCCATGCCCACCGTCCGGCGGTTCAGCTCCAGCCCGGCCGCACCGGCGGTGTCCGCGAGGACCGACGCCAGATAATGCTCCCTGTAGCCGTCGTCCCTCATCATAATATCCCTGACGTTTTCCCGGTAATAGGCGTCCAGCTTGGCCATCGTCTTATCCACCACCTCAACGATAACCCGCTCTACCCAGCCGAGGAACCCGGCGCCCGCGTTTTCCGCGTCGCCGTTGCACCAGGCGAAGATCATGTTCGCGACGACATTGCCGATATCATAGCCCATCGGCCCGTAGAACGCAAACTCCGGGTCTATTACGAACATGGATTCTTTGGTTATGAAGATCGAGCCCGTGTGCAGGTCGCCGTGAATCAGGGCCTGCGCGTTGCAGAGGAAGTCCGTCTTGAGCTTGGCGACCTCGCGGCGCAGCTCCGCGTCCCGGTACAGCTCCTTCTCCACGAACGCGGCGTTCGGCGGGAAAACGTTGTTGCGCCCCGCGCAATTATTGTAAGGCTCCGTATAGACCAGGTCCTCGGTGATCTCGCAGAGCTCCGGGTTGATGAACTTGCGCTGTAATTCCTTCTTTTCCTTGTGATCCATCACGATATCCGTCGTGCCCATCAATGTGTTAGCCATGAACGTGGAGATATCCTCGGCGAATTTCGGAAACACCTCATGCTTGATCATCGCGGCGCGCATAATCTCGTGCCCGGTCAGGTCGCGCATCGCGCAGGCGGCCATCACCGTGTCGTAGAAATAAATCTCCGGCACGAATCCCGGGGCCAGCTTCCCCTCCAGAATCAATATCTCCGATTCAATCCTGTTGCGGTCGGGCGAAAGCACAAAGTCCTCCGAAATACGGGCGGTGCGCCCGGCCTGCTTGATAATCACGGAATGGCCCGCGCCGTCCCAGACGCGGAACACGTAATTCAGGTTGCCGTCCCCGATCTCGCCCGCCCGCATGGTCGCCGCGTCCCAGGCGAAGCGCGTCCTGGCTTTGGCGTATTCAATAACATCCGCGGGCTCCATCAAAAAATACTGTTCGAATGTCCGGCCGGACATATCCTCACCTTCCCGGTTTTATAATGTTTTGTGTGTGCCATTGCCTTTGGGGACAGTATAACATAACCCCCTTGACTTTTCAATTAATCTATATTAATATAACCCTACCAGGAAAATTCTGGAAAAAATTAACAGGGGGACATTAATTATGAAGAAGAAAGGTTTTACGCTGGGAGCTATGGTTTTGGTTTTGTCGCTGCTATTCAGCTCAACGACAGTGTTTGCTTATAACAGTGACCTTCCGGCTAACGCCGGCAGGTATTACGCGTTTAACCAGTTTTTCATGGATCATTTCGCGGGGTGCGCAAACGGCGCTGTGAATTTTCTGAGCACATACCCGGCGCCCGCCCCCAATACAACAACGCCGCTGGCTTCGGCGCTCCCGGCGGACAGAATGATGTACATAGCGAACAACAACTGGATCCCAATCGCCGCGTATTCGCCGCTCAGAAATGTTATGAGCTTTTATTTCGCGGGCGAACAGGAATTATTTGATTTCGGCGATTTAACCAATGATAATATCCAGCTCGACCCGGCCTGCAGGCATCAGCCCCTGTCGTATTTTGTGACGAAGGCCCATTCAAAATCTGATATTAAAGCCATCAGCGATATGTCCAAAACCGCCAGGTCCTTTGACTTTTATCTGGACTATGTACCGAACGCGGCGCTGGCCGGGCGCTCAGCCGATACTGTGAAATACCCGCTGTCCCCGATTTATGATGATATCGGCAGTTATTTCAATCTGTTTGAATCAAAACAGATTAATGTTACAGTAGGCGCCGGCGCGGTACTCAGGCTGTCCGCCCCGGTAAAGCTCGGCTCGCTTATTTTAAAAGAAGGCGCGACCCTGGATTTAACCGGGCTTAAAGTAAATGATCTCCCTGGGTTTAATAGCCTGGATAATATCTCCAGCAACGGCGGAAAGATAGTATTCCCGGCAAGCGCCACCGAAAAGGATCGGGAAAAATTCCTTAAAAAGGTCGTCGGATATGTCGCCGCTTAGAATAATTAAAGGAACCGCTCTGGGCTTTGCCGCTGGAATTATTGATATAATTCCAATGATAATCCAAAAACTGCCGATGCACTCAATCCTGTCCGCCTTTTCAATGTGGGTTGTGTTAGGCTTTTTAATTAATACCTCCGCGCTCAAAATAAACGGCGCGTTGAAAGGATTATTGCTTTCATTTTTAGTAATACTGCCAACAGCCATTTTAATAGGTCAGGCAGAGCCGGTATCGCTGATTCCAATCGGCATAATGACCGCGATACTGGGCGCGCTGTTAGGTATTGTGTCTGATAAAATTGTGAGATAGACAGCCGATTTGGACACAATGGCCCGGCCTTTGCCCCGGCGCACCCTCCCGCGTTCCGCCGCAGATAACGATTTCCCTTGAATGTTCCGCCGCCACGCGGTATAATATACATACAAGGGAGGGCGTTCAATGCGCAAGCTTCGGTTATACCTGGAAACGACCATGTTCAATTATTATTTCGACACCGAACGCGACGGCCACGCGGCCACCGTCAGGATGTTTGAGGCGATAGGCGCGGGCGAATACAAGGGGTATACTTCGGAATACGTCACTTACGAATTGCAGCGGTCGCCGGAACCCAAGCGAACCGATATGATGAAGCTGATCGAAAGATACAATATCACGGTGCTGAAAGCTGATGAGGAAGCGGATTATCTTTCCTCTCAATACGTCCGTAACGGCGTTATCCCCGCAAAATACGATTTGGACAGCTCGCATATCGCTTGCGCGTCGGTGAATGGGCTTGATTGTGTACTGTCCTTTAATTTCAAGCATATCAACAAATTAAAGACCAAAGAAATGACCGCGCTTATCAATTTGCGCGAAGGGTATAGAAGCGTGATCATTTGTACGCCAATGGAGGTGGAGGATGAACAATAATCCAATTGAGGACGAGTTGGACGCTATTCGCGTTGAATTTTACGAGATAACAAAGAATATGACACCCAGTGAGAAAATCGCTTATATCAAGGCGCAGACAGCCGACGTTCACGAAAAGTTTGGCATCCATGCCGTATCCAGGGCTGAGGCCGACGTTAAGAAAAGGGCTACGATGTAGCGTATTAGCTCAGCTATAACACCAGGGGCGCGGGAATCCCATCCGCGCCCCTCGGTCTTTGCCCCGGCGCGCGCCATCCCGCGTTCTGCCGCAGATAACGATTTTCCTTGAATATTCCGCGCCCCGCTGTATAATATACGTAAACGGATTACAAAAATAAACTGAGCGCGAGATTAAATGAGCAGGACGCTAAAGCCGCGCTCGCCCGAACAAAGGATGCGTTTTCATGGCTGTTGACAATGAAACCTTGAATGAATCCGTAAGCGGTTATGTGTCCGACGTGAAAAGCGCCATGCCGATAGACAAAGTTTTTCTGTTCGGCTCATACGCCAAAGGAACGGCGCGGGACGGCAGCGATATCGATCTGTGCTTTTTCTCGCGCAGCTTTGAGAACCAGCGCTCGGCCGATATAATTTCGCGGCTGCTCAGCCTGACACATAAGTACAGGGATGTATACATCGAACCTCATGTATTTCCCACATCTGAACTGGAGAACGACAACCCGTTTGTCAAAGAAATATTGCGGACGGGGCGGGAGATAGTATAATACCGACATTAACCCAAGGGGCGCGGAAATCCCATCCGCGCCCCTGGTCTTTGCCCCGGCACGCGCCGTTCCGCGTTACGTTCAGCACTCCGCCGCAAATAGCGATTTTGCTCGAATGTTCCGCCGCCCACTTGTCGTATATTGGGGAAGACTATTTATTGCAATAACGATGCATTTGCGCTATAATCATATCGGATAGCATATGACACCGGGGAACTACCCCCTGTATTTTCGAAAGTTACCGCCGCCAAGTGTAAATACCCCTGAACAACCCCCTCCCATTTTCAATAATTTGAAATATAATGTGCGCATAACAGATTTTTTGGAATCGACATGCATATCATTTATTAATACCGTGGGAGAGGGCATTTGTATGGAAAATGAGGACAAGCGCGAAAAGAGGCTCCGCCGGATCGCCGCGTGCTCCATCGCCGTCGGGGCTGGGATTTTGCCGTTGATCTGGGTTTTGTTTCCCATTACTTTTGACGCTAAGATTTCCATTTCTTACAGTTTTAGCTATGTTCATGATTATTCTTTCGGCTTTATATTTACCGTCATTTCGACCGGTATGGCCTTTGCGCTTCTTTTGGTTGCCGCAGGGTGTTTGCTTATGCTTAAAGCGCCGGAAACGCGGACTTTTGGGAGCGTATTTAATCTAAGCGTACCCGTTATGTGGATTGCGATTCTGATTTTGAATATATTTGTGGATTCTTTGACGGGATTGAATAATCTAGATCTTGTCATTAACATCGTTAATTTCATATTAATTGTAAGCACATTTGTAATTTATGTACAGTTGTTCATTTCATACTTCAAAGCGTGGCCTGACGCGCGAAAGGCGGAGCGCGCCTTGCTGCTTATATCGGCTGCTTTTTGCGCGTTTAGTTTATTCTACGGCATCTTGGCTGTACGCTACTTTTTCGTTCCTTTGCAGTCAGGTTTTTGGAATTTTGTCTACGGCAACTTGGCTGTACGCTACTTTTTCATTCCTTTGCAGTCAGGTTTTTGGAATTTTGATCGGAGTTACGATCTAAGCGACCCTCAGTTGTTTATTAGCGTTACCTTCGCGATATGTATTATATTGCGCGCCGTTGCGCTGCTGTTTCCTCCGCGGGATAAAGCCGCGGTCAAAGCCGCTTCGGCTCCGGCGAATGTCCTGCGGATCTTGTCGGTCTTTTTAGGGCTGGCGGTTGTATTTGCTTCGGCGTTTACGACGTATAGCTATATTTACCGGCCCTATGTCGACACGAAGTTAGCCGAAGACAGTCTTGGAATGACCTTTAAAGAATTTTCGGAAATGCATAAAGACGACGTTTTTGAATTTAATCTTCAGCCTGAAAATATTTCGTACTATTACTTTTTGAACAAGTACGGCTCGTATGAAAATTTGTATGGATTTGAAGGAACTCCAGTAAAGGATGACAGCGTGTGTGCTTCGGTTTATCTCGAAGATGCCATGGACGTTTTCATGAATTTTTACAGGACAAAATTATATTCAGAAATATGTACAGAAATATTTAAAGTAAATGAGTATTCTTTTGATAAAGTCAATGATTTTGCCAAAATATATGGCCTGACATACATAGGCATGACCATGGATAACTACGGTCACACTGCGCTTCCGGCGCTTGTTTTTCAAAACAAGGAGTACCGGATTCTGCTTTCGCCGAAGACTTATAATTTACAGAGTATAGAGTATTCTTATTTATACGACTTAACTAATTTATATGCTGCTATTACAAAAAAGCCCGCCGAAGACGTGTTGCCTATACCAGAAATAAAAATTAATACGAAGGAATATCTGGATAGCCTTCCCATAAATAGCCTTCCCATAAATCTATTGGCATGCAATGTTTTCAATGGCCTGACCGAGACAGGCGCTTTGACGCCGGAACAGCTGGCCCGCATGTATCATCTGAAGATTGGCGACCAGGTTGGGAATTATATTTTGTTCATCGGAAAAGATACGAACTATAAAATATGGCTGCTTTACGGTACAAAGAATGTCACGCCCATTGTCACGCCCTTCTCACATGTAGAATTGCAATAAACATCACGCGTCCGCTTTTTCGAACCTGCCGAAAACGAAAATCAGCGCGGCGCACAAAACAGCGAATAAAGTGGTGATAAAGCCGGTTTCGCTCACAAAATACGCCCTGTACGCGCCGCCAGTCATTGCCGTGAATACGGCCTGGTCGAGAAAATTATGCACGGCGTGCCAAAGCACGGCGGGCCAGACGCTGTTTGATTTCATCCTGAGCCATGACGCGACGACGGCGATTGAGATGATTTGAATGATGAACATGGGTATTCGGTAGAAAAGGGGCGCGCCCGGCATATAGACCCCGCCGATCAACAGCGGCAGATGCCACACCGCCCAGACGCCGCCGCTGATTACAAGCGCCGCGTTCCTTCCCCACAGCCTGTGCATTATGGGGTACATCAGGCCGCGCCAGCCGGCTTCTTCCCCGAATGTGAAGGGAATGTTCATGAGAATTGATAAGACGGCCACTGCCGCAATGGCGGCGGGCAGGCTCCGGATATGTATCGAGTTTGATATGGCCGCAGTCAAAACGCCCGGCCCGGCGAAGGCCCCGGGCACGAACAACCAGTACAGCGCGTACGACAACCCTATGTAAGCCAGCGGTATTATCACCGCGAACAGGTAATAGACCGGCTTGCCGATTCCGAGGCCCAGCAGGCTTTGTTTCCTGAAAAATATGAGTTTTAAGGCTATCGCGACGATTGCCGGAACCAGCATAAGCAGCGCGCCGAAACCGGCGCCGGCCTGTCCGTTTATTATCCATGCCGCTTCAATCGGCGCGCTGATCACGAACACAAGGATCAGATAAAGCGCCAGCGCGCGTTTTTCCTTTTTCATAAGGCGGCCTCCTGAAATACTGAGATTGCGGGCGTCACCCCGGACCTGATCCGGGGCCGCAATGACGGAGCTGGAAATAGTATGAGATTGCGGGCGTCACCCCGGACCTGATCCGGGGCCGCAATTACGGGGCTGTAGACGCGCGGCGGCCGCGGCTGGCGAGCACAGCGCCCCTACAGGCACGCGCTTCGGGCTTGCTCATCTATACGTTTATGAGTTTGCCGCGCCCGCGCCGCGCGGCCTCCTCCCGCTTATCATCCGGTAAGCGGTCAGGGCCGCGCCTAAAAGGCACAGGGCCATCGCAGTCAGGTACGCCAGGCGCATGCCGTAGATGAACACATCCGGCCTGCCCGCCACGTAGCCGCCCACTCTGTAGCCGATCTTGTAGCTCATGCTGGAATAGAACACGGAAGTCGAGATTATAATGCCGAAGACTATGCCCAAATTGCGCCCCAGCGCGTTAAGGCTGCCGGCGACGCCCAGGTTCCGGCGCGGCACGGAGGACATAACCATCGACGTGTTGGGGCTGTTGAACACGGCGTTGCCGAAGGACACAATAGCCACAAACAGCCACACCAGGCCGATGCCCAGGTCCGCGCTCATGGTGGAAAGCAGGAACAGGCCGAAGCTGAGTATGCAAAGCCCGGCCAGCGTGATCTTCAGGGAGCCCAGTTTGTCCGAGGCGTACCCGCTCAGCGGCGCCGTCACAATGCCGACCAGCGGGAACGCCACCATCACCGCCGCCGCCGCGCCCGGCCCCATCCCCCGCAGGTCTTGCAGATAAAACGGGTTGATAATCTGTATCCCGCTGGTGGAGGCGAAGGTCAGAAAAGCGCATAGCAGGCTAAGCGAGAACATCTTGTTTTTGAATATGCCGAAATCCAGTATGGGGTTGCCGCTGCGCCCCTCGAAAAAGACAAAGGCGGCAAACAAAACGGCCCCGGCGCACAGCATAAAAATTTCCGGCGCGTTATAGCCGTATGTGACGCCCAGGTTCAAGCCCAGGAAAATGCCCGAAATCGAGACTATAAGCAGAACGGCCCCGATAAAATCGAATTTCGCCCCGGCCTTTAACTCCGCGCCGGCGTCCGCTATTTTGTCCTCCTTCGGCAGGAATTTCAGGGTCATCAAAAACGTAAAAACGCCGAAAGGCACGTTGATCAAAAATATAAAATGCCAGCTCAGGACAGAGACGATCAGCCCGCCCAGCGGCGCGCCCAGCAAGGAGCCTATCGCGACGGACATGCCGGATATGCCCAGCGCCCGCCCGCGCTCCGAAGGCGGGAAGCAGATCGTTATCAGCGCCTGGTTGATGCTCTGCGCCGCCGCGCCGCCGATTGCCTGCAAAACGCGCGATACTATAAGCATCGGCAGGGATACGGACGTCCCGCACAGCAACGAGCCCAGCGTGAACATGCACACGCCCAGCATGAAAATGGCCCTTTTGCCCAGGCCGTCGCCCAGCTTGCCGAATATCAGTATCACCGCGGATACCGTGATGATATATATCGTGACGACCCACTGTATGCTCTTCATGCTGCAAGAAAGGCCGGCGCTCATAACCGGCATCGCCACGTTGACAATGTTGGCGTCCAGCAGCGCCATGAACGGCACAAGGCAGAATATAAAAAGCAGCAGCCAGCGGCGTTTGTTCGGCGCTTCGCCCGCGCCGCCGGCCCGGTTTGCCGTCGTTTGATCCATTTCACTCTCCGCGAATTTATATAACGAACGAAGTCTATTATAAAATCCGCCGGCCGAATTGTCAATTTCTTTTTGGTATTAAAGATTGACAGCCCGCCCAAAATAAAATAAAATATAAGCTTGAGCTTGGATTATCGTATTAAAAAAAATCGGGGTGCGCAATGGACACAAAGTATGTATTCGTCACCGGCGGCGTTGTTTCCGGGCTGGGCAAGGGCATAACGGCCGCGTCGCTCGGCCGCCTGCTTAAAGCCCGCGGCTACAGGGTCACCATTCAAAAATTCGACCCGTATATCAATATCGACCCGGGCACGATGAGCCCTTACCAGCACGGCGAGGTGTTCGTCACCGAGGACGGCGCGGAGACCGACCTGGACATAGGCCATTACGAGCGCTTTATCGACGAAAACCTGACCATCAACTGCAACACCACCTCCGGCAAGATATACTGGTCTGTCCTGAACAAGGAGCGCAAGGGCGATTTTCTCGGCGCCACGGTTCAGGTCATCCCGCATATCACCAACGCCATCAAGGAGCACCTGTTCCGCACCGCCCGGTTTGAGCAGGCGGAAATCGTGATAACGGAAGTCGGCGGCACCGTCGGCGATATAGAGAGCCTTCCTTTTATAGAGGCGATCAGACAGGCCGTCAACGACGTCGGCCACGAAAACGCCGCCTACGTCCACGTCACGCTTATCCCCTACCTCTCCAAATCCGGCGAGATGAAGACAAAGCCGACGCAGCACTCCGTAAAGGAGCTGCTGTCCATCGGCGTACAGCCGGACATCATCGTCTGCCGCACCGAACAGCCCATCTCCGACGATATGCGCGAAAAACTCTCGCTGTTCTGTAATGTCCGCAAAGACTGCATCATCGAAAACCTGGACTGCGAAAGCATTTACGACGTCCCCCTGCTGCTGGAGGAAGAGCGCTTCGCGCAGATCATCTGCCGCCGCCTCGGGCTTGACCCGCGCGAGCCCGACCTCGCCGCGTGGCGCGCTATGGTCAAACTGCGCAAGGATATCGCGGCCTCCCGCGCCTCGTCCGTCACAATCGGCCTCGTCGGCAAATACACGGAACTGCACGACGCCTACCTCTCCGTCGCGGAAGCCCTTAAACACGCGGGCATCCACAACGGCTCCGACGTCCGCATTCGCTGGATCAGCTCCGAACACGTCACCCCGGCGGACCTGGAAGACGTCCACGGCGTGCTGGTCCCCGGCGGCTTCGGCGACCGCGGCGTCGAAGGCATGATCGACGCGATAGGCTTCGCCAAGGCGCGCAAAATACCGTTTTTGGGCATCTGCTTAGGCATGCAGTGCGCCGTTATCGGCTTCGCCCGGGAAGCCCTCGGCCTCGCCGACGCCCACAGCGCCGAACTGAGCGATACCGAAAACCCCGTGATAGACCTTATGCCCGAACAAAAAGAAGTCGACGAAAAAGGCGGCACCATGCGCCTCGGCGCGTACCCCTGCAAGCTGCTGGAAGGCAGCCTGGCCCAGTCGCTCTACGGCCGCGAGCTGGTTTATGAGCGCCACCGCCACCGCTACGAATTCAACAACGCCTACCGCAAGCAAATGCAGGACGCCGGCCTGATCATCAGCGGCGTCTCCCCGGACGAGCGCCTGGTCGAAATCGTTGAGCTGCCGCGCGAAATCCACCCCTGGTTCGTCGGCGTCCAGTTCCACCCCGAATTCAAATCCCGCCCGAACAAGCCGCACCCAGTATTTGACGGATTCGTCAAATCCGCGCTCGCCCTAAGGCAAACTCTATAAACCTGCTTTGCCCGGATTTTTGAGAAAATTTTTCGTTATGCGATGAGGCGCGCGCGCCGCATAATTACAAGGTTTTATGCAAGCGCGCGCCG
>Ga0209629_10002771_pt1 | contig 12132 bp, 2 predicted proteins | sample TergutCu122P5_FD_187286 | JGI IMG/M metagenome (GOLD analysis project Ga0209629, IMG submission 187286) | Cubitermes ugandensis P5 segment gut microbial communities from Kakamega Forest, Kenya - Cu122 P5 (SPAdes) (version 2) | ecosystem: Host-associated > Arthropoda: Insects > Digestive system >...
AAGACCCTTAAATTAATATAGACGTGGATCACACTGTGCTGTTTTACACGCTACTTGCAAGCGTGTTTAATATTTGCTTTTATACTCTTTTTGGGTAATTTTAAAAAGTATAAATTCTTTGACGACTAAATCCAAGGAAGTGAATTTGAAATCAGTTCAAAATTCCTCGCTAATTCCAGGTTAGATTACTTTCCCACATATGAAGTAGACCACTGCAATTAATAAAGATATTAAATAACTTTTAGAAAAGAAATAAATTTCTTCCTTTCAAATCTGAGATTTTGGTTGAACTAGAAACAACCTGCCTACCTTTTTCATTCTTATGATTTATAGATTATCGGTTTGCAACTGGCAAGTCAACCCGCTGGCGATTTGTGTTTAAATGATTCCTGTGTAAACACAATATTATTTAAAATTACGTACCAGCACATACATTATCATACTCATTTTCTTCCGCTAAAAACACGATTGTACAAGAACTCGGCCGTAAAACAGAGGGCACTTAGACACAAGCCCATCAAAAGGAGATAGAAGGCAGGTTGCAAATGATACAGGTTGAAACTGTAATATTCATCAAGCGGGTGAACGAGATATATCTTACGTGATAATATTTTACTCAAGTCAATGAACAGGGAAATCCATAAGTCGTATAGACCTGCTTCAACCACATGATCAATAATTTCACTAACTCGCCTCATTAGTGGGTGTCCATGAAACATTGTCATGGTGAGACCAGCTTGAAAAAATACACCGTCTTCTAACTTGCACAACAAGGGTTCCGATTTCTCGCCAGAAAAACCCCGTAGCGTAATAATATTCAGCAGTAATATCAGAAAACATAATTGACATATTTTTCTGATACATTGCCCATTTCATACAATCATGAAACGATGGACAATCTACACGGTTTTTGAGTACTTTTGATACTTCTGTTTCGTCACCATTCTCGATAATGCCACTGAATTGTGTTGGGTAGGCAAGCTTAATACCTGAGGTAAAAAGTTCATCCACGGTTTTAATTGGTGTTTTGTAACCGGAGTCAATAAGAAACGTTGTGAGAAATGCCAGGAACACTGTGCTGAAGGCCACAGAGAAACACACCCAGGCAAGGAACAAGGAACGTAGCGATGGTGTGCGTGGCATCGTTGACACTGACACCCCTAGAATGACAGCCCAGAGGTTGGTCAACGAACTTGTCAGTGTCTTGTACACTTGCCATTCGGACGTGCAGCTGTACCTACCAACAAGTGTAATCAAAATGGTCGCAGTCACAATCGATATGATTAGCACTAACCACATTTCCACAGAGAATATTCTAAACATGCTGCTCCATCTTGGATATTTAATAGAACATGGTACATACCACCGGTAACTCGTAAAATAGTAAGAGTTGGTGCAGTCCCAATTAGAGTTCAAGGAAAAAGTTTTTCCTAAACCACCGAAAATTATTAAAGGTTTCTTTTCAAAAAAAGACCTATAAACATGATAAAAATATCCTTCCTCTTCTGTTGTCTGGACTGGAACAAACGTCATATTCATCTGATACAAAACGACCCTTAGTAAATCATACTCAACGCCTTGTATATACCGTACAACACTACCATTTGAATAGGTGTGTTCAACATATGACGTAGAAAAAGGGTTTTTACCGTCCATAACAATTGCTTTCATAGGACATCCTTTGAGGTTTTTACCGATTTTTCCTGGAAACAAGTCAGTGTTGTTGGTGAAGTGCCCTTGTGCAGAAATAACCCAACTCTCCAGTAGGGTGATATCATTCACCTCAGTACAACGGTCTGAACTCTGATATGGAAACCAAGTGTACACAACTAATTTCATGCCTGGGTCTACATCATTAACTTTTATCGGTCGACCGTATTCTTTGTCTGTTACATGATGCTCTCTGCTTACGATAATGCAGTTATATATTCCAAGTTTTGAGAAAGAATCAAATATTTCCCTTTGTTGCGACACTGAGAATTCATTTGCTCCAGCCACAACAAACCGAGCTTCAGAATTCCATAGTCTTTTGAATATTGTTCCGTCTTTAAACTTCCCATTAATTTCTGACGCAAATCTCTTGAAATTCCCATCTGGTAATAATATAATGTAACTGCCATCTCTATCTATGAAGTCTGTTTCATCTGGTTTGCTAATATTACCATCAATATTAACAACAAGTGGCCAGAGAGAAGTTCGGTGAAACTCTCCAATCAGTTCCTGTTGCACGTCTCGGTAATTGGCCGGCGATGATATTACCAGAGTCCGCCCTGATGCGAAATATCTGTGGCTGATATGTGTCAGACAGCGCACCAAGTTGGTTTCCTGTAAACTAAGGGTCTTAGCTGGCAGCAGTGCTCCTTTCGTAATTGAACTGAAGAGCAATATCACCAACAGGATGCCCAAATTTATTTCATTCTGCAATAAACACAAACACATTCAGTTGGCCTGTAACCTACATTACTCTATTCAATGAATGAATTTTTATACCTTTTCCAGAATCCATTTATATGGCAGTGAGATTGATGTTAATACTTTATAACTACCTGTATCAGTATTTCCGTAACATTCGAAAATTAAGAAAGTGAAACTCTTTAACTCTTAGACCAAATATGCTGAAGAGGGATGAGTTACTCTTTTCATTAATAGTAATTGTATGTTGGGAAATTTCTGGTTTTCCTGTTCTCTTTCAGCCTATTTTTATAGAAAAAATTGAAAAATCATTTACCTGCAGACTTGGTTTCAAATTTCAGCGAAAACCCAACTTTGGATTTTGTGCTCTTTTACTAGAAAATAATAAATACAATATCTCCAGAATTTTCTTCTAACTTATTATTCCGTACTGAATATCCTGTGATCCCAAACCCAATAATATATATGACGAATGAATTTCATAAGTACGAAGGCTGAAAATTTCTTCCAGTTGCTAAGCTCCCGTGAACAAGAATCCATCATGTAACCCCTTGCGGAAATTTGAATTCCTGCTGCAGCTCAGGAACCTGAGCCTAAGCTTATACAAATGACCATGAGGGTTTTGAAATTGAGTGAGGTTTCTCGAGTGTGCTGAAGCTGACATCAGGCTCTCTGTAGACACTGCCTTTAATGAGAAGCGAGCAGTAGCAGCTGGGCAAATAATTTTGAGGTTGATTGCTTTCGTGCTGTGAGAATATTCTGAAGGGAAAGATGATATTTTTAGTGAGTGTTTCTTTCACGATACCTTTAGTGGCACAAACAAATTGTCTGTTGTGAAGCTATCGAATCTTCATGACGCTTTGTCCAGTTATCCTTCATGTCTGTTTGTTGCAGTAAAAAATCTCGAACACCCTCATGCTTCTTTCAATTAATTCCAAGTCCCTCAGTCCACTTTAAAACCATCATCATATCTTTCTTTTTTTCAGGATTGGAAATCTGATTTTTTGTCTGTTGTTAACTGAATTTTCAATCTTGTTTCCAAAGGGAAACCAAGCAAGTATTTTTTTGTATTTTATCAATTTTCAGACGCGTAGATCATAAATATGTTATATCTTTTACTCTGCATTCAATATTCACAATATTCTCTAAATTAAAACACGCCAGTTATTTCTGACAGAACTTCACACATAAAAAACAGAAATAAAAAAGAAATATATATGTGTATTTGTTTCTTTTTGTGTCTGTGTTTGTTTGTATTTCAATTAATTTTTAACGTTGCCAGAGATCCCTTTCATATAGACAAAATTTCCTCACATTTCACCACCAAAATGTATATGCACCTCAATTTTACTTTCATTTTTTATCTCCCACAATATTCTGAGCAGTGCAAATCATGAAACATCTCATCGTGCTAGCAACACCCGCCCTTCTTTACCTCATCCCTCTTAGGCCCAAACATAAGAATATTTTCTGGAATAATTCTGCATTTCTTTGGATATTTAAATTATTTAACGATTTTTCAAAACCAGTGGTTTTCCACAGTATATATGTGAGTTACTGTAGATTGAGTAGAAATATTTATATAAGAAATTAATATTTTAGATCTCTTACAGATTGTTTTAGTAATATTTTTCGTGATTATTTTATACACTAATTTACTAAATGCATGTTAAGCAGAACTAGCCCTGCGTTTCCACTTAATTCCTGAACTAGGTAGGCAAGTAACTATCTCCGCTTTCCAGACCATCATTAAAAGACAGAGGCAAGTTTTGACGTAAGTGTGACATAAACGTTGGTAAGCTCCCTGTGGCAAAGCCGTGACAAAAACTATTATTTTGTCGTTAATTTTAATTTAGTTACGCTCCGTGTTGTGGTCGATAAACCTGCGCCCAACTGTATTAATACTTAGAGCGTAGTGGTAATTTCTTACCGAAATTTGGGGACAACCAATAATTCCCTCCTCAAACTTCAGTAAATTTATATATTATTCCTTGAAAATTGGTCAATCCAGTTGAACTTGGGTGTTTTTTTCGAAATCTTGGTAAGAAATTACCAATAATTTCTTCGTAATTATTATTATTATTATTATTGTGAGACTCCCTCTGAAGATTTTGGTTTAAAATGACGGATAATTTGTGAATGTAATCCCCATACAAAGGTCTCTATACTTACAAATACTTGCAGTTTCGACTTCGGTGTAACCTGCGGCGTCCTGCGATGAGACGCCGTGTTGTTTGGTAGAAGTTGATCAGTGTCCGACGTCATACTGGAGGCAAAAAGATTCTCCGAAATTTAGGAGACCTTTAACAGAATACACATAACAAATCCCATTATATATTCTCCAAATATATCTTTATTTATGAGGAGCGAATCCATGTTCTTCCCTTGTTACGTGTGTGTATAAATAGATGCAAATAACAGTATAAGAATATAGCATTAAACTTCCTTCTTACCTGTCAATATCACAGTGCACAACAGCGTACCGCTGAACAACAACACCGTCAGTTGTGCATTTACACTGCTTCGTGTTGCGTTTTATGTGAAGACCACTGAAATGTCACGTGACTGTTATTAGTTATGCCTACTATGACACAGCTTCTTCTAAGAGACATTTAATTTTCGCCTAAAAACCTACCCTCAACTAACAGTACGTAGCTCGTTTAAAAAACTACTTGAATCCCGCAAGTATTTAAAATTACAGTTTTACAAACATAATAATTGGAAGTAATTTAAATATACGTCAGTTTCTGTCTGCATCCATAAATGTATTGGAAACGGTTATATAAAAAAAGGTGATAAAACATTAATTGATATATTTTGGTGTAAGTCTGGGCAAATGTAAAATATGAATTACGGAGATTCGAAATGGACTGAGTAATAAAGAAATAGACACACAGAATGACTGAAATCAAGTTGATGTTTCCAACACAAAAATTAAAAATGAACATCTTGCATGAAATAGAAAATGAAAATCAGTAATAAAATAACTGATAAAACAGTAGTTCCAGATAAACCGAAAATTAATATAAGTTTCAACATTTGAGAGCTCTTTTGGGCGTATTACAAGGAGGGACTTGGAACATCATTATGGGATCTTGAAATAAGTAATAACGCTTTGAAAAAGCAAGAAAGTTTCCTTCCACTGCCCGATCCTAAAAATGTAAACAATATTATTCTCCTGCGGAAAGTCGCATTTTACCAGTTGAAACAGTGCCACACCCCACAAGGCTTGAATCAGGAACTTCAAAACTTGCCTTTCGTTTCTTCCTCACCTCTTACAATTAAACACTCCGACCGATACATGCTCACAGTTGCACCCATTATTTATTTGTTTATATGTTTGGAAGCCTGTTGCCATGTAACTTCGAAGCACGTAAATTGAAATTATCACTTATCAACTGTCGTGACCTCCAAATTAACAAATGATATTGAGTCCGAATGCAGGCAGGTTTTTATACCTGCTGCGTGTAAAATTCGCAGTTTTCGTATTGGCAGCAAGAATTTGTGAATTTTTTGTCAGGGAATGTCGAATTATCTTGATTTACTGAGAGTCGAATGCACAAAATACGGGAGATAAGTTGGCAGATCTTCATAAATGTTTTACAGAAAAGAAAAAACGTTCGAGTCATTTGCTGCAAGCAGTTGCAAAGATGAAATGGCATCAAGGAACTGTCTGGAAAATGGCTGAATAGTGCAGTTTGGCCATGTTTTTTTTTCTAACTTCGCGCCAGTCTTCTGCATCCCATTCCCCCAGTTTTAAAGACTCTCGTTCAAAGAATGTATTACAATTTAAGATACTTAAGAAGTTTGGAAGGGTACGTTGTACTATGCAAAATGTAGGATTCGTGTGAATCACGTAAGCCACAGGAACCTTGTTCATCTAAAAGTCATAATTGAAAGTAGACCGTTGTGACAAATAGAGCAGTATAAGTGTCATTTCCAAAGCAAAATTTTGTCTTTTAACGTAAAAGAAAACACACAATTTTTCTTAACTTACTAAAATCTAACACCTCTCTTATAAATACTCAGTAAATGCCTACTTTATTTCATTCTATCATGACTTCGTTTAAATTTTCTTTGGATTAAAATCAAATATGATGCATTGTTCAACCCTTCTGAATTAAATAGTGTGATGCCCTACTAATGATATGCTAGATTTCACTAGTAGCACTTCTGGAAGCACTATAATTAGGGCAATAAGGAGAACGGCACTGGTTTAAAATATCATAAAAACTTAAATACTGCCTCCAGCCAGACGAACCCGGCATGCGTCAATTAAGTAGTTACGAGCCGAAAGAAATAGATAAATCAGTTGATATGTTCCACGTTTCTATTATGAAGCAACATAGGTGGTATCAAGCAATTATTAAAGTAGGATTACAATACAAGAAACAAGTTGAAATATAACATTATTTATAATAACAGATTTAATAAAATAATTATCTTGCCTCTTGCTGTAATAAACACAAAATTTCGGAATTTTGATAACGTTTATAACGAAAATTTATGAATTTTTCTTGTGTATTTGGATTTATGTTTACATGAGAAAGCAAGAAAGACACAACCAACGTATCACCCTTCGTTTCCCCTCCATAAAAACAAACTAGGGTTTCGAGGGGGTTTTGGACTTTCAATGAGACCTACCTTATCTACAAAAGAAGGTTTCAGTACTGTTATTTGAGCAAAAGTAAAAATTCGTTCGAGGCTCCCATAGGAAATCACAGACTTTACCACCCACATGAAAATTAACGTTTTCCACAATTATTTGCATTGAAAATAACTAGGAAAATTATCAAAATATATATTCAGATACAGTTCGAATGAAATGAATACGCACACTTTACATAAAACATGTCCTAATCTATCATGCTTTAAAAAAAGATAGCTTCCATGAATGCGAGGTATATTTCTTTAACTGTTTTCTATTTGTACATAACTTCCGGGGAATTAGAATTGCTCAGTTTAAACAACGTTGGAAAGACACATATATCAAAATACATTTCAGAATTACGTACAACTCAAGTAACATATTCTACTGAAACTCTCATATAATCTACCAAATTGCACGGTGCCACACCCCAGAAAGCAATGAAGTTAAAAGCAAGAAGAGAAACTATAATTCCAACGAATTTACCATTACTTTTATGGTACATAAAGGCAGCATTTTAAGGAAATTACGTAAAATTACACAGAAAATAATACAAAATTGTGGGAAATGTGGCATTGTCTTTTATTTTCTCTCTGAATTTCAAGTTCTCCTACTTTTGGGTCGATACGTCGGTATAAACTGAGAGGAAAAAAGTCAACAGCTAACTTAACACTTGATCATTTTCATCCTTGATTCTTAGTAACACACTTTCGTAGTTATAAAATTTCCTGTTCAACAAATTATGTATTTTTCCCAGTCTGTCCATCAGATTACTATAATGTTTTAATTGTGGTCTGATTTTTTCCTTCTCAGTGATTTAAACAAACACTCTTCCAACACCGAGCATTCTGTATGCTACAGAAATGACGAAATGACATTCATTGTGCAGCAATAAACACGAGATAAGAAAATACTTTCAGGAATGTCTAAAATAGCAAAACACATGACTCTTCTGTAAAAATCAAAGAGTGGTTCATGAGATTTGCTGATTTTTTTATCGACCCGCTAGATTAATTTATTGGATTTAAATTTTAAAAACCGATTGTTACGTCACAGTGACACTGTGTACAGACAAGTGTTCACTTTCTTCCTGCAGTAACACAGGTGGCAAGGTTAATATCGAACTGCACGTTGACTGATCAACTCCCACACAAAACGATCCCCCAAATACAGTTCTATCTTATCAATCCAGGGCAAAAAAAGTATTCTATTTCGCTTGCATCCTTTAATGACATCGAATGTAGTATTATTTTCGATTCCTTTTTCACCACTCTTCCAGTGATTAAACTTGACAACTACGCATTTATATTGTAAGTATAATTTACTTTTTTAGATAGATACTGATGTTTTGTTTTAAACTCCTGCTTTCATTTACGTGGTTTGAAATTAGAGGTTAGGCAAAGGATGGACGGAATATAGAAATCTGGAATAGCAACTTTAAGAAATTATTATTAATTTTTTTAAGTTTAGTGGATACATGGTAATCCGGATGGCCATTCAGAAGAAAGAAATACGTGTGTGTACTCTCAAGTGCTAACATAGTAATTCCAATCTTCCTGAATGTATGGATATTCATCTCTTATTAGCGTGATCGCAAAATTGGGATAAGCGACTATTAACTTTATAATTTTTCACTGTCTCTCTGTCTGTCAGTCCATCCGTGTGATCCACGGGACAAATCTGCTCCTAACGGAAAGATCTCTGTGAAATTTGATATTTGAATATTCTTGGAAAATAAGTCGAGAAAATTAAAATTTCATCATTACATAAAATATATAACAATTACTTTACGCAACGACCGATATATGTTTTATCATATCTCGCTCATGTAAAATAACATTTTTTTTTCAGGAAATTGTGCCAATTATCAGATAATGTACAATAACATTTTATACCCATACATACCAAAGATGACAGTATGGCGCATGTGCATTGCATACTGGCCAAAGAAAGGCTACAAATATACACAGAATATGTAATATTTATTTATTTTCTACTGCAACAATGATTGCTTCAACGCGCCTCAATATTATGTTATACGTTTTTTGTCTGTCTTTCGTTTTCTGTGTGTTGTAAGAATTGGTACCTCTATAAAAGTAATATCTTCCTTTCATTAGAGACTTAACGTTTGTGTGTGTCTAATTTTGTATATCCAATTTTGTGTGTCCAAATGTGTGTGTAATTTTGTGTAATGCAGAAACTCGGTATTAAGGCGGCTTAAACATAAGATGGACTGCAGTCCGAAAGGATAAAAGAGATAAATTTGTTTAAATTTATTAAAAAGTGTTACTTTTTACTACATAGCAAGTTTACGAATAAGCCTTTATTCTATAAATTAACTAAATTTCTCTTCATTGAAGATTGGGGTGGCGTAGTAGTTAAGGTACTGAGCTACAAGTCGGACGATCCCGGGATCGATTCTCGGTGGTGTCACTGGGGAGTTTTTCAGTGGTTCCCCCCCACAAAACCATGTGCCTTGGGGTAGACTCAGCCCCTGAAAGTGAGTACCAGGGATTTCTCCTGGGGTAAAGGCGGCCGGTGCGTACGGCTACCGACCTACCACCCTTGTAGTGCCGAAAGTCAAGAAATCCGGTACCTTAACGTAAACGGAACCCCTAGGGCCACCTCGGCCTGTCGCGGGACACCTTTATTTTATTTTTATTTCTCTTTATCATGTTTAACTGTTTAACTGTTTATTCCCTCTAAAGACAAATAATTATATGCCATGAAATTGCAGACTGTTTTCTGTCACATGTACATTATTATTATTATTATTTCTGAGTATTAGAAAATGTACAAAGCTGAAGAGCAGGCGTCATCATGTGATGCATGCTTATACATATATGAGTGCTAGATATTCATATCACTGAAAAACAGTTTTAGAAATATAGATTATTCTATAATTAACCAGAAATATCGCTGTATGCAGTGGCTTGCCCTGTGAGGTTTCAGGTACTCACTGTGGAGAATGTTATGTAATTACAGTTTTGTGGGATGTGAGGTAGCTCACTTTTGTAGATAGGGCAGACCAACGTTAAAGTTGATAATGTTCCTTTTAATTTTAGAGTACAGGAAATTCTTGGTTTTTAATTTCGAAAAGAACGCATGATATGAATTAGAAAGGCACTAAACCATGTGGTCTGTTATGAAATACAGTTCCATTTCGTGTAAAACAGTGAATTATTTAAGGAAAATTACAATATTTCACCTTGTGTTGTGAATGTCATGAACAAAATTTCAATGCATCTATACATACATAAAATGAATATCAATCAAATACAAGAATAATTTCGTATGGATAATTTTATTTCAGTAAAATAGAAAAGACATAACTAAATAATTTTATATTAATTGATTATTAATATATGTTTATATTAAAAATATTATATACTAATTATCATAACATAAATTTGGAACGACATTCATAAGGAAATATGTATTGTCTCGTGTTATTTTTAAGTTCTTAACGTGATGAAAAAGTCATAATTTAGGTCGAAAAACCTTGCTCAATGAGACAGATTTACTCTATCGAAACTTAAAAATGCAAATGTTTTGAGAATGATATTAATTTCATTCATTCATGTCATTGACACAGAACGTAATATCACACGTAAATATCAGGAAAGTTGTTACAATAAATTCACAGTTCACCGTTGTAGCGGTAACATTGGGATTACGAACTGTACAACAGCTACAGTGACAAACAATTCACACTACTTTTCTCAGGCAATCTAAAAAGTATAATTAAGTTGGAACACCACATTTTTCCTACAGATTATTTTAAATTATTATATATGAACGAACATAACATTCGACGAACTATGATGTTTGCCACTAACAACATCGTTAATTAAAATAAGCGGAAATAAATTCAAATATTACTGGAATCCCAAACATACAAAGTTATGATTCAGAAAAATTTTCTGCCCACTTCTCAAAAAATAATTGCGCGCAACTCATATTCACGTACAAGGTGTTCACTGAGTGCGTATACCTGTGTGATGTCATTGAGAAATTAAGTAACACAAAGACACCAGCAATCAGTCTTGCACCTGAACGTCAGTATCGATCAAATTTCAAATAAGGTATAAATAAAATCTCTGGAAATTTCCGGGGAAGAAAGTAGCGAATAAAACAGGCTTAACGAAGAGATAATTCAATTAGGAAAACCATTCAAGCAGACTCTCTTACACGCTACTCGCCACTGTCTTGATCACCTTATTTAATTACTAAAAAGATGAATCCTACTGCTGCTAAATTCAAGCGAGTGAATTTGGAATCATTTTAAATTCACTCGCTATTACATAGTTATTTTAAAATCCCACATTTAAACTACGTGAATGTAAGAAACACAGCCAGTAAATTTTTTATGATAAGGAACTAAAATCCTTCAGTTTATCTCTGAGAAGTCGAATGAACTAGAAATTGATTGGCCATTTTTTCATCCTTACGCCTAAAAAATCACGGATAGTTCTTTCACTGCCAGCAGGCAAGTCAAATTTCTGGCGAGTTTTTAACCACCGCCATATTTAAAAGTATGTAGCAACTTAAACGTTTTTAACTACACATTCTTTTGCTCAATACGCGATTGTAAAACAAGTCGATCATAATGCAGAAAGCAACAAGACACCAGAATTTCCAAAGGAGTTAGAGAGCAGGTTGCATGTGATAAAGGTTGAAGCTGTAATATCCATCAAGCTGGTGAACGATAGCTATCTTCCAATATAATAATCTGTGATGGTACCAGGTAAATGTAATCCAGTAGATGTGTAGACCTACTTCAAACACACGATAAATAATTTCAGAGCCTAGAATAATTAGTGGGTCTTCATGAAACATCATCACAATCAGTCCGATGTTAAAATCTATTCCGTCTTCTAACCTGCACACCAAGGTTGCAGAGTTATCGCCAACCTAAATTTCACACCTAGAATGACAGCCCAGTTGTTGGTCGTCGAACTTGACAGTGTCTTGTACCCTTGCCACTCCGACGTGCAGCTGTATCGCCCAACAAGTGTAGTCGAAATGGCCGCAAACACAATCGATATGATCAGAACTAACCGAAGTTCCAC
>Ga0209629_10002772_pt1 | contig 12132 bp, 7 predicted proteins | sample TergutCu122P5_FD_187286 | JGI IMG/M metagenome (GOLD analysis project Ga0209629, IMG submission 187286) | Cubitermes ugandensis P5 segment gut microbial communities from Kakamega Forest, Kenya - Cu122 P5 (SPAdes) (version 2) | ecosystem: Host-associated > Arthropoda: Insects > Digestive system >...
CTCCAAGGGTTTGTTCTAGACATGGTGGTTCACTGATAAGTCATTTCAGGGAAATCATAAAAACATCTCTTTTGAAAAAGACAGCTCTGAAATTCAGTCCATGAATTCTTCTAAAGTGCTTTTGTCAAGAGGAGTGTTCCTGCCTGAATCTGTTCTTAAGGGGAAAATGTGAATGGGATTGGTTTTTGTAACCAGGTTATTTGCTTCTTCAGGTATTTTATTATGCAACTGTAAAACTGATGTATAGTCACATTATTAATGGTCATGGCCTAGTTTAATACCCTGTAAATTTCCATCGGAGAAGTGAGGAGGGGGTGATAAAAAAACCTCAGCTGCAATTGCTCATCCACCTGAAGGAAGGCCACATTACCATTTAGCTAACAGCACAGCACACTTCAGAGTCTCTTATTTCCTCTATCATGTAATTTCATAAGGAGCCACTAGGCCTTTCCCACCTTGTTATATTCAGTCAACTAAGTAAGAGTGTCAGCTTGTTACAAGGTAACAGATGCATAGTGGTGCTTTGTAGACTGCTGCACATTCACCAACATAGTTTTATTTTAGACATATAAAGAACATGTATTCTGACTTGTATGGTTACCTTATTTACTGAATGGAATGTAAATGTACTAGTGAGGTTACAATTACTCTTTCCCATATTAAGCAGACACTTTTATACTTCTGAAACAGGTTCAACTCATTAAAAGATAATGCTGGGTTAACTTGGTTAGCTTTCATTCATGTTAAGCTAACGTTCAGTCTAAAAACATAAGTAAAATGTGAATTCTGCAAGAAGTAGGTCAGAATATGTTATCATGCTTACCAAAGTAGGAATCGTGTATGGTCTTATATTGTAAAGTTATGGGTGTTTATGTAAATTTGGGGAAAACTCCTGCGAAGTCAGTTCTCATCATCAAAATTTACGTATTGCAACAGGACGCTAACATGGAAATGTAATACAAAACTATCTTATGATCTTCCATCAAACAGAGGGCTAGAAGTGCTTCCACCTATGGTTACGACGACTTGTACTTGGTTAGTTGCAGACATAAACTTTTCCTCTCCCTTGTGCTCTACATACATGAAATGGAATCAAAAAAGAATCTGAAACTCAAACTGCCTCTAAGTCCACGCTCTTGTTTTACTTGCGACAAATTAATTTGTCAACTGCCTTTCTACTTTCCCTTTTGATACCCTCAGAAACTTACGTAATGTCTCTTGTTATAATAAATGTACGAGAATACTGATAACTGCATATGTTTTCATCACAAAATTTAGTACGGCCCAACAAATATGACGTACCGCAGTTCAAACACCAGCTTATGGTAACAAAATTCAAATTATATTTCATTATATACAACACTCTTCATTTACCTCATTCAATTGAAGTTACTGTTGTTTGTCCCTAATATCTAATCATTTCCATTAAACAAGATAGCTATAAACGTACACTCTGACAAATCTCAAGCACTTTCGGCATAAAGAACCAACAAAGAACGCAGCACATCATGACCACACGTGCACATCGGGTTGACACATGCATTTTAAGTTGGCAACAATGTTAAAATCGCTACGTGTTGTATTCTTTTGTACACATGTTGACACAGCTACTACTAGATGATCTGCGGTTGCTAGTGCCATCTGTTACGAAACGTTAGATTATTTCCCACCGTTCTGCCAAATAAGGGAAGAAGGAGGTGCGTCGGGAGTTGTGGATGATAGGGGAAAGTGGGCGTTGGGTAATTCCAGCATTTATCACTAAGTAACCGCTCACATAATGTCATATGCCAACAGTAAGTACCAGAAGTTACTATAATTTTAAATCCCTCGTGATTAGTACACATACATGTTAGTCTTCGGTTAAAGTGTTCATACTTACACGCTCTGATGAACCGGCAAGGGATACCATTCCTTGTCAAGGCGTATTGAATGCAGATTGATTAGTGCGTGACGAAAGCATGCCAGTCTAAACTGTTGGGAGGTAGGTGGGTTATAGTATAAAGAAAATGGTAAGTATGACGATATTTAAGTTCACAGGACGGTCAACAACCTTTGTAATTGCTCTGCTAGTTGTCTTATTGATAACACGTTGCCTCCTGTTTCAGAATATATTTTTGCAGCTCTACCAAGAACTCAGAGAGGACAGCCTATTGTGCTAGGAGGTGATCCAAAGGGGAAGAATTTCTTGTACACCAATGGAAATAGTGTTATCATAAGAAATATTGAGGTATGAACCCGCTAGCAGTATGGAAGTTCCAGATTGTAATGAATTGTAGAAATCTATGTACGGAATCAGGTGGTTAATTCAGAGAAGTCTTATAATAGAATGATTCATTTCAGAATCCTGCTATATCGGATGTTTACACTGAACACTCCTGTGCTACAAATGTAGCAAAATATTCGCCAAGTGGATTTTATATAGCATCTGGAGGTACAGAAGCACATTTTTATTTGGTGCTAGAGTAAGTGGTACTTTATTATCAAGAACATCCTCACATTAAAGGGCGGCATGAAGCAGGTTCCACACTGAGAACCCACAATTCTGGAGTGACCTGTGGACCTCACTGTTATCTGGCACTTTACCCAGTGCATATGAACTGATACGCATGTGTGTATATGAGGAAACCCCAGAATAATTACTTTTTTTAATGTAATGGAATACATTCCATTGTGATTGTGTAACATTCAAAAACAGATTGTTTACTCTCCATCAAACACAACTACCTCTCTTCATTTAGATACATCTACATGTTGCAGTCATTTATGACCATCATCTGCTCATCAATATAATGTTGTAAAGTAAGGTAAAATGCAGTACAAGTGTAAATACACTTGTATTGCATTTTACAATATAAAATTGTAAAAACTGGGTGTAAACTAGGCAACCAGACACCTGGGATTTGTGCACCTCTGGTGTGACTACTTGAATGTTCATCCATTTTAGACTCATTTTTATTCCATACATCAGTATTCTGTGTCATGTTTCTTTCTGCTGCTAGCAGTTGTGTTTTTTTTTGATAGTCTCTTTTCCTTTGCCTTTTCATGTGCATTGTGTCAACTCTCTCTCTTTTCATGTATGCATGCGTGCATACTTGATTTTACTGACACTTTTGATCTACATCTTAACATGGGATCTGGCATCTTGCAGACTTTCTGCACCAGGCCACCTATATAGCACTTTCAAATAACTGAACTGGTTAAACAACAGATTGAAGAACAAGTCTTTTAAACTGGTAAGTAGTTGCTGATGTGGAGAAGTGTAGTGCCTCCAAAATGTCAGTAAGTGTTAACACTTGATATGGTGTACACATTCCTGCAAATTATAATCTTTGTCAACACTGCTGTGAGAACTTAAAATCCTAAAAGTAATAGATTGATTTGTTGTTTTGTTTCAGATCAATCGGGAAAAGTAAGAATTTGGGATACAGTGAATAAGGAACATTTACTGAAGAATGAATTCCAACCAATTGGTGGCCCAATTAAGGATATTTCCTGGTCACCTGACAGCCAAAGGTTGGTGGTTGTTGGAGAGGGAAGAGAAAGGTAATTATTGTGTGTGATTAGAGCTGCTTTGCACAGATATTTGGCCTATAGAGTGGTAGGTTTTCAAAGAATGTCCTAATCTTTGCTGTTGGGATCTGTGCAAACCTCTCTGTCAGTGTGCTTATAGGCATTTTGTAGGAGCAGTGATATATTATAGAATTAATATAAACTTGAAATGTAAACACATAATAAGAAATAATCCTTAATTCCATCTGTTTGCATTTTCAGCTCATAAACTAATTAATAATATTTGGTACATGTGTGGTTAACATTAAAAGCTGTCAGATTAATTTCGTTTTTGTAGATATAGATAGGCTGTGGTACCACCATTTCGCTCAAGTTGAATTTCTGACAGTTTTTACTAATGACTGATTATACAAATAATACAAGATATATAACTGACATATGTGTAATCAGTAAGCTGTTACTTTTACATGGAACATTTCCAGTTCGCATATTTTTATCACAATACCGTGTTCTACTGTTGTGGTAGCCTGCAATAAATGAACATCAAGGTTAATTGCAGAGTAACATATCTAGAACGAAAAATGTAATTAATTCTGTACTCTAAATTATTCTTTGTGCTTCAAGGTTTGGACATGTGTTTATGGCAGAGACCGGTACATCTGTTGGTGAAATATCAGGACAGTCAAAGTCGATTAACTCTTGTGATTTTCGCCCTGCAAGGCCATTCCGAATTGTGACAGGCTGTGAGGACAATACAATTGGTGTGTTTGAAGGCCCACCATTCAAATTCAAGATGACAAAGCAGGTAAATTTTTTTGTCAAAAATAATCTGTGCTGTGTACGAGCATGTGTGAGTTAGTGTTAATTTGAATTGTTTTGACACAGCATTGTCATTACTTGGCTACATGATTTTTTCAAGAATTTGTTCTTTAATAGAAGCCATTTATCAGTAGAATTTGTTTTGGGATTTCCATAAAGAGTAAAAACATGATTTTTTCACCTGTGTTTATTCTGCCTGAACACATCTTAAAAGCCTTCATATACTAAGTAACTGTATGCGTCATGATGGTATAAAACCCACAAACTGAACTGTGTAACTAACAATGGCAAAACAACCTGAATGTTTGACATTGCCAATATCACAACTTATCGATGGAAGTTACAGATCGTCCACAAGCCTCCGTTACACTGAAGAAAATAAAACTAGTACTAAGTGAAATGGTTAGAACTAATGAAAATAAGTCCATGGAGCAGATTCCTTGAGAAGATAATAGGTCCTGAGCTGGTTAACAATTTCCCCACATTTAATTGGACTTGAAGATCCTGCACAGTGTTCACAAGAGCCTTCCACTTGGCCCTTTACTCAGCCAAATCAAGCCCACACCTTTCCATTCTACACTGTTTCTTTGAGATCCGTTTTAATATTGTCCTCCAGTGTATTCGTACATATAGCTCTTCATGTGGTGCATGTTTTTCAGGTTTTTAAACCGAAACCCTGTATACTGTAATACTTTATTACAGTTTTGTTTCCTGCAAAGAAATTTGCAACAAGATATGACAGTGGCAAAGGGTGACACTTGTCAAAGGTTTTCATCAGAAAGTATCAGTAATGTATGTTGAATTAGATAAAATTACCAAGTTTATTTGGAATAAGTTTGTTCTTATTTTGACCTCCATTAGTCCGTAATTATTATTCAACATAACCTTTATTTTTGTGTTTTCTGTGAACATCTAGGAGCACAGAGATGAACTTCCAGTTCCTAAGAAAATGTAGAATATTTTTTGGCCATCTTGGTAACTAGAATGATTTATAGAGAGGGTTCTGATTGTAGACTTAGTCTGTGTTGCATGAATTACATGCTGGTTTAATGTGCTGTATACTACCAGAAAGAATGCCTTTCTTTTCTAGTCCTTTTTATCTTTAATAGGAACATACCAGGTTTGTGCAAGCTGTGAGATATTCACCAAATGGAAGTCATTTTGCTTCAGCTGGTTTTGATGGAAAGGTATTCCTGTATGATGGTTCATCAGCTGACTTGGTAGGGGAAATTGGATCCCCTGCACATAAGGGTGGTGTATATGCTGTAAGTATCCAACAACACACTCTGCAGCAACATGTATTTTTTACTGCATCATATAGGAACTGGGTGAGCAGGGTTGGTTTAGTCACTAGGCTAGAGAATACATCCCTGTTAGGGGCAGGAGATTTTTTTCTCTTTGCCACAGCTGAATAAGTAATCTGCTTGTTTTGTATGATGAAGATACCTGTTTTTGTCGCTTATTGTGCCTGCTGAAGTAAGCCTCAACAGCTGTTCCTTCCAACTGTGTTGCTGTTATCTCATATCTCATTTTGAATGACCTTTGCAGTTGCTGCATTGTTATTAAAGAACAAAACAATATCTTGACCACTTGATCTTTCTCCTTCCATCTTCTAACCTCTATATCATTGCATACCTTTTACATCTCTGACCCACAGATTTGGTTGTCCTCCTGTATAACAACACCCAGAAAATTTGTGGTAATTTGATGTAAATATCATGATGAAAATGTCTTCCTTCAGCTGATGGTGAAGAAAATTCTCCATACAAAAACTTGGAGGTTCAGCACCAAATCACAAAACCCACATTTGGACTCCATTATGTATAGTTTATTCTGCTACACAGGTTCACAACCTTTTGGCTAACGTTCATTCTATAAATTATCCTCCCATCTACCAGCAGATCTGCAGAGTTCTAACACCTTGTGATATTTGCCAGTTGAAATGTTCTATGCATTTCATTGTTTGCATGTGACTTTCCAGTTTCCATTTAGGTGACTAAGAATTTCTATATGCATGGCAGGTTGCCTGGAAGCCAGATGGCACACAGCTGCTTACTGCGTCAGGTGATAAGACTTGCAAGTTGTGGGATGTAGAAACAAAATCTGTGGTGACAGAGTTTGTGATGGGCAGTCAGGTGGAAGATCAGCAGGTAAGTTGAACTGATAGCAGAATACGAAAAACAGAGTCATACTAAAGAGAGCTAAATGTGTAAGTGAAGTGAGAAGAGGAGTAGCTCATGCCCAGAGCCAAATGTGTGAGGAAATTTCCTCAACAAATACATGAGAAAATCTTTTGACATACATGTAAGACTTTTCTTATTGTGTCTTAATTTTTCACAGTACTATAACTTAAATAATGTTACATTTTCATTAGTGTGTCACTAGTTCTTTGCTGTGGTAAGTGCATGTGTTTTTGTTTATTGATCCAACTCATACTGCATAGTAACCAGCACTACTGCTTTTTCTGACAGGTGTTTTGTTCAAATGTCAACCTCACATTCATGGTCAGATGGAAGTTTTATGGTTTTCCGCAGACTTTTCAGGCAGATTTTGGTATCACACTGTCATTAGGCAGTTATTACTTTCTACCATGTCCTTTCCAAAGCATCATTTGTAATTCCCATCAGTTTCTACTTTGATACTGTGTGACCAATGTTATATGTGCAGTGTCATTAAATGAACTAAGAAACAAGAAAGAATAGAAGTTTGCACTGACTGTATCGGTCACAAGGCAGCTCAGTATGTAATTCCTTTCATCATTGTTACATCCATTTATTTTCCTGAGTGTCATATGTAGGCAGTCCATAAAGAAACCGAACTTGTGAAATAACGAGCCAGCGAGCGTGCACAGCACGCTCATGATGGTGGTGTTGTGTAGCGGGGACTTTTAAACTTTATTCTGATACTAGCAGCATCACCCCACGTCAGTTAGTCATCGAGCTACACGCACTTAATTGGGTGTGTGTTTAGTACCCTCGGCGATTTTTTGCAAGTTGAAAAATGAAGGATCTTGAGGAGCAACGCGTTTGCATCAAATTCTCTTTCAAATTGGGGAAAACTTTTATTGAGACTTTTCAGATGTTGCAACAGGCTTATGGAGAGGATTGCGTGAGCCATACACAATGTCACGAGTGGTACCAGCGTTTCAAATCGGGCAGAACGTTCATCGAAGATGATGCCAAATGTGGATGGCCTTCCACGTCAATGGACAACGATCACGTTGAGAAAGTGCTTGCTGTGATTCATCAAAATCGTCGCCTAATTGTCGGTGAAGTTGCCGAAGAAGTAGGAATCTGTAAACATCCATGCCACCTGATTTTGACCGACAAACTGAAGATGTGTCGTGTTGCTGCAAAATTTGTACCGCGTCTGCTGACAGATGCACTGCTTATCTGTGAATTTTTGACAAAGCGTGAGGCGACAATTGTCCCCCAGTCGCCCTACTCTCCAGATTTGGCCCCTGCGGACTTTTTCTTGTTCCCGAAGTTGAAATCCTCACTGAAAGGTCGCCGATTTCAGATGGTAGAGGAGATAGAAGAAAATTCGACACAGGATTTTCACGCCATCCCGCAAAACACGTTCCAGGACGCATTACAGAACTGGAAAAAACGTTGGGAGTGGTGTATCAAGAGTGGACGGGAGTACTTTGAAGGAGACAAGTTTGATTAATGTGTAGGTAAAGCAATAAATTTTAAAAAAATTAAGTTTGGTTTCTTTATGGACTGCCCTCATATTTTAAATGCCTGCAATTTGTGGTCTTCCCTAATGGCAGGAAATGGCCTTTTCACCCATAATATATAATCTAGAGAAAGACCAGTTTTGTTCACTTAATTGTATTCTTTTGTTGTAGGTTTCATGTTTATGGCAGGACCAGTATCTGCTGACAGTGTCACTGAGTGGCTTTATCAATTATCTTGATGTCAACAATCCTAATAAACATATACGAATAATCAAGGTAATTATAATGGCGTGTTTTGCTGTCACTGCTCAAGTTGTCACCTTTACAGGCATTGTCGTTACAAGCCCACATGATGACACTGGTTCTTTAGAAATGATTTCATTCTTTCAGAGCAAATCTTGGTATCTATATTTATAATAAAATATTTATACCAATGGGTAGTACATTATTCAAAGCAGCAACTTTTTGCAGTGTAGATGGACTTCCTTCTTATTTTATAGGGATTAATAATCAGGTTTTCAGTCTGATTATGTTTTGTGCATCTAATGAAGTCGTATTTATGACAGTCCTCTTCAGGTAACCTTGCTGATAACTCCACTTTATTGACTTTGATGTGTTAGTTACAGCAAATGTGTATTAGGTGACACACACATGTTGTGTGCCTATATCATATGCCAATAAATGGTGGGAGCTTCACAACGTCAGTTTGAGTCCAAAAGTTCCATTCTGGAAATGATTCTGTGAACATTTATGGAGATTAAATGTTGAAGTGCAAGTTGGGTTGTAAGGCTGTTTAAATCAGTATGACATACAGAATCACGCGTACAAAAGGCTGCTTTTCATTTTATCATAATGAATATGGAAACACAGTTCGTCTTACCTAAGACTGAGTCCACTGTATCTCTGTCAGTTCTGACAGTCATGCTTTTTGAATATGCATACATGAGGGTGTGCAGGGTGAGCGTACGAAATTCCATGGTGGTATTAAGTTGATGTGCAGCATTTCTATAATCATCAAATACCAGATGTCATAATGTTCCTTTGTTTTTATCTGAGAATTCATGAAACAGGGTCTGTATGTCAAATATAGGTTGATATTTGTAATCCACTGAGTGAACGCATGCCATCTGTGGAAGGAAATATATTGGAAGTAATGGGGTTTAAGCACCAGCAGTGTATCACACGGTATTCTGTGTTGAATATTATTGTGAGCAACAACTGCTGTCTATAGCACATACGGTGGATTCAGGAACTTATACCGGCTGACATAAATGCCCAACATGCCTTCTGCCATTGGCTGAGGATCCTGCTATCCATCGTTACATCCATTGACAGGTTAATGCAGATTCACAATTTATGGCATTATGAATTTATGTAGTTGGCATATGTGGGTAGAGGATGGTTCACATTCAATAAGATATGCACACAACCAATACTGATTATGCATAATCATAGATCACACAATGGTCATTGTGTCATACCATCAAAACCTACTAATCTTCAGTACTTCTGATTTCTCTGTAGATTTTTTTTATGGCACAACAGCCCAGATTGGCCTTAGGCTTCCTTGTTTTTGAGGTTCCCCGAAGATGGTTATTGGACTGAAAGGAGGATGTTTCACTGTGCACATGGTGGATATGGTTTTATATTATGGTGCTCCAGCATATTTCAGTCCCTCTGTATGGCAGTAGTTAGGTAGGAATTATCCCAGATACTGGATCTGTGATGGTCTCAAGGCTCCTGTGCTGTGGCAACCACAGTTGCCAGACCTTACACCATCAGACTTTAATTTATGGAGCTCCATGTCAAATGCAGTTTATGCCAACAATTTTGACATCAGATACAAGCTTTGGCTGTGCCTACAGGACCAAGAAAATGTTATACTGCCACATCTGACACATTTTAACAATCTAAACTTTGTTCTGATGTCAAAATGATGCATGTGTATTTTGTTGTAACATATAACAAGTAAGTCATCTCACAGTCCTGCACTTCAGAAATTTTGGGAAGCATTTATGCTTGAAATTGTATTGGAAATCATTTGAGCTTTATACTTTATCATTGGTTCCTGATTAAAATAAAAGCTATAGCACAACATTTTTGGGACCAATCCTGTCCCCAGAATGTTGTGAGGATGATGGACAATGTTCAGAAACTGCATGATCTCAAATGTGATGCATCATTAGCAGAAGGCTATAAAAATTGCACTGAAATTTTATCCTTTATAACTGTTTACGGACACATTTATGTATCCATGTTCACTGGATATTTCCGACTCATACTGACATTATGAAACAATTTAAAAACATCATGTATATGAAAAAAAGATGGTAAATCCTGGCCATTAGGTTTCATTGGCTTCAACAAATTGCATTGTTTCATACATTATTCTCTGGATTGTTGTTCAAAAAATATTCTATTTTTACATGTGATGCATTTTAAAATTTTCAGCCTGCTGCTCTGAGTTCTTATGTAACTATTCAGGGATCATTTGTCGTAGTGTGAAACGTCTGCAAAAACTTTGTATTTCATAATCACTGGTTAAAAATAGTACTTATGCTATTCTGTATATTTTTACACAGCGCTGCTGATGCAGTGTATTTTTTACAAAATCCCAGCAACTTTTTTTTCCATGATGCTTTCCTTGTTAAAGTATTACAAATGAATGATCTTTGTTCGACTGAACACACTGACAGGCATACTGAGACCATAAGTAAGAAGGTAAGAGTGGCCACCCAATCCAGCTGTTCAAGTATCAGCAGTGTCAACACAGTGAAAATGTCAGCCAACACCTACACAGGCCAAGGCTATATTTCCTGTGCTTCGCGATGCAGTATATCTATGTCTCTATAGTATAAAGTGAAATAAACATTCCCCATGCAGAATTATTTTGAGAAATGGCCACCAAAGCCAAGAACAGATATAGTGATGAAAGCTCCTGGTCGTTATCTGTCATGTAAGATCAATGTGAAATTAACGTGCTTTGAGTTACAGAAGAAGAATGGAAGGTTCAAAATAAAAAATGTACTCACTTAATGAGAAGTTTGTTTCACAATGTATGTGGTTGCACATACCTGGAATTTTAACCTTTGTTGCTGGTAGGTTTTATAAGTTGCTTCTTGATGGACTAAAGAATGACTCACATACAGATTAAGGCACAACACATATGCAGTTGCCATAGTGGACAGATGGTTACAGGATGGTTGGGTACTGCGTAATGTACATGCATGTGAAATGTTCTGACATGAGATTGGTGCGTGTTGCCAGGGTCACAACAAGCCTATCACTGTTCTCTCTCTGAGTCCAGATCGGAAAAAAATCTATACGGGCTCACACGATGGCTTCATCACACACTGGGATGCCAATACAGGTGAATGTGAAAAATGAGTTCTAATGCAGTACACATACCCACAGGTTCTTACATGACACTTTGGACATTTTAGCCTTTCTTGTGTCCAAGTCCTTAATGTATACAGAAACTTGAATTCACATTTCCACAAATATAACACATTTAATGGTCTGTTTAATCTGAGGCATGTTAACCTTTAAACAGTTTGTTTTCCCATATATGAATTCATGTAAACAACACCCCAAGAAATTAAGGAAATAGATTCCATTTGAAGACATTCTGCATAATCTTCCCCCCCTCCCCAAAAAAATGCTGTTTGTTTCATGACTTATCTTTTTCTGTTTAAATGACACATTTTCATAAACCATGTGCTTTAATTTAAATACAAATCCAGACATTTAAAGATTAAACACACACACAGTAACACACTCAGTCATGATGTATATGCAGTGACACATGTTATCACTACAGAAGTACTCAGAAATAAGCCAAAATGTAGGCCGTAGATACATGTGGGAACTCAACTGGGAAGTACCAGTATCTTCCTTCTTCACAATTTTAGGCTCGGTAATTTCAGCATCGCCTACGTTAAGAAGTTCTTTAGTGTCATGGTCTCTATTACTAGTGCTTTTAAGTCAAATTGCAATGATACCTATTACTGTGATTTGTAGCAACAGTTACAGACACTCTCCAGCACAATATCAAATATCAAAAGATATCGGGTGGGTGAGTCAAAACACAACACTTTATTACGGTGTAAGGTGTCACAGGGTAG
>Ga0209629_10002774_pt1 | contig 12127 bp, 14 predicted proteins | sample TergutCu122P5_FD_187286 | JGI IMG/M metagenome (GOLD analysis project Ga0209629, IMG submission 187286) | Cubitermes ugandensis P5 segment gut microbial communities from Kakamega Forest, Kenya - Cu122 P5 (SPAdes) (version 2) | ecosystem: Host-associated > Arthropoda: Insects > Digestive system...
ATTTTTCGGGCAATGTCGATGGCAAAAGAAGAACCGGGTTGTCCGATTAACAATTTGAACAGCGGCTGCATTCCGTTCCTGTCGTAGAGCATAGCGCCGTTGACGACTCCTTCGTGATTTTCAGCAAATGTTTTCAGGTTTTGAAAATGGGTAGTGATAATTCCAAAACTCCCGTTTTCGTTGAAACGGTGCAATAAAGCTTCTGCAATAGCTCCTCCGATTTGCGGTTCGGTTCCTCCGCCAAATTCGTCAATCAGAATCAGTGATTGAGGATTAGCATTCTTAACCATGAACTTCATATTGGTCAAATGCGAACTGTATGAACTCAAATCGTTTTCAATGGACTGTTCATCGCCTATATCGAGGAATATATCTTTAAAAATACCGGTATGTGAATTTTCATAAACCGGAATCAGCATTCCGCATTGCAGCATATATTGCAACAATCCAACCGTTTTTAGTAATACGGATTTACCGCCGGCATTGGGTCCGGAAACGAGCAAAATCCTTTTGCCTGTCAATTCTATGTCTAACGGAACAACCGGCTTGCCTTGCTTTTGGTGGGAAAGATAGAGTAGGGGATGGACGGCTCGTATCCAGTCGATTTGTTGCTTGTCTTCGATAACAGGAAGAATGGCATTGATATTCAGAGCTAACGACGCTTTGGCACGAATAAAATCGATTTCGGCAAGAAACAGATAGGATTGAAGGATTTCCGGAATTTCGGGACGGATTTGATTGGTGACAGCCGTCAGTATGCGGACAATTTCCCGCTTTTCTTCATTTTCCAATTCCCTGATTTTATTATTGGCTTCGACAACTTCGGCGGGTTCGATAAAAACCGTTTTGCCGGAAGCTGATTCATCATGCACAATGCCTTTCAGTTTCCGCTTGAAAGCCGGTGATATCGGAATGACTAAACGACTATCACGCATGGTGGGCGCAACGTCTTTTTCTACCAAGCCTTCCGATTGTGCTGTTCGCAAAATGCCGTTCAGGATTTTGGAAATACTGCCGACAGTTTGCGCCAACTGCTTGCGGATAACGCTCAATTCCGGAGAAGCATTGTCTTTGATGTCGCCGAATTTATCAATGACACTGTCGATTTGCTTGGTATGTTGGGGAAAAGTAGCTACACCGGAAGCTAATTCCTGCAAGTAAGGGTAGCACCCCTCCCCCTGCCCCCTCCCCACAGGGGAGGGGGTAGAGTGGAAGAAATGCACGATTGCATTAATCGTTTCCAAAGAACGGCGAATATCAAACAGTTCTTTTTCGAGCAAATAAGTTCCTTCGATACGGATTTTTTTCAATGAATCGCGTACATCGAAAAAGTGGTCGGAAGGGAACTGGTCTTCCTCTTGGAGGATTCGTACAAATTCTTGGGTTTGATACAATTGCTTTCGGATAATTTCAAACTCGGAAGAAAAAGCCATTTCCCTGACTTTTTCCTCTCCCAAAGGTGAAAGACAACGAGCTGTGGTCAATTCCCTGATTGAATCAAATCCTATTTTTTGTTCAAAATTTTGCGGGTAAATCATTATGCAAAATTACGGAATAATTTTCAATTTCAACACAAAATATTCTGGATAGGGGAGTGGATTGCTTCGGCTGCTTCATTCTACGCAGCTCTCGCAGTGACGGGGTAAAAAAGTAACAAAATGACAGTTTGAGAAGTGCGATTTATATACGACCATGGTACGGCTTTGGTACGGCTTTGGTACGACCGATGTCATGTAAAGGAGAAAGGGGCAAAAATGGATGAATATGGGTAGTTCAGGTTGCAAAATGATAGAATCTACCCCTAAATCCCCTGAAGGGGACTTTAATAAGGTTGGGATATGTGCGCTACCGAGCTGTATTGGCTACCGCCGAACGTTGTTTCCCTACGGGAATAGCCTTTTAGTTTTATAATTTGCTAATATTGCCTAAAGAATTATGGCAAAGATAGCAAATTTTATCATTCTGTTAGGAATGAAATATTGGTAGAAAACAGATTTCCCCTATAAAACCGAGCGTGCCGTAGGTTCGCAATGTGCTGTCATATAACGTACCTACGGCACGTTGTCGATTGGGATGTCCTTTTTTCTACCAATATTTTGTTCCTGACGGAACAAACCTGCCGCCGCCCTTACGTCGAATCCAACACAAGCCGGCGGCTTGGCTGTCTTTTTCTTGCGTTTTCATATAATTTTTATTCTTTTCATTTTTAACACACTACGGCGAGTATAGGGATCAACAATATGGCTTTTTATTGTCATACGCTAATGTAAGAAAACCAAATTTTATTTAATTTTATTCCTCCCTGAGTTTTAATAAATTCTAAATGAAAAATTGATAATCAAAATTAATTATAAATGTTTCCGGCTTGGAATAGTTATAAAATGGAACACTCTCATTAGCGGCTCTCTGCTTTACTTCACAACTAACAAAAATCAAAATGAAGGATAGTATTATAATATTCTGTTTCATCATCTAAACGGATTTACTGGTCTGTCTGTTCTTTCATTCAATGAAGTAATTTATATATGATTACAAATTACATCATTGTAATAAGCCTATTTTAATTACCGTCTTTTTTTACAAATTCAATAAATCCATTTTCATTGACTTTATAATTGGTAAAATACGTTTTAACTTCTCTTCGCTCTTGATAAGCGGCTACTGGATCAGTCCAAAAAGAAATATGAGCTATTCCTTTACTTATTGAAGTAAATACGCCATTCTTTAAATATGTTTTACTTCCTGGAGGTAAATCAGCGTATTCATCAAATGAAAAGGCAAGTCGTGCTACAGAACACAGTTTATCATTTTTTATGTTAAATAGCCACAAAGATCTTGAATTGAACTTATTAAAAACAGTATCTTGATCAAATTCCCAAATAACAAAACTTTTTATATTAGTTTGTAAATCAAGTTTTCCATAAATAAAAAAACGACATGTCTTATAATAAAGTTTAAAGTCCAAAAAAAAGGTTGATGTGGATTGGATGTTACTTTCATTATACAATATATCTTGAATTTTTAATAATTGCATTGTTACTTCATCATTTAGTTTGTACATTTTCGTGCTATCCGGAATTTCCGGATCAAAATTCCCATCGGGTAGAATAGTCTTTGTCGCTAATTCAAAAGACCATTTTTCTGGAGAGCTAAAATTATATATATCAGCTATACAATCATTTCTTTGTTGTTTTATACATCCAACAAAAAGAAGGATAATTAAAATTAATAAATATTTCTTCATTTTTATAAATTTTTTAAGGACAAACAGGGCATGAGATTTAATGCTCTACCACCAATCTGCCAATATATGGTTCTAACTCCGCATCCATTCTTTGCCTCCATCCTTCCCCATTCCTTTCATCAAGATAAGCATTAACAATCTCAAGATATTTTTCTATAGCCTTTTCATTTGTACGACTATAAAGAAAATTATCGTACCATATGACATCCGGATAGAGATAATTGTTCCAATTGTAATATGAGTAGCTTATGTAATTTCGTGATGGATCTTCCACATAATCCAAATACCAGGCAAGAATCCGAGGCGAACCGGCTGCCGTGTAGCTTTGGCGTCCGGAAGCCGTACTGCCATAATAGTATTTCATACCGTTGGAAGCCTGCACTTCAAACCATGTGTTTGCGGTTGTCGTGTTATAGGTTCCGTGAACGATGATTTTTGTAAAAGGATCCGATTCGGGGTAGTAAACGGCTTCTTCCTGCCCTGCTGTACCTGAGGAATAAATCAATCGTTTTCCGTCTAAATAGTAAGAATCGTCTGCCAAAAAAGTCATTCCTTTTGCTGTACCGTCGTGGTAAATGTTTTTGGGTGCGCGGGTAATTACCGATAAACCCGATAAATTGCATCCCCAGCCTGCTATACCATTGCCTGCCTGACTGTTATACACAAGAGAAACGTTTGGCTGCATGCCCTGTATTCCCTGTGGCGTTTCAATGGGTAGGCTGTAGATTGCAGCTCCGGTGGGGCTAACATCAAAGGCGCCAGGTATACTGCCCACCGCTGCCCCTTGCTTGGGGTCGTTGGTGAAGGTGCCGTCGGGCAACATGTATAAACCGTCTGTCAATGGAAACGTCAGGGACTTGTCGATTCGCGCACTGAAGATATTACCGGCGCTTGCGCTAAAGGAAAATCCCGGATTCAGAATTATATAGTCCCTGGCAACGTAGTCTTTTGTTCCTGTTTCGGCGCTATTTAACGTCCAGCTTTCGGCGGTTTGCGTCTGGGAAACCCCGCGAAAGGAACAAACCAGAAAAAGCGCCGGTAAGAAAAATTTACAATAGATTGTTTTCATAGCTGTTATTTTTTAACGATTTTCCACTCGGATTGTTGCTTTCCAACAACAATTTTTAAAAAATAAATGCCATTGTGCTTTCCTGAAATGTTTATCTCGACGGACGATTTTAACTTATTTGAATTATCACCTTTCGAAGATAAATCAGAAACTTTTTTTTCTAATTCATCTACTTTATCATTAAGTTCTTTGATTGCTTTTGTCAAAATGGGAATTATAGCAGTATAGTTTAACAATTTATTTCCCTCTTCGTCTTCTGCAACTATTCCCGGCAATACTTGCTCTACATCTTGCGTAATAAAACCTATATCATGCTGGTTTTGCTTTTGATTTTGGTTATTTTTCCATCTACTTTTATTCTGATTATTCCAATCATAAGTAACAGGATTAAGATATTTGACTTGCTCTAAAGCGTTAAATACCGGATTAATGTTCGTCTTGGAATTTCTGTCTGACATATAATATATTTCTTTTACTTGAAGATCATTAAATCGCGAATTCAGATTGTTATAAAAAACAACACAATCCTGTGAACCGGCAATTCACGGATTAGTTGTTCCTACTTGCATTCGCATATAATAATTATAATTATTATCCTGATAAACATAATTAACAAGGCTTCCGACCACTACAAAATTACCCTCGGCTGAAGCCGAATTAGAATTAATGGTTACTCTACCACTTTCAACTTTAACTTGAGAGTAAATACTTGACACAAAAAACAATAAAAAACCGAAAATAATAAAAAACTTTTTCATGACTATAATTATTAGAAATTGAATTATTCTGAACTTAAATATTTAATATGCAGATTATTTTTGACAATCAACTATTTTTACTTGTCATATAATAATCAATATTGGTAATTTTTCGCAAAGTTATAACAAAAAAACTTATGCTTAAATATTTTATGTTAAAAAAGACAATTGATAAAAAATAATTAGTATGCCCTGCTCAATGCCTCAGTCCCGCAATGACAAAAGATTGAAATCCTCAAATCCTCAAATTCTCAATGCGGGGATTTGGGGATTTTGGGGAAATGGTTTTGAGTTAAGAGTTATGAGTTATGAGTTGTTTTCGGTAAGCGCCGTGGGCAATTCGCTCTATTATGTTGTCTTTTTAAATAGCGTTCAATCATTTTTCCGCTGTTTTGGCGGGAATGTTCAGCGATTGTGCAATCTCCAAATACTTTTTACGGTCGAATTCTTGAGATAGAGTGTCGTATTATATCGCTGAACTTAAAGCTGTTTCAATTAAAAAGTTTTTTATTTCTTCTATGCCAACTTCAAAGCAGGGAAGAAATTCAACGGCTTCGCTATAATTGATATCTTCATGGTAAGCCAATTGTGAAATAAACAACTTCCCGGAAAATTCCTGTCCGAAAATGGTTTCTGCTTTTTGGATAATCGATTTCAAATCAAAATAATCACGAAGTAAAAAATAGAGGTCAACATAATCTTTCCATTTGGAACGTTTACCAAGCGCAAAAGCTTTCATTGCCGCTAAGGAAAGTAAATCCGGCATACGAATATATTTTTCAAAATCAATCGGGGTTTGAATCGGATAAAGGTATTCAAAAAAAGTAATTTTTACACTTGAAATTGTTAGATTCAACTGCTCTCTGACTCTTCGGGTAACGGTATAACGATATTTTTCTGCACTGATTTTGTCAAGTATTTTCTTGGAATTAAATGAGGTAGCCTTAAACAAATCGAAGTCAATAGATGTCCTGTGTCCGATTTGCAACGCAATAGCTGTACCGCCTACCAAATAAAATTCCCTGCGAAATAATTTTAATAGAAGAAGCAGGTCTTTTTGTTCTGAACTAAGAATTTCTGGGTGCATATTTATTAAAATACAATTCAAAAAAATTTCTTAATTCCGGATAAATATTTAAAGTTTTCCGTCCTATCATTTGGCGAAAGACAGTGGCGGTTTCTTGTAATCCAAAGACTTCAAATAATTGATGAATATTTTCTAATGTGCCGTAATTAATTATTGTTTCAACCAATAACTCATCTGTTACTGTTTCGGTTTTATCCTCAGGAGAATACCAAAATAAATCCTGATGTTCTCTGATAAAATCTTTTACTGCTTTCGTCCGCATGATACGATTTAAAATTCCGCATTATTCGGCGTTCGCGGAAATGGAATCACGTCGCGGATGTTGGTCATGCCGGTGACAAACAAGACCAAGCGTTCAAAGCCCAATCCGAATCCGGCGTGTGGCGCCGTTCCAAATTTGCGGGTTTCCAAATACCACCATAAAGCATCCATAGACATATTCAACTCTTTAATACGATTTAACAGTTTATCGTAATCGGCTTCCCGTTCCGAACCGCCAATGATTTCTCCGATACGCGGGAAAAGGACATCCATGCCCCGCACCGTTTTGCCGTCATCGTTTTGCTTCATGTAGAACGATTTAATTTCTTTCGGATAGTCCGTCAGAATCACCGGACATTTGAAATGTTCTTCCACTAAATATCTTTCATGTTCCGATTGCAAATCGGCGCCCCAATAAACCGGATATTCAAATTTCTTACCACTTTGTTCAAGAATTTTAACTCCTTCGGTATAAGTCAGGCGTACAAACCGGTTGTTGAGTACAAAGTTCAACCGGTCAATCAACTCTTCATCATACATTTTATTCAGGAAAGCAATATCGTCTTTCCCTTTATCCATAGCGTAAGAAATAATGTATTTCAGAAAATCTTCCGCTAAATCCATATTGTCGTTAATATCATTGAAAGCGACTTCCGGCTCGATCATCCAAAACTCAGCCAGATGGCGGGGGGTATTGGAATTTTCTGCGCGGAAAGTAGGACCGAAAGTATAAATTCCGCCCAAAGCCATAGCGCCTAATTCGCCTTCCAATTGTCCGGAAACGGTCAGGTTGGTATGATGACCAAAGAAATCCTGCGAATAATCGACTTTTCCTTCAGCCGTTAGCGGCGGACGGTTCATATCCAAAGTTGTAACCTGAAACATAGAACCGGCTCCTTCCGCATCGGAGCCGGTAATAATCGGTGTATGAAAATAAAAGAAACCCTGTTTGTTGAAATAATCATGAATGGCATACGCTAAATGATGCCGTAGTCTGAAAATAGCTCCGAAAGTATTGGTGCGCGGACGAAGATAGGCGATTTCCCGCAGAAACTCCAACGAATGTCCTTTCTTTTGTAAAGGATACACAGCCGGATCGGCTTTACCATAAACCTCAATTTCCTTCGCTTGGATTTCAGCCGTTTGACCTTGTCCTTGCGATGCAACCAATAAGCCGGTTACGCAAATGCAGGCGCCCGTAGTTATATCTTTCAATTGATTCTCATCGAATTGAGCAAGGTCGATAACTACTTGTATGCTGTTAATCGTAGAGCCATCGTTTAGGGCGACGAATGCTACTTGTTTACTGCCTCGCCGCGTGCGTACCCAACCTTTGATGCATACGGATTTTCCGAAATCGGGAGCATTACATAATTCAACTATTTTCGTTCTTTTCATTTATTCTAAAAATTATTATGGGATTGCGGGTCAAGCCCGCAATGACAAATATTTTTGTTTCAATCAAACGCTCCCATGCGCAACATAGAAACTTCTCTATCGTTCAGGTAACGCCATTGTCCGCGTTTCAGATTTTTCTTGGTCAATCCGGCGAAATACACCCTGTCTAATTTGATAACATGATAACCTAAGGCTTCCAGCATGCGGCGAACCACGCGATTTCGTCCCGAATGAATTTCAATGCCCACTTGGGTTTTGTCGTTTTCAAAAACATAACTGACAGCGTCGGCATGAATTTCTCCATCCTCCAATTCTACGCCTTCGGCTAATTTTTGCATATCTTCAATCGAAACTTCCTTATCTAACCAAACATGGTAAATCTTTTTCTTCAGAAACTTTGGATGAGTCAGTTTAGACGCTATGTCGCCGTCGTTAGTCAACAGCAAAACGCCGGTTGTGTTTCTATCCAAACGTCCGACGGGAACAATCCTTTCCTGACAGGCGTTTTTTACCAAATCCATGACAGTCAAGCGTTCTTGCGGATCGTCTGCTGTCGTAACGCAGTTTTTAGGCTTGTTCAGAAGAACATATACTTTGTGTTCCAATTTAACCGGATCGTTATGGAAAGTGATAGCATCGCTTCTTTTAACTTTTGAACCCAATTCGGTAACGGTTTCCCCATTCACTTTAACTAAACCTGCACGGATAAATTCGTCGGCTTCCCTGCGGGAACATACGCCCGAATTGGAAAGATATTTATTCAAGCGGATCGGTTCGTTCATGTCGAAATGTTCTTCCCGATACTTTAATTGTTTTTTTACACTGTATTTTGCATTCGGATTATGAGCGGCATTCCTGTTACCTTGATTAATCTTATTAAAAGGTCTGTTATTATTAGGACGTTGTTGCTGCTGATATCCTCCCTGAGTGTTCCGATTATAATTCCCGCCCTGATTTTGTAGAGGACCGGGATAATAATTAGTGTTTCTAACAGGCACGGGAACCTCGCCTACGCGGGGTCTCCTTTTTTTCAAAGGAGAATTTTCGCTCGAATTGGGTTGCCTGTTGCCATCATACCGTTGCTGATTATCGTACGGACGGGAGTAATTGTTGTCGTACGAAGAACGTTGCGGTCTGGAGTTATAATCGTTATCACGACGATCATAATTGTTTCCTCTGGAATAATTATTATAATTATTCCCCTGTCGATTGTAATTACCTGTATTCGGACGGTCGTAATTCGGTTTCGGTCGGTTGTAATTTCCTCCCTGCCGGTCGTAATTACCGGGTTGCCGGTAATTGCCGCCTGAATTTCCATAGTTTGCGCGATTGTAAGATTGGTACGGCTTTTTTTCTCTGTAACCATCTTCACTTTGCCCGCCTTCGTTATAACGATTGCGCGGCGTCCAGTCATCATTTTCTGTAGTCATGTTTTGTAAAAATTTAATGTGTTATTGTTTAATTCTCAACCTCCCGGTTGCTTTAGTTCTCTTTTAATCAGATCCCAATATAGCTTTGAGGAGTAATTGTGTTTAATTGTTTTTTTATCTCGTTATTTATATTTAGTGTGCTTATAAAATTTTTAATTGAATTTTCAGTAATACTTGCATTGGTGCGGGTTAGCGCTTTCAATGCTTCGTAGGGTTCGGGATATCCTTCCCGCCTCAGAATAGTTTGGATACCTTCGGCTACTACCGCCCAATTATTTTCCAAATCGGCGTGAATTGCCTGTTCGTTTAATAACAGTTTGTTCAGTCCTTTCCGGAGGCTTTGAAATGCAATCAGGCTATGCGCAAAAGGAACGCCAACATTCCTCAACACGGTTGAATCCGTTAAATCTCTTTGCAGGCGCGATACAGGTAATTTTGCAGATAAATGCGCCAAAAGGGCGTTTGCAATTCCCAGATTTCCTTCAGCGTTTTCAAAATCGATGGGATTTACTTTGTGCGGCATTGCCGAAGACCCGACTTCCCCCGCTTTGATTTTTTGCTTAAAATATTCCATCGAAATATACAGCCAAAAATCCTGCGATAAATCAATCAGTATGGTATTTATTCTTTTCAATCCGTCGAATAAAGCGCTTAAATTATCGTAATTGGATATTTGAGTGGTATATTCTTCGCGTACCAAACCAAGTTTTTTTACAAAATTATCGCCGAACAATTTCCAATCCACCGAAGGATAAGCTGCATGATGTGCATTGTAATTTCCCGTTGCTCCGCCGAACTTGGCTGAAACCGGTACATCTTTCAACAGCCGTATTTGCTGTTCCAGCCGGCTGACAAAAACCTGAATTTCTTTTCCCAATCGGGTAGGGGACGCCGGCTGTCCATGTGTTCTCGCCAGCATGGGAATATCTTTCCATTCTGCCGCATACTTTCTCAGAGTGTCAAGCAAGTCATTCAAAGCAGGAAAATAAGTTTCTTCCAAGGCATCTTTAATCGACAAAGGGGTTGCCGTATTATTGATATCCTGAGAAGTCAAGCCAAAGTGGATAAATTCCTTGTAATTTTCTAAATGCAATTTATCAAAGATCTCTTTTATAAAATATTCAACAGCTTTTACATCATGATTGGTCGTTTTCTCAATTGCTTTGATCCGTAAAGCATCTTCCTCAGAGAAGGAACGGTAAATATTCCGTATAGAATCAACAATATCCGCTTTATTTACAGTTGCCAATTGAGGTACAGGTAATTCGCAGAGCGCTATAAAATATTCTATTTCAACCAAAACCCTGTATTTAAACAATCCGTATTCCGAAAAGTAAACGGAAAAGCCTGCTGTTTTTTCCCGATACCTGCCATCTACGGGAGATATCGCTGTTAATGAACTTAGTTCCAACAATTGAGTGTCCGACATCTAATTCTGTAAAATTACTGCAAAGGTACAATTTTTTTCCGTATAATAAAGTAACTTGTGTCGATTTTTTATTACTTTGTGAAATATTAAGAAATGGTAAAGTTTTTTTATTGAATATCTTATTTATCTTCGTAATGTCCTTCGACGGATAATATCAAAACAACAATAATATCATCATAAATATCATAAACAAGCCGATCGTTTGCTGAAATTCTTCTTGAATAAGTTACCGAATTTCCCTTTTTTAATGGTTCAGGATGTCCGGTTCCCTCTCTCGGATGTTCAATAAGTTCGGTTATTAATCGAAATATTTTTTTATAAGCGTTTGGATTAGATTTCTGATACTTGGCTATAGTTTTATCTGCTTCCTCCGAAAACTTAATCTCGTAACTCATAATGATTCTAAGTGTTTTAATATTTCTTCTTTTGTTCTACAAGTGGTTACTTTTCCCTCTCTGAATTGTTGCCGAGATCTTTCCAATCGCTCCAAAAGTTCGGGAGTTACAACAAAATCATCTTCCTCAACAGGCGTAAGAGAATATGCTTGCTTTTTACCTCTCTTGATAATAATTTGCCTGCCTGCATCTGCAATCTCAAAAAAACTTTTCTGTTTTTCTCTGAATTGCTTAGCTGAAACTTCTAATACTGCCATAACTTTAAAATTTTAAGGTATTAAATTTTAAAAATACCCCCGATTGACATAGCAACCGGAGGTTAATTTTATTCTGAAACAACTTCAAATGGTATTTCTACGGAAATATCTTTATGAAGCTTCACTACTGCTTTGTAAGAACCGACTTCTTTCACCGGCTCTTTAATAAGAATAGTTTTGCGATCGATTTCAAATCCTTTTTTCGCCAATTCGTCGGCAATCTGGATGTTGGTAACCGAACCGAAAATAGTTCCCGTAGAGCTGGTTTTTGCACCGATAGTCAAAGTTGTACCTTCTAATTTAGCAGCTACCGTTTGCGCATCGCCTTTGATTTTTTCCAATTTGTGAGCGCGTTGGCGAAGATTTTCAGCCAATACTTTTTTAGCCGGTTCGGATGCTATAACCGCTTTCTTTTGCGGAATCAGATAATTCCTTCCATAACCGCTTTTAACGGTAACTACATCGTCTTTATAACCAAGATTGGTAACGTCTTCTAATAATATTATTTGCATACTTATTTTCCTCCTTAGTTATTATTTCATCAAATCAGTTACATACGGAAGCAGCGCCAAATGACGGGCGCGCTTTACCGCTTGAGCGATACGGTGTTGGAATTTCAAAGAAGTTCCGGTAATCCGACGCGGAAGGATTTTCCCCTGTTCGTTCAGGAATTTCTTTAAAAATTCAGGATCTTTATAATCAATAAACTTGATGCCATTCTTTTTGAAACGGCAATATTTTTTCTTTTTAACATCAACATTTAGAGGTGTTAAGTAACGGATTTCCGAATTGTTGTTTG
>Ga0209629_10002776_pt1 | contig 12126 bp, 7 predicted proteins | sample TergutCu122P5_FD_187286 | JGI IMG/M metagenome (GOLD analysis project Ga0209629, IMG submission 187286) | Cubitermes ugandensis P5 segment gut microbial communities from Kakamega Forest, Kenya - Cu122 P5 (SPAdes) (version 2) | ecosystem: Host-associated > Arthropoda: Insects > Digestive system >...
TTATCAGAGTTCCAAAGAGACTAGTGTGGTCTGCTTTGTCTGTTGGCACCCTAAGGCCATATCCGTACTTGAGCTCTTGCGACAATGTAGCAGCATACACACTTTCAAGTCACCAGTGTAATGGCACGTGTTATTAGGCGTTAAATTTGAAACGAATTGGCCCGGGCAACCTGGCTAGAGAGTTTAGGGCTTGTATATGGGAGAAGCGTGACTCGAATCTCAGCCAGGTCACAGACTGTCCTTACTGAAGTATTTCGTGGTTTTATTCAGTCCTTTTAGACAAATGTTGGAGTAATACCTCAGCCGAAACACAACCGCTTCCTTTCATATCTTTTACAATTCATTATTCACTCTCATCCTGCAATTTGACGCTACGTAGTCTATGACACTGACAGCTCCGTTTACTGGTCGCAATTGAATAATAAGAATGCGATTAACTGCCTTGAATGTACAGGCAGAACAACCACCTACGAGACTGTACGATGTCATAATGCAGATTACTACAATATCTCTTGAAAATAAACTACAAATTTTGGCAAATTATGTGTTCTCGTATTCAATACTAGTGTCATCACTGCTCGAAGGGTTTAATGTAACGTGGCAGATTGGTCGCATTTCAACAGCTAGCAGTTTATCCACCAGCACGATGAATTAAAATAGCCCCTCATGGGAAATTACACGCTTGAAATAATAATTAGGACAACAGATAACGCTCGTAGGTCATGATTCGAATAAAGCAAAAGTGAGGGGAAGCAGCTGAGACAGCGTCTCTGTTGGTTCATATAAATTAAAATTTGGAGTAACGGAAAGTTGTTATAACCTGCTACTTCAATGGCCATTGACAAATCAGCAGGGAAATGTGGCAATTCCCATCTGTAGTTACTGTTGGCACAGAAAGGATTCCACTCACCCGCTCTTATATTTCCAGCTCTTCGCGAACAATTTCAAAACACCATTTCACTGTGTGATGTGCGGAGTAATATACTTCGGAAAAGGTTGATTAGTAATATCGACTGAAGCAGAGACACCGCTCATTGTCCTTTACTGTTTTCATATTCTGGTCCACTTTTTAAATTATGCTGATAATACAGAAAACATCAAGAGTAATAACCGTATAAGATTCTTTAAATGGTCTGTTTTCCGAACTACATTAATTTAAATTCAAAAAAAATAATAACTCACTTAGTTCGGTACTTGATAAAATATACAAGTATATATTTTTTTCTCTTGGCGCGATAGCCCCCTAGTGGGTCTTGGCCTCCTCATTTGTTTTTTTTTAGATCACACACAACGACACAGCACAGTTGATAGGATTTCTCTGGACGAGTTATCAGCTCGTCGCAGAGACCTCTACCTGACAACACACAACACTCACAACAGACAGACATCCATGCCCCCAGTGGGATTCGAACCCACGATCTCAGCAGGACAGCGGCCGTTAACCTACGCCTTAGACCGCGTGGCCACTGGGACCGGCGATAAAATATATTTACTGCATCATAATTTGACTTCTACATCTTTCGATCTCAATCATCATCATCACCTGGAACGTAGTTCACCAACATCGACAGTGAACAAATTAAAGTTTCATAAGCGTAAACGTTTTACACTACGCTACGCTACACTACATTGCAAGAGATATATATATATATATATATACATACAAATAATAAAAGGTACAATTAATAGTTAAATTCTAAACGTTACTGGAGAACTCGATAAAAAAGAACCATTTAAAACTCAAAAAACCTAACAACGGAAATTAATAATTTACTAGACCAATCAGGTTTAAGAGGAAAAAAGAATAAGGTATAGCTCATAAAATAGACAACTACAGTAGAGCATTAGTCCGCTCTGTTAATATTTCATAAACAAAAACACTGCTCACTCTAGTCGACATACTTTCTGTTAAGAAACACGAAATAACTACGCTCGTGGTCAATAAGTCGGCTGTTCTTGCCTCTAAGCCGACAAACTGCAGTCACTTGCGTTAGTGGAGCTTATAGTTTCAGATGTTGAGCCTCCAGTTCTTCAAACCTAATCAGATGAAGTTCGTATACATTCCATATACAGGGCATATAAAGACATATATAAAGTAACCCTATCCTTAATTTACTGTTCCACAAACACATTTTAAATTCATCATGAACATAAATTGCTTTTATGGGATTCATATTTATTTACAGTTGTCAAGGCAGCCTAAAATGAAGGCAGCAGATTCCTCAGGAACTTTGGTACTCATCTACCAATGTACATGGTGTCATAACCCAGAATGCAACAATATATTCTAATATTACTGTTTAAAAACATTCAAAAGTTTTATAGTTTAAGAACAAAAACTTCACGGAACACGATTCAAAGCCAGGTCCATCTACTTTCCAACCTCTTAACCCACGTAGATACGGCTTAATGTTATCCTGACATATTCTTCTCGGTCTCAAGAATTATTCAACATATAAATAAAAACCTTTTTATAAAATCCAGCATATGTTTTCACCTCTCACAACTGTACCCTGTATTGATGCTCATACAGGCTTGAATAGGTTTGGAATTTCTTTTTTATGGAAGATTTTTTCTAAGCTAATAGTATTTTTAAAAAGTAACCACTCATTGAAAGAAAATAATAAATTTATTTTTTGTTTAACTCTAATACAACAATTGTTGTGTCTGACTGAAATAAATCAATTTATTATTGTCTTCCAATCCTATAACAAAATGGAATGTCCTCTAAAAAACCACTCATGATAAAACTCCGAAGCACCGGTATACTCGTATTGTGGACTGGCGTGAAACGCTACGCAATGTCTAAGAGACTGTCACACACGAGCAAAATAATTACTAAATTTTATTTATATGCGTGAAAACCTACTTGGTGCACAGTTTAATGTTTTAAGCAGCTATGTACCACATGCCTTAATACTGCAGGACGACTGCAACCAATTAGTACCGCAGATGGGGTGCATCGCAGCTCTTCCACCATTTCGTAAGGCACTGGCAGTTAGAACCCACAGTTGCCCACAACTTTTGTAGTGGCGGTGGTTGTGTTTGTTAACCACTTTGAAATGTCAATTATTAAAGTGTAGAATCATAATTTTTTCTCCAGATCAGACCTTAGAATAGCGGAGCTGAACTGATTTAGTACGATGTTGATACCAGAACTAAAGTTTCTACTGGTAGCTGACCTATGCCCTAAACATTTTGGGCGTTTATGAGATTTTATATTTTAGTTACGAACCCCTCATCAACGATCTAAGCGCGAATTTCCTACTTCCCCCAAGATTTCAAAACAGGTTCTACGATAGGAGGCGAAATACGGGCATCTTCGAAAATATCTTACATCCCATCAGACAACAATTTAGCATGTCAATTCTGAACTATTTACACTACAAGAATTACACATGAAAATAGTAAACAAATGTAAAAATTGGACTGGTTGAAGTAAATAAAACAACTGAGCAACAATGTAACACAATATCACAGGACAACAATCTGTAGGAATAAAGCTAGATCACCTCTTTTTTCACGCAATTTTTACTTCTCTCAACCATAAACTTTTGGGAATAAATTTTTAAAATGGAAATAGAAGAATTGTAATAAGAAAATATTTTCTCTCAAACAATACTAGAGGAACAGCATCAAAGTTTACCTTGCAGTATCAGAGGAAGTAGCTGTGCCAGCATCTTGCCCCACCTGTACACATCTCTTTACGTCGACTGTTCGGCAGCAAGTGTCATCTCTGCCTGCCGTTTCCTCAGTTCCACCCGCGTTCTATCATTCACCTAAGCAGTTTATTTTCCACTTAGCAACAGTTTTTAGTAGTTTAAACTGATTCGTGTTGCTAAGTGAAGCATACCTCACCCAGCCTTCCTGTTTGCTACAACTTAGGCAACGAGCTCAGCTTGAGGCTGAAATGTACTGTTAAAGTGACCTCCTAGGAACGAATTAATTCTCAATGCATGAACAGAAATATATTTGCTATATTAGGAAAATTAAAGAAATATACACAGGGTACAACAACACTAAAGCTCTGTGCACTTAACCACATTTTCTTCGTGCGTCTCCTAACATTATCATATTAAACATGCTTGATTTCCTTAAAAAGCATTAACCAGCTGCTCCTTGTAATTGAGAAGAACTGTGTTAATGGGGTGTTAGAGGAAAGGAATTTTTAAATGTTACGTGTATTAACTTCAGGTTTGAAAGAATCAAAATAATTTTTATTGAGCAAATTTCCTTACAAAACTTAAAGTATCTTCGTACATTCATTAGGTTACAAAAGAGGTACTTAAACGGATCAAGGATTCATGTAACAATCAGGTATTTAATTCGTTGTCTTCAAGACGGTGTCCTTAAGGAATGGGATGAAAATAATTTTTACACGTAATAAAAGTCAATTTTTCCGTTGGGCTAACCTGTAGGAGGAAGACATGTTTCCTTCCTAATGACAGTGTGTTACATTTCATGAAAGTTAACAAAAAGGATACGAGCAGACAGCCATGACATGTATTCCAAGAATTCCACCTTCGTAATTAGGTATAATACTTACGCACTTCTATACCATTAAAAATACAGGACAATAATTGTACAGTCTTCCTAAACAAACAAGATAATTGCCTATTAAGAGCTGAACAGTGCTACGTAGAATTGTACGAAAAATAACAACGGCTATCTTTTTCCAATGTAGCGCTATAATATGTGCATTGAACTGCTTCAGAGCCATCCCATGAGGAAGAAATCAGTTTTTGAAACAAGACTGTTTTCTGAACTACACAGTGCCAGAGACGGAACAAAACAGTATTTTATGAATGTTTTAGCTGCTCCTTTCCTTTGCAGAATATAAGTTTCTCCCCTCGCTGAACTTAAAAATAGTCATTTTCTTGGTTATGTAGCTCGGAAAAAAAATTACCGACATTTTGGAAGAAACGTCTTCTCCATCTGCAGCAGAGAGTACGCGGTGTCACATCCCAGAAGACGGTAAACTCCATACTGTTATTTCCCTACCTCATCTTCGTCCCCTCAATAATACTTCTTCCAATTTCCTTCTCTTCTTCATTTCTTTCTCCTATGTGTCTTACAGCTGTCAGGGCTTTATTCTTCGTCCTCTGACAGCAGTTATTCTTGTATTTAGTTCAATGCCAGACCCAGTAATCTAATACAAGTGAAAACCCGAACCGTTGTAAATTAAATTAACTTTTCTTAAAAGGCCGGTTACCTAGACTGGGGTTCACTGCAGTGGCTTCTGGTGTCTATAGCGAGAATGATACATAAATCGGCCCTCTTCGCCAGAAGCCTTGATCCTTCGCGATACACGTTTGATATTAACGGATTGAGAGCGAGCGGTGGCGCACGGTAAAGCTGAGAACTAAAATTTGGGGCAAGTGGCGGTGACGATTTAAAATGGCGACAAACCTTAGCCGTCATTTGTCACAGGCGAGCGGTTGGATCCATTTGGCCCTGAAGCAATATTTCATGTAACTAAGTAGGGTACATCGCTTCCTACTTCACTTTATACACACTGCGTTTGCAGCACAATAACCAACCTGTTAATGCTGTTCAGGGAAGTAACTGCTGTTCCTTTTGTAGAAGATATGGAACAAGGAATACATTTTGTGGACAAAATTCAAAGGCCTGGCAACTCTCGGGCTATAAAGGATTAATCTAGATTAAGCGCTTGGGAATATAAATTGAGATACCGTCTGTGAGAAATGTATTCAATTTGACAGTTAACAAATTATATCAAAGGACATAACTCGACTGATCAAGCCTAGATCTGAACTGCAGCTGCTTCACTAGAAGTATCGACCTTTAACTGCATATCTAACTAGGATAGCGTTGCGTCTAGGGAGTGCTGGGAAATTCTAAATGACTTCTTGATCAACGTTTTGTACTTAGGCTGTGTACACGTACGTTTTATTACATATATATGTATATACACTTCAGATTTCTTAAATTACTCAAGACTCAAATTCGAAATATTTAAACTTCAAAAGCACTTTATTATCAGCATGAAAATATTGATTTCGTGTGAAGAAAGATTATACAGTACTATTCGAATTGCATTATACTTACAAGTTAATTTGTATCCATAAAATCTTATGTCCAGTAAACCCATTCTATTAAGTCATATTAACTGGAATCTTTTCTAAACTTTTCGACCTTAGTGATCAATTTCTATCGATGTCGTATGGTGATATGTAAGTTAATAATCTTATATCTAAGCCGTGTAATTCATAAAATCACGCCAAGGGGCAATAAAAGAGTGCAGGTTACGTCACTCATACATTCGCTCTGTATGACAGTGTCGTTTACTTATTCTCTTCTCCTATTTTTCATTTGTTTCCTCGACCTCCTCCTCCTTCTTCTGCTTCTATTTATATCCTTCATCACTTCATATCCAGTTTATTTTCCTATATGTTTCATCCTATTATCTCCGGCCTCCTTTCACGTAAAATCCAGTCACTGGTCAGTTCATACACAATCCTGCACCAGTCAGGACACGCACAATCCTGCTGACGTTTACGACACGCACGACTGTGCTAACAGTCAGGACACGCTTAATTTTTTACCATATTCTGAAACAGTTAAATATTACCGTCATTCTAAGCCAAGTATTCTTGTCTTTGCTTAATATTTGACGAGACGTAAAGCAAATAATGTTTGAAGATACTGCCCAGTTTTTCGCCACCTTCGTGTGCAAGAGTACCGAGTAATTATGAATGTTCCTTTCAGCATTATAGCTGCTTTATTCTCGAGACGCTAGAGATGTCAAAGGAATTCATTTCCATTATGCTGAGCCGATTGCAGTATAAAATGTAATCATCTGTAAGATGAAAAGTTATCATTAAGTAGATTTAATGACAGTTTTTCATCTTATATGTATAAATTTTTATTTTGAGTTAAGAATTGTGTATACAAAGTCTGTAATCCAACAATCATAAACTTATCTATAAGTTAAAGAAAAGATAAGTTTAGGATTGTTGGATTACAGGCCCAAATCAATTATATATGCTGGGTTTGGGTTTTATTATTATATATGTATTTTTTGTTACTAGTACGGATTTAGGGGTTTTTTTGTTTTTTATTTAATTTGATGTAAAATTTGGTTTTGTGAGGGTATACAATTTGGTTGGTTTAAAGGTGAGTGAGGGGTTTGTATTGTTTTATTTTTCAAGTTAAGCCTCAGTAATTCATTGGAAATAATCTTACAGGAAAATGATGGGAGGACTTGGATTGTATTGGATTGGATTGCTCTGACTCAGGACAGGTACAATTGGCCGGTTGTCGTGAAAACGGTAATGAATTTTCAGGCTCCAGAATATTTGGGAAATTTCTTCACTATTTAATAGTTATTAGTTTCACGTGGAGGACTCTACTGCACGGAGTTACGATGAGGAATTTCGTAAACCCGCACCTGAAAAGTCCCTATACAAAGTTGCATAATAAGGAGCTTAATAACTTCTACAGTTCTCAATATTACACTGTCTCTCACTTTAAGGTTAATACGATCGGTGTTTCATGTAACAAGCATAAGGGAGATTGGAAGTGTATATCGATTTTAACTGAAATATTTGATAGTAATATGACAATGGAAAGAGCTAATCGTGGATAGCATAAGGTTAAAACTGCGAAAAGAACCTCTGTTCCCAATTAACTCCCAAGACACGAAGAGTGGGTACAGATCTACGCATTCTCAAACTCCGAACTAGATTAACGTGCGTGCTCAGCTTCACGCCCCTGCTGCTTTGGTCACTGAAGAACATCACCAGGTATCTATTGGATGGGGGGTTTGGTAGGCCAACAGTTAGTATGAACACTTTGGGGTAGAAAAATCTCTTCCTACAGCTGGAATTTAAAGGGAATTCCACGCCCCCTCCACCCCCCCCCCCCCCCCCCCCCCCCAACCAAGTAGCTTAGGTCAGTGTTTCTCAACCGCCGGGCCGCGGCCCGGTATCGGGCCCTGGCATCAATTATACCGGGCCGCGAGAGGCCTGAGGAAACTACAATATGCTACAAGATTTCATTAGTCCAATCGATAACCAATTTAAATGTAATTTTATATTTGTCAACATACCACACTGTATACATAAGTGCACTAATACTCTTTATGATTATGCCATAATTAATTATTAATACTTATGTTAGTTTAATGTATGAACGTAAAAAAATTGGAAAGTTATTTACGAGTAAATCTGTTGGAACCGGGCCCTCGTCTTATTAAAAAAAATTTACCGGGCCGCGGTCTCACAAAGGTTGAGAAACACTGGCTTAGGTGTTATAACGACCAAACATAGACAAACATTATGGGACCGAGTGGACTAAATTCAACTATCCCCGGATGTGGGTCCCTTTAAAGAAGGAAATTATACTTCCTGCTCCATGGAAAGGGCGAGGGGGGAAATTTCTTGATCAGCTTCATAAAGGCTCTCCTCTATGCAGTCGGTTGCACATAATGGTGTAGAATTAACGTCGTAGGCATTAGGCTTTAAGGCACATTCACTTCTCTCTGCACGATAATCTATGCAGATTCACGACTGCATTTGTGTGTTTCGGTTTGTATTTGACGCTGTAGGCTGGCTGCACGCAGCTTCACTCATTCGTTTTCCTGCACATTCATTGAAATGGTACTTGTAACACCATTATAGATGTGGAACCTTCACTGAAGCCGATTTTAAATTTCAGACACTATGGTTCCAGCAACTCAGATGTAAGGGTTTCCTACAGTATTACACTTCAGTGACTAAAATTTATCTCAATATCATTAAAAATGCAAATCATTACTCACAGAAAACACACTATCTCCTTTATAAAAAAACAACGTGTTAATGCTTTTTAAGGAACTAATAGTTGTTTAATGTAAGAAACATATGAAACACGTCAATTTGCGCTTGGTAAACGGCAGAGAATCTCAGATTTAAATCTGGCGTTACATATAGTAAACATTGAGCTCTAATTGAGTCCCTAATATGAAGGACTGTTTGAAAAGAGTGGGCTGCGGAGAAGTTTTAAGTTCAAACGAAATAACAGAGTAGGGGGCGAAAAAGCTGTACAGCGCAGAGCTTAATAAAATTGAACTCTACACCAATACCTCAAAACAAGGACGATGGAGGGAACTGAGCATCTAACATACATGGGAGAGATAAGAAATATGCATAAAGTTTTAGCCCAGAAGTCGAAGTAAAAGACAAAAATTGGGATATCTATGGATAAGAGTACGAAGGCGTGGAATGGATTTATTGTTTGGTGTTTTTTAGAGCACTGTAAACAAAATTCCTCTTGGAGTAGCACTCGGAAAATTCTTTGACTAAGTGAGCAACTAATTAATTCTAAAGGAGGGGGATTTCAAGACTTATTACAGTTTCAGAAGAAATGTCGATGTTAACAACATTCGTTAAGTGCGTGAAAAAGTATCGGAAGACTATGTAATATCTTAAAACAAAAATCTGGGTCGTACAACACAGAAACTCTGAAAGAACTAATTTAAAACAAGGAGGTAATAATTGTGTAATTACACAAATCGTCTTAAACAAGCGAGTTTCAGAATAGGGAACAAAATATAAATTGTAGGTAGCACAAAAATATGAGCAAGTCATAAATAATAATAAATGTAATTTTCAATTGTCGATTGGATATAATACGACACGAAGCAATATTATCGATATTATCGTTACTCATAAATGAACGTTTGAAGACTACGAAACAAAAGATTCGAAATAATAATTAGTACGTGAAGCAGAGATTATTTTGAGAAATTGTTTGTCAAGAAAACCCCCACCTTGTATGGAATTCGAATGCTTCTCATTAACCTTATCACACAAGCTCGGCAATAGGTCCATCCTCAGCCAGTTTACGTCCTCCACATCATTATTTCATCCCAACATTTCAAGCAATATACGCCAGCACAATTCGATACGGTTTTCTATTCATACGAGAAAGGTGGGTGCTTTACAATGTAAACGAAATAGATAAATGCCTCTGTGTATTACTTGTCATCTCTCTATCAATGCAAAAATATCTTTCTCTCTCTCTCTCTTCGCTCAATTACTGTAGTGAAAAGGTCATAGACTGGACAATAGAAGAATCAGAGCTCAAATCCCAACCAGTGCAAACGACCTTATTCTTACCTCAGTATTATCAGATCTGGGCATAAGTTCATTGATAATGGACATGCTGTTTTTTCTGTGATTATAATTCAGATCAGTTTCTTCCTCTAAGTAGTTAGTAATTCTTTCAAACATGAAACTTGCCTTCTCAATTTCAGCTGCTTCTGCGTAAACTGCGGGCGAAACTATCAGGTCTTTAAGTAGGTTATAAGAGATTTTTCTCATTCTTAATCTTCAAGGTATAGCGGTACCTAGCTTACAAATATCGCAGCTTTAACGTATAAAAATTCTGCATTTTTCCCCACAGTGTATTGATTAGTCTCGTGTGATTATTACAGGAAATATCTATTACTTTTAGATATCATAAGCTGGCTGGTTTTCACAGTTTGTAAGGACAATACTTAATGTGTTGTGGGAAATTAATATTTAGGCATGTAAACAATTTTATGAATTTCAGACTTCAATTATTTAAGAAGACGTTTAAAAAATCACGTCTGCTTACCATCAAAGACACCCATTTGTGTGGAGAGTAACTTAATGCAAGACCCTGTAACAAATGGAGTAGACGTTAAGTAAGTTACGTTTGGTGAGAGTGGAAATTTCTGAGACAAGAGTGAGTCGTGGTGCATTTAAATGCTCTATTCCGGCATCTGAATTGTAAAACTGAGAAAACAAGAGACTTTCGTTTGTACATTCAGTATTCCCGCCGAAAATCGAAGAACGGACCTAACGAACAGAGGGCAGAAATTTTACCGATTCAGCCATTGTGTTCAGTCCGTGTACACAGTAAATATTTCTTTCTTTCTTCCTTCATTCCTTCATTTCTTCGTTTCTTTCCTTTTATTTTATTCTATTTTCTACCTATTCATTGTAGGTGCACAGGGCTATTCTTGCCCGTGAGAGCTCTGTATAACATACACACACACATTCTGTAAAACTGTTGTGGACAAGAGACTGACTTGTCGCAGAGACCTCTACCTGACAACACACATTACTCACAGGAGACAGATCTCCTTGAAACCGGACAGTTTCGAACCCACAATCCCAGGAAGCGAGAGGCCGCAGACCCACGCCTTAAACCGCGCGGCTACTGAGATCGGCAGTAAATACTCGTATATCACGAAACACAAATAATCGGTTTTACATTGTTTGTTCTGTGCATTATCAGTAACAGTTTAATGACACTACACCAACAAAATGCACAAACTTGTCTCTCGGATATTTACACTATAATATCACACTTCACAGTCCTGCATTATTCGGTCCGCAAGCGATCATCATCAGGGAACCAAAACAAAACAATACCGCATAAAAACAAATTAGCCACTAATTTTGTACAGTTGACACGGTATAAAAGCCAAATAGCTGAAATTTAGACATTTCTTTGTAGAGTAATTTCATAAATGTCCTGGATCTTGATATACTGGAAATTAATGTGAACAAATGTTAAAATAATTAAAATATAAATATATTTGGTTGGTATTAACTAGAGACTATGGAAGATGCATGTGTCGAAAATTATCACTTAAATCAATCGTGACGAGATATCACTATTTAACTAATGACATGGAACAGAGTCATTCTTGAGAAGCTAGAATAGACATTCCCCGCATTTTATGGGAGCTTGGGGTTTATTTCTTTGTCAAAAACAGTCTGCCACTAGATTCTACCCTCAGGCAAACTAATCCAGTACAGGCATTCCCAGCCTATAAATTTAAAATTTACTTAGCCTACCTTGCCATCCATGTATCGGTCTTCATTCCTTCATGTTACCCCACCAAATACCTGCATGCACTTCTGTTCTTCCCAGAAAGAGTCAAGTGTACTGCACATCTCATCCTTAACGATCTGATGGCCCTAATACTTGTGAGAAGCGCAAGCCCGTTTTAGGCTCACATATATTCCTCAGCGACCGCCTCTGTGGTCTAGTGGTCAGAGTTTCTGGCTACAGATACAGAGGTCCCGGGTTCGATTCCCGGCGCTACCAGATTTTCTGAGTAGTAGTGGGTCTGGAACGGGGTCCACT
>Ga0209629_10002777_pt1 | contig 12124 bp, 8 predicted proteins | sample TergutCu122P5_FD_187286 | JGI IMG/M metagenome (GOLD analysis project Ga0209629, IMG submission 187286) | Cubitermes ugandensis P5 segment gut microbial communities from Kakamega Forest, Kenya - Cu122 P5 (SPAdes) (version 2) | ecosystem: Host-associated > Arthropoda: Insects > Digestive system >...
AATTTTGGTGAATATAAGTTTGGAAAAAAGTAAACCATATATTAAAAAAATTACCAGGGTCTATCAGAATGGATTCAGAGATGGAAGATCTGTAATTGACAATAAATTTGTACTAGAAATAAAGAACGAGAAAATTTGGGAATATAATCAGAGTGTACAATATTTATTTCTTGATTTTCAAAAGGCATATGACTCTCTACATAGAGACACGCTACGGAAATGTATGGAAGAATTTAAAATTCCTAAGAAATTAATAAATATGTGTAAAATAGGTGTACAAAAGACAAGAAGTGCTGTTAGAATAGAAGGAACACTGTCATCCTTTTTTAAAAATAAAACAGGATTGCAGCAGGGTGACTCTCTATCACCAATATTATTTGACTTATCATTACAAAAAGTGATACAAAGTACAAAAATGTTTCCTAGTGGTATAAAGATTTGTAAAGAACAATATGCAGATGACATTGTATTAATAGGAAAAAATGAAATAGAAATAAGACAACTTTTGTAGAAGTAGAAAACATTGCCAGAAAGTTAGGATTACACATAAACCAAAGAAAAACAAAATATATGATAGTGGAAAGAAAAAACAGTTCAAAACAAAATAAAATAGGACAATTAACAATGAAAAATTATACATTTTAAAGAGTGGAAAATTTTAAATATCTAGGTTGTATACTCCATAAAAAATGCTAACAAAACATACTTTATGCTACAAACGTTTTTTTAGAAATAAAAATATATCTAAAAAACTAAAACAAAGACTAAAGAACATAATAATATACAAAACTTTAACATATGCATCAGAAACCTGGATACTAACAAAGAGAGATAGGAAACAAATATTTTTGAAAGGAAAGTGTATAGAAGAATCTTAAGTCCAGTATATGAAAATGAAAAAGAAAACTGGAAAATATTAACAAAAAAGAAATGTATGCAACTGTTAAAAACCCACTATAACAGAGACAATAAGGTTATATGGATTACGTTGGTTTGGGCATGTACAGAGAATGGAAGAAAATAGAATTCCCAAAAAAGTATTATATATGAATTTGGAAACAACAAGGTAGACCAAGAAATAGATGGCACGATGAAGTGAGGTAGGATGGAAGATTAGTTGGTGGAAAAGGGTGGAATGAATGGATATATAACAGACAGGAATGGAAAAAGCTCCTTTGAACTGCAAGGAATCATCGCATTCTGCACATGCCACTGGAATGATTGAATAAATGAAAATGGACTAACTGAAATGTTCTCTAATTCCACATCAGTATGTTACAAATGTAACATATCAGCACTGTTGCAGTTTTTAATTGAGATTCATTTCAACTTCCTTTTTCCACTCAATCTAATACTGTTTAATTCTAAGACAGACCAGCACAATACACTCTTCTGGTTGCTCATTTACTTATTGGCAGTCACTCCCTTAAAAAACATCGATCACTGGGCAGTACCAAATTCAGCCAAATGAACGATTGGACATCAATTATACTCAGTTAAGGGCATGTTCTTCCAGGAGGATATCATTCCAGTAACTTTTAATATTATACATCCTGTCACTAAGAAACTCTATTCCATAAAGGACAATAAGATCCCTATATGTATAAAGAGATCCTAACCCTATAAGAAAAGCCTCATTACCTTGACCATAAAATGTATGAAATGTCTACTGGTTTGTAGCTACCCTTATTCCATCTGAGCTGCACTTACACTAAATTTTGCTATTGTCTTAAAGAATCCTGACCTTAGATTTCAGTCATTCAAAGTTTCAAATTTCAAGTCAGTTTCCATTCTACAAAATCCTCTCAGGCACACAGTTGCATCAGGTGTTCAAGTAAACCAACATTTCAAAGGCTTATGCAACTACACTGTCATGGCTTGGGCTATTAGCCACATTAGGTGGTTATATGGTGAGCAAACCATGTTTCAAAAACCACCTCCATCCTCATCATCAGGGATGATGATGAAAACAGGGATGGGTTTAGAAATTCTGCTTTATTGCTGTTCAGCCATCTGATACAGCTGAAAGCCCAAAGGAGTTTTACTGCAAACAGTTCCCATGAAAACTTCAGACTGCATACAAATTTCACTTGTTTAGATCATTTCAAAGAACTTACCCAGGTCTGTGTCTTTGTGTAAAGTTTTGCAAAGTTTTGTTTGTTTTCATAGTGAACTGATGTTAGCCCCACCCAAAGCCATCTGGAGGATGACCCACTGTGTTCTGTATGCAGCTACTCATTTACTACATTTACAGCTATCTTCCACATCTGGAAGCAGTCTTAACCACACACAATCTGAGGACATACCATGTCTTGGTCACATGCCCATTTCTCTACACCACCTGATTGAAACACAACTCCAGTCTACACCATAACCCAGGAATTTTCTGAAGCAGAATCAACATAGCTGAAGTTTTCTTGATTGCAAGAACATGAAAATGTGTTTGATGCCATAAAATATAACCACATATCAATGAACCAAAGTACCAAGTGCAGAAAATGTGTACATTTTTATCTGCTGATATACCGTATTTCCCGGCCAATAAGATGCACCTTTTTTTCCTGAATAATGTGACCTACGAGTAAATTCGACCTGCTTCTTATGCGCTGAGGGTAAGTATTATTTCCAAACTTATAAATACCTCTACATCTATTATACAACATCTTTCTCGTGAGATAGTGAAATTTGCTTCCAAATCATGAGATCTGGCATCACTGCTTGTGAATGGCTTACTTTCTTATCAGGGGATTTACCCTAACGTATACATTGCATCACATGTGATTCCAGGTATTTATGCTGCTGCAGTAGCAAAGTGTAGTCAAGTGTAATTCAAGTGTGTTACACGTTCCTTAAAGTATATCTGTTTTGTGTGTATTTATGTTTTTACAAACAGTGATTAAAGAGTTAAATTTAAAGTTTAAAATCAAAGAAAACCCTCATGGGATCAAACGAGAGATGATTATCTTACAGTACTGCATTTAAAGTTGAAGTCGTGAATTACGCTGAAAACAACCATGAAGATGATTTTAGTGGCAGTGACGATTTTCTGGGTTTCTATGATGAATAAATTATATTATGTTTGCTAATTTTGGTATGTAACAATCCTGTTTTCTTCCAATAAATCACTAAAATTAAAACACATTCATCATTATTTTTTTCTATAATTTCAAACGAAAAAATCACGGTGCATCTTATGGGCCAGTGTGTCTTATGGGTCAGGAAATATGGTACATCTGCATATGACATTATTGGTAAGAGGGCCATTTGGTTTTCACATGCATGAATTATGAGAACAATATTAAAATAAATTGTTTGTTAGCAAATAAATTCCATTTGTTTATGACACCTCAAAATATCAAAAACTGTCAAAACTGATTATAGTCCTACAAACACTGTTAACTTAACACGATCGTTATTAAAGATAGCAGGTAATGGCAAGGCTCAGAAATTACATATATATATATATATATAACCAGGCTAATTATGGAAACATTTCATATTTTCAGACTTGGTGGTATAATTACACTGGATCTTAAGAAATATGAAAATGAAAATACAATTTTCTGTTCTTTGTTTGTACATCCGCTTTGATTTAAGAGTTGGCTGTTTTTTCAGGACAAACAGTGGTGGATTCAACAAGTATTTAATATGGAGTTCTATGGACCTAAAAAATCTGATGATTCTTAACTCTCAGGCAATGGACATTACCTTCCTTGACACATTATTCTATTTAGTTATGAAAAAGGTATATAAACACCTGAGTAGATTCTGTGTTCATTTCTGAGAACAAAACTAGTAGTCACTGAAGGATCAGTATCAATCAATTAATATATAAACTTAATATCTAGTAAAATTACAACCCAGGAAAATCGACAAATTTTCTTTTGTCAGTTTTATGGCATTATGAATTATAGAATAAGGATGTGACTGAAAGTAGTCGCACCTCATTTCTTTTCCAACACAGGACTTTGCAAGATTCAAGTTATTCATAACCAGCAGAAGCACCTGATCCTCATGTGAGATACAACTGCTTGCCTTGTCATTATCACAGTAATTTATGTAGCAATTAAGAAACAGTTCTCTAATTACGGCAATGGAACTGAATTAAAGTTGAATCCCATAATATGAAGGCGGAGGGAGAATATAATGAAAAGATCATAAGATATTAAAACATACTAATGTAATAAAAATGAAAAAGAAGTAACCTCAAAATATCAACAAAATTCTAATTCAGTACACACAAACTGCCTCAACTCTTCTAAAGCACAATGGTTACTGTACATAATACCTGATGTTTAACATAAAAACTATGTTTTTTGCCTACAGGGTGCACTTATCAGTTATGATTATCACAATGTAAAGTGATTACTTTCACAATGGATATCAACAGCAGCATAAAAAATCCACACAAAAAGAAAAAGATTAGGCTGTTCAATTCTGCATGTGTTGAATTATAATTCAGGTAGGAATTAGGAGAATAAATGTATTTAAGGCCAAAGGTGCAGTTGATTAGTCAGTATCATATAAGATACCTGGCAAAAACAATTGTAATTAAAGGAAGGTACAGAAAAGCCTTATACAATTATGAATGATTAAGAGTCAAGATGTTAGCTGCGTACTTTCCCCAATTATAATTTGAATCTTGGAAAAATTTAATGCTTGATTTCTGTTGTAAAACTAGATAAAATAATTTGAAAATATATAAAATAAGGAAATATAAATAATCTCTCTGCTGCTGGATTACTTCACATAATAAAACAATAGAAAGTTTCAGACAGAGATGTAATTAACTAACTGCAAGGAGCTGAGTCCTTCGTGAGAAGCTAATCATTGCTACATTAGTCCTTAAATCCTCACTTTTTGTAAAACATAATGTTCATCACTGTGGTCACAAGAGCTTGCCATTGATCCCTACAATGTGCCAAACGAATGCACTTCACATCAGTGCACTCTCTTTTCTTAAGATCCATTTTAATATTATTTGCCCATCTATGCATAAGCCTCGCATAGTCTTTTCATTCAGGTTTTCTGACTAAGCTTTTGTGTGAGTTTCTCATCTCCTCTTTGCATTCAACATGCTCTGTGTATTTCATGCACTGTAATTTGGTCATCCCAATAATATGTGGAAAGATAAAAATGTTTCTGGAACTCAAGCATAAATCTGTAGTGAAAATGCTATATACATGGCTTAACCTTATCATCCTCAAAGTACTGCCTGCCCGCATATACACACTTGCTCTAAAGGTCCTGCTATTGTGGGAAAAACCCCTGAAAGTTTTGTATTGGTACTGCTGTGAGCCTGTAGTTGCATTCTGTTGATTTTCTTCTACAGATGCAAAATGAAAAGCTCTGAGTCTAATTTTGAGTCTTGGGAACTGCTATAAGTTACATGATCTGGAGAATATGGTGGTTGAGGAATGGTTGGAATTTGGTTTTTCTCCAGCAACTGCTACATAGTGCAGGAACTGTGACAAAGTGCACTACCGGAGTCCAGGACCCAATTTTTACTAAATTTTTCTGCCCTCTGTGGATAAATGGCATTCATCCAATGCTATGGATCTTCAATACAAAAACTTACATTCACCATTTATTCTGCTAGGAAGTCTCCTAATGCATCACACCAAAGATGTCAAAATTAATTAAGCATTAACCTTGTGCTGAAATTTTGTAAGCCAGAGATTCCTCTTTCAAGTGATGTGTTGGTGTGTCATTCAGAGGATCACAGGCAAAGTCCCAAGATTCATGCTTAGTAAAAATCTTCAATAGGCTATCTGCTGTGTGTGTTGACTCTTCCAAGAGCTTAGTGTAATAAAAAGCACTGGTGACACACCTCCACTCCATGGCCTACTAACATGTCTCAACCTGTTCAAGTTTGCTTCATAGACAGTGCACAGTCTGTCCCTGAGAAATCTGCCCCCTCAGTTTAACAGGAAGAGCAGTTATATCAGTATGACTGAACTGTAGAAACCTTTTGATCTTCCCACATGTTTGACGAAAATTACAAGTTATGCAACTCCACATTATACAACATTCTTGGGCATATTGTCATTTCCTCTCCCTTGTGTCCAATCACTCCTTCAGCATTCTGTTCTTACATGACTCTGTGTTTAATGTGTTAGAAATTATGCGTGTGATAAAATGAGATGTCAAATGAAATGAGGAGCATAAACATAATGGATCAAAGTGCACTACAAAATTTGTGTTTTAGATGACATTTCCAACAGTTTATATCCAGCACTTTTAATTAAGACCTTTTGAAAGACAAATTTATATAAGGCTGGGGAAATCTATGAATTCATTAAGACTGCAGCTATTAAGGGAAGAATAAATGCAGGATGTGTTGGAGGTATTAATAAAAACTGAAAACAGCAAAATAGCTGACATATACAAATGTAGGACAGACATTAAAAGCCTTAGTTGGTTATACTTGAAACCCCATTATTAAATGCAAAACTGAAATTAAATAAAATATTTTGTGTTACTTAAGTCCAAATTCTTGCATCATGAGAAACTAGACAAATGTGACTACAACTTCAGGGAAGCTTTACTGGACAGTTGTTATTGAAACACACATAAAGACAGAGAGCTATGTTATTGTTGTCAGCGAAGTGTGATGGTGAATGCTGATGTGGGTCACGTGGTACAGTACCTGTAGCAAACAGCCATTAGTGTAAAGCAACTGAAGACGCATGTCACCACCACCACCAGAATAACAACCATTGTGATTGTGCCAAGTTTGTTACTGTTGACATCTAGAATTAAAATGTGTAAGATAATACCTCATTATCACATCAAGAATAAGATAATACCTTATAACAGACACAACAGGAAGTAAGCTGCCACCAGTATGTCAGATGTAAAAACTGAAAATGCCACAGCCAAAATTGTAAATCAATAAATAATAAAAAAAAAAAAAAATCTAGGTTTAAAATGTACTGAGTTAATAATGTGTTGTCATTTCTCACATTATGTGTATTCTACATAAAAGTCAATTTCTCTTCTCATACTCATAGTGTTTAGAAAACCTAGGTTACAGAGGAGAGGATGGTGAAGCTGGTGATAAAAAAAGCCACCTGCATCTTTAAGGAAACAAATGTTTTAGTTCTCATGACTCTTGTCTTTTACACAAAACTGCTCAAGATTCTACAGTATATTCAAAATTGCAATAAATGTCATAAAACAAAATTACAAAAATGCACCAAGATTTCCAAATGTATCGTGCAAAAAATTTCTAGCCCCTGGCGCACTGGTGTGGAGCCTCGCTTTTACTAATGAAATCTTTCAAGGCTAACTTGTAAGTTCTCACAAATGATACTTCTATCATTACCATTGCTTTTTACTCAAAACAGGAATTCTTCACTATCTTGAATATTTCCACAGTAAGTTAGTAGTGAAGAAGAAAAACTAACTCCCATCATTTTAACAAGACTTGACCAAAACTTTGGCCTTGGTTATACAAAGAAAGAACTGGAGAAAGAAATATTTTATTCATACAAATCACTAAAATGATCTCATAAACTGGGTAAAATAGACATGTCCAATTGTACAACTTCCCCTATCAAGTAACTGTTTTTGATGAAAGCAGAAACTCTGCAATTTGCAACAAAGCTCTGAAAAGACCTGCAAATAAACAATGAAACTCTTAAAGTAACCATTATAATTGACAGTAAGTAATAATCTCACAACTGGATGATATATAAATTTGTTCCTGTTACCACTGATCATTTATAAACCCTTCAAATTTGGCAAGATGAATTTCATGCCAAGACACATAATTTTATCCAAAGTACCACATAACACATCTGTCTATACAATGGAAAATAATATATAAATGACAGCACAACAGCATTTTTAAGGGAGAAAAGGCATGTTTGTTCCAGTTCATGCCAAAGAGGCATACAGAAGTCAAGGTATAGCTCCACTCTTTTTTTAACCTCAGCATTAGCTGGAGATGCATGTTTGGCGTCATGTGCTGGCCACTTTACCCATTAAAAAACCCTGGCACCCACTGAATAGGAAGCTAGGTGGGTCCTAGAGCCTGTTTGGACGTTCTGGAGAAAAGAAAAACTTCTTGTGCCTTCTGGGTTTAAACCCTGCATGATGCACCCCATAGGCATATATTAAATGAGAATTAAAATGCCTGAGTTGCTGTTACTCTTGTATCAAAGTGAAAAATGTTTCAGCCAACTTTCATGTATTAATTTACAAATCAAGAAACAGAGCTAGAATATTAACAGTAGGCCTATCTTGCCTCATTCATGTAGTTTATTTATAATAGTTCTTATAAAGCTTGCTATCTTCATACAGTACACTCTTGACTATAAGTGCATAAATTATCTGATTGATGGTTAATATGTCAATTTTTAAACCATTCCAGTAGTTAACTCCAATCTGAATGTCTCTCCAAAGCCATGTTTTATATCATTAAACAGGGTGTGGATCACGAACATTGTATTTCTTCCTGAAGCCAACCTTACACAAAAATATACCATATTTGTGAGACCGCTCCTTTCCTGGAAAATAATGTATAAAATTCTCCTGCATCTTTTGGTCCAAAAGTGCATCAGTATGACCTTTAAAGCTACTGAGAATCCTGCCTTCAATGGAGGCAAAATGGTGTTGTAACATGATTTGTCCCATGTGGAGTTACTGGTCTCCCATCGGGTGCCTCCCCAGGTGGCAGATAGGGGAATGTTCCCCAGATATGGGGGACACTGGGGAAATAAAATACCCGGGGCAGACCAAAACCAGTACCACCACCCTGTGGTTAGCAGTGGGATCTGTAAGGGCTAGAGGAAGAAAACCTCGAAGATAAATCACCTAGCCCTCCAGGTTGGGGGTTGTGTGGGGGCCAGCAACCCATCCACGGAAAAAGAATTAAAGCTAAAGAAACTCAACATACGAATATACCAGGATGGCTTAAATGGAATAGATGATGGCGAGGACAACGGAATAAGAGCCCCAAACTTTATATTGGCACCTGGAACATTAAAACCTTACTTAAACCTGGCAAAATGCAAGAACTAGCTGAAGAACTAGGGAAGACACGACTGGAAATAGTGGCTATCCAAGAAATAAGATGGTCCAGAAGTGGAGTCATCAAGAAAAATGATTTCTCCTTATACTACATTGGAACTAAAGAGCAAGTAGGCCAGGCTGGTACTGGCTTTATTATTATGGGAAGAACCATAAATAGTGTTATAGGCTTCGAAGCAATAAATGAAAGACTCTGCAAGATAAGACTTAAGGGCAAATATAATAACGTGACCCTGGTAAATATATACGCCCCAACCGAAGACAAAGCAGATTCAGAAAAAGAGAATTTTTATGAACAACTTCAATTGGTAATTGATCAAATTCCCAAAATCGACACCACTGTAGTACTTGGAGATGCTAATGCAAAACTCGGAAAAGAGGACATGAAGTCAGTGGGAAACATACCCTACATGAACTTACAAATAGAAACGGAGAGATGCTTCTAGAATTTGCAATTGGCAATAACCTAACAGTTATGAGTAACCAATTTCAACACAAGAGGATTCATAAAGGAACTTGGTTAACACCTGATCAAGCGACCTTAAATTAAATAGACCACGTACTGATTACCAGCAAGAAAAAAGATCTAATTGAAGATATCAGATAACTAAGAGGACCGAACACAGACTCAGACAATTATCTTCTCAAGATAACATTAAGCCACGCTCTTCCAAAAATCTATACAACTAAGAACAGGGTCCAAATTGATTCATGGAATAAATCAAACCTGAATAATCCCACCAAACTTCTGGAATGTACAAGGGCCCTATATACAAAACCGAAGAATCAAATCCAGTCTCAATATATAGAATAAGAATGGGACCAGATCAAAAGGGCAATAACAGAAGCTGCGTATGCAACTATCCAAACGCAAAGCAAGAAACAGAAGAATGAATGGTGGGACAAAGATTGCCAACTGCCAATCAAAGAAAAGAACGAATCCAGAAGAATTTGGTTACAGCACAGAACCAGAGCAAGAAATGCATGTTATCATAAGAAAAGAAATGAAGCTAACAGAATGTGTACAAGGAAGAAAAATGAATGGCTTAATAATGTAATAAAGAAAATTGAAGAGAGTAACAAGAAAAATGAATCAAAAAAGTTTTTTAATGAAATTAAACATCTTATATGGCAGAATACAAGACTCTCATATATGTGCAAAAATGTTCAGAATACAATACTCACACAAATGGGCCAAATCCTTAACAGGTGGAAAGAATACTTTTGTACCCTTTTGAACACTGAAACAGAAGGACTACCAGATAATCATAAAACACAGTTAAAACATTCGGATAATCAGCAGGACATAGAAATCCCAGCTCCGACCTTTAATGAGGTGTGCTGTATAATTAACAAGCTGAAGAGTGGGAAAGCGGGAGGTACGGATAACATAATACCCGAACTAATAAAATACGGGGGAAGAGCATTGAAACATAGAATATATAGGTTAATAACAATGATATGGAAGGAATAACAGTTGCCTAGTCAATGGAACGAAGGAATAATATGTCCAGTGTTCAAGAAGGGAGACAGACTGGACTGTAAAAATTACAGACCAATAACATTGTTAAATGTTGCATATAAGATACTGGCCATAATCCTGAACCAGAGGCTTGCGGATATTGTAGAACCCATATTAGGAGATTACCAGTCTGGTTTCAGGCCAAACAAGTCTACAATTGATAATATTTTCATATTAAGAAAAATTATGGAAAAATGTTACGAATACAACATTGACATCTACAATGTATTCATTGACTATTCTCATGCCTTCGACTCCATAATAAGGGAATCAATATTAGCATCCTTGTACTCGAATAAAATACCTCCAAAATTAATAAATTTAATTAAATTAACCCTTGAAAATACAACTGTAAAAGTTAAAGTGAACAATAACTATACGTTAGACTTCAGAGTAGATACTGGGGTAAAACAAGGAGACCCACTTTCGCCCACACTATTAATTTGGTCATAGACACAGTATTAACACAGCTGGATCTGAGACGCAACATTTCCACATGCCTCAAACAACTGATGGCCTATGCTGACGACATATTAATATTAGCACGTACTAAAAAGTCCCTAACGGAAGCTCTTCAACAACTAAAGAAAAGCTCCATAGAAGTGGGATTAAAAATCAATGAAGAGAAAACTAAATATCTGAACTGCTCGAAAAAGGATACTAACAAAGTAGATTTAAATTGGCCAAATCTATCTATTGAACAAGTGCATCAGTACAAATATTTGGGATCCATCATAAATGACAATAACTCAATTGAGGAGGAAATTAAGGAGAGGATAGTCCTTGGTACAAAGGCGTATTATGTAAACCTAAAGTTCTTCAAAAGCAAATTGGTTACCAAATATTCGAAATTAAAACTGTACAGATCAGTAATAAGACCAATAGTGACCTATGCCTCCGAAACTTGGGTATTTAAAAGAATCTTCGATCCAGAAACTGTTGATATTCGAAAGGAAAATCCTGCGGAAGATATTTGGTCCCACGAGAGAAAACCAGTTATGGAGAATTAAAACCAATGATGAATTGGATACGCTGATAAAACATCAAAATATAATCAATCACATTAAAGCCCTAATACTCAGCTGGTTCGGCCACGTACAAAGGATGCCAGATTCTAGAACAGTTAAGAAAATATTTAACTGGACACCTCTAACTGCTCGATCCAAGGGACGGCCCAAACAAAGATGGGAAGACAATATAATACAAGATATCCGTCAACTGAATATCAAAAATTGGACAGTTTGTGTCCAAGATCGAACAAAATGGAAAAACGTCGTTGAGAAGGCCAAGACTTTTAATAAAAGAAGTTAAGGGCCTGATGAAGAAGAAGAAGAAGAAGAAGAAGAAGGAGAAGAAGAAGAAGAAATTGCATATTTTAAAGGTGAGCGATAAGGCAAGATAGTTATTTTGGTAAATTACTATTTTCGTGAAGTTAACTTGTAAATCTAAATTGTACATATTATATATATTTAGTGAACATATAATATATTAGAAATTTAAGTGACAAACTATTTTGTCCTTGAGTTCCTGTATTTTGTTAAGTCGATAGACTTTAGTGGCAGCAAC
>Ga0209629_10002778_pt1 | contig 12124 bp, 6 predicted proteins | sample TergutCu122P5_FD_187286 | JGI IMG/M metagenome (GOLD analysis project Ga0209629, IMG submission 187286) | Cubitermes ugandensis P5 segment gut microbial communities from Kakamega Forest, Kenya - Cu122 P5 (SPAdes) (version 2) | ecosystem: Host-associated > Arthropoda: Insects > Digestive system >...
TGTTCTACCGGTGCTACAATGGCACTGTCTGCTGTGCAGTACAGCGATAGATTACTGTTTACCGGTGCTACAGTGACACTGTCTGCTGTGCAGTACAGCGATACATTGCTGTTCTACCGGTGCTACAGTGACACTGTCTACTGTGCAGTACAGCGATAGATTGCTGTTCTACCGGTGCTACAGTGGCACTGTCTGCTCTGCAGTACAGCGATAGATTGTTGTTCTACCGGTGCTACAGTGGCACTGTCTCCTGTGCAGTAGAGCGATAGATTACTCTTCTACCTTTCGTCATTAGCTGCTTGAATCAGAGCAAATTTTGCTTCAAATACTGTCACGATGGAAGAACCAATTATTGCCCACAATTCAGGTCTCTGTCTACACACAGCTTCATATAACCATTTGTCGACCACATTAACCTACCCGGAAAACCTTGTGCTACCTCGGCCTGTCGCGGGACACTTTAATTTTTTGAAATTTCATTTTTAAATTCCCGGAGACCAATCTGCTTTTAAAGGGAAACTGGTTGTCTCAGTATGCTTTATCGCTGTTTTACATATTACAAACTTGTTAGCTCCATAAGAGTAGGCAGTGCGATAATTGGCTCTTGTAAGACAGCACAGTGAATGTAATCAGTTATTGTAGTAATATATTTTGATCTGTTTTAGTGATATAATGAGAGTTGTTAATTGTGGAGTGGATTATAAAAAGTTTGTGCTGTGATACTTTTCAATATCAAAGGATAATATACACTCCATCTTTCTGTCCTCTAAATGATTTAAATGTAAGATAAGATAGTACAGTTTACATTGATGATCTGTTTGCGTATTTTCAAGATAACGTGACTTAGATTGATGGCTTCAGGGAACTGACGACTGTCATATGTATTTAACTGCTTGTCTCTATCCATATAATCTAACAATACGATAACAGCGATCTGCAAATAAATTTTGTCTCATACAATACCAAAGTCCACCTGCTGCGACGTATCGTTCAATCATTTACACGCACTTTAAATGCACTGGCTGCCACCAATATCGCAATTTATTCTATTGTCTTCACTGTTTCCTACCAACTGCGCTAAATTTGAAGTTTTACTGTTATAGAGCAAATCAAGAATTCCTTCGCACTTCACCAGCTCTTTGTGTTCAAAAAACTAAGAATAATCAGTGGATAGAGGCGTATTGAAATAAGCAGTTGATTTGGGGAATTGGATTCTACGTTTTACAAACACACAAAGTTACCTCATACGGATGTATTCAGGGTGTCAGATGACCTAAATGCAGGCTGTACTGGTATATTTATGAGGTCTGTGTAATTTCGAATAAAAAGACAAAATCAAATAAGTTCATATCTTTAAAGGGACCAGTTGGTAAACAGGTGTGTCGTTGCTTTGGAGGAGCTTGCTGCTTCAACATTCATGACATAAGTTGTGGGTTTATTGGATTACCTTTAACTGTGAAGATGTAGGCATAGTCTGTTGTGATTAGATCATTGGCTGGGTTACTGAGGAATCGTGGTGCAATTCACAACAGACTATTCTTTCCTTGAAATGTTTACACTAGACTTTGGATGCAACCAGCCGCATATTCAATAGGTGCTGTGCGTCTGTCCCCAGGTTAAAAATGCCAGGGCCTGAAACCAACCACCCAAACTGCCTCTGATAATGAAGTTCTGAATGAGTGGAGCTATAACTCAAGTTCCCCATACGCCTACATGATATGCACTTTTCCCTTTAGATGGGGGCAGCATGCTACACTGAAACATCAGTAACATTTTATCAATCAGCTCAGTGTAATATACCAGAAGACTTCATCTTCATCAACACTGTTTGAGAACTACAGGTTATGGAAGAAGTAACCACAGTGGATACAGATGATTGTACTTACATGTTAGTGTGGAGTGGTGCAGTAATACTGTTCCTGGATATTATGAAATCACTGTTATTACCCCCACCACCTGTATCCATGGTAGCCATTAATTTTATATTTGCATCAGAGATGTCTTTCACTGGCCGCGTTCACATTATGAAAAATGGGGAATGAAGGAAAGGGCAGTACAGGGTGGACAAGAAGGAACTATACACCCACCAACTAATTGTTTGGATCTGTATTTGGAAGCTGTGTGCAGCTATCAGTGTACCATTGCACATGACCGGCACGTACAGTTATTGACAGTGTTGCCACACACCACCTTCCAGTTTCACAGTGTGTAGCGTTACACCACATGCACATACAGATTGACGTGGTAGGTATATAAGGGAACAGTAACTTATTGGCAATCCTGTACAGTGATAGAAAGCAGAAGGATTGTTCATGTTATGTGCAATGTTTGATGAACTTTGGACACAGTAGACAGTAAAGGGACACTGTTGCCGATGGAAGATAACAGTAAACCGTAAGCTGACATTACAGAACAGCATTCATCTTGTGAAGCTAACGCTTGTTCTGACTGACTACACTCCTTTTATATGACATGATGATCTCAAGGGGTGTCATCCCCGTTGTGTATATCAAAACTACAGTAGATCAAAGATCAGGGAAGTGGCAGTCAAAAACACAAATATATTTGTAGGTACAATAATCTACCAACTACACGTTTCGGCCTCGATAGGCCATCTTCAGGTTGGGATACAACGTCAGAGGAAAATATCTACTATAAGTATAGGTATGGGGGACGAGATCCCGTTTACAAATATATGAGGTTTGTGGTCGAATCGGTGTTGGAGCAAGCATGTGTTCGTTTGGTGTGTACATCAGTTGGGCTCGCGGGGTTAGCATTGGTGGCCGGGTGACACCCGGCCACCAATGCTTCAAGACGCAACCCCGCTAGCCCAACTGATGTACACACCAAGCGAACACATGCTTGCTCCAACACCGGTTCGACCACAAACCCCATATATTTTTAAACGGGATCTCGTCCCCCCATGTTAGGTGACAAAATTGTGTAGGTTTTAGGCTTAGTAAGGAGATTGCTTTTTGTTACATTTCTGGCAGTAGAAGTTTGAGTTCTCTTCTAGATTTTTGGATGATTTGTGCTCTCATGAACTAAAAAAAATATATTTTTATAAAGTGGGAAAAACAAAACTTTCAAATTCTTTGTGAAAATCTGTTGATGGAATTTATTTCCCAATTAATTCCAATTGAAGGCTGGTTATCATTTGTTTTATTGCCATGTTTTGGTACATCATCTCTGACTTTTAGTAGCAGTGGACTTACAGAATCAAGAATAAAGTACCTATAAGCTGTCTTGTGCACCATTGACTGTCACATTTACAATTTTGCTGCTGTTGGAAGCCATTATTTTGTATGCAATGCGCAAAATCAACTATGCACCACCTTCACTGTGCACGTGTAACTGCCATCTTACTACTACAGTTCATGCCTTTCAGCTTGCTGTTGCATCTGTGCGTGATATTTAATGTCATGGGATTGTGTCCAGCTTATATTTTGTTTTTTCTTTAATCATTTGTGAAGTACCCTTCAGTATTCATAGTACCCTCACATTGCGCATTTTTCTTTTTCGCTTGTCACTTTATAAATTATGAACAAATGGCAAAGTGACTGTGTGAACCGACCCAAAAGGAAGACATAGAGAATCACATCCATTACCAGGAATCAGACAGCAGTGGTAGAGATAGAAGCAGGTTGCTGACAAAACAGTGAGAGTGATTGAGAACGAATGTCGGTTGATTGTAAATCATGAGTGTTAGAGACAACAGGGACAGAGCACAGCCCCCCTGCTTCCACGGTACATGTGGCTGCACCTTCTGGTTGAGGTTCTGTGGTTTTACTTGGTTTTTATGCGTAAACGTATGGATAGTACCTGCAGAATTTGCATGATTTGTTTGTGCCACTGCACTGTCAGTGCTGTATAATCATTGCACTGAGAATATTTCATGCAAATTTATCTTTTGGTCAGGAGGCCAATTATAATAACTTATATGTTCATGGTTTTATTCAGTCAGCCCATATTTCACATTCATTTTAAATGTTTAAACCTGCCATTCCATACAGTAACCACTAGACTTTTGACCGATAATCACTGTCAGTAACTGTTGTTTAATATCAAAAAGTTCGATATCTGACTAGTAAAGGTTAGATTGGCTACTGCTTCATTCAACAAATTACCGTCAGGACTTATTATGGAGTAGAGGTATAACTCCACGCATTCTTGATGACGGCATTAGATAGAGATCTGTCGTTAACTTCAACGTCTTACAGTCATTTTCCCTCATAAAGACAAAACCGGTACGCACTGGATATGAAGCATGGTGTGAAAGTGAGAATGGACAGATTGGAAAAGAGAATGGTCTCTCACCCATTTATGCCACCAAACCACGTTTGTCCAGACTGTAACGTAGTCAGCATATACACTGAGCTTCTTTGATTTTAGAGTAAATTCACTTATATAATTATACTGCAATATTAGGATCAATGTGAGAAAAAGAGAACAGAAAGTGTTATATATAAGTGCAGTAGATAAAACTATCGCTGTTTGTTCTGAGATTCAACTAAACACATAAATACCTTATGTGGGCAGAAAGTTGTATTGTAGAATGTTAAAAGTGTGGTATATATAGTGAACGCATATCAATTAATACTGCATATGGAAATAATAGCTTCTTGTTCTCAGATCACACAAAACATAATTAAATGCGTGGGTAAAGCGTAGAATCGTTGAAAGATAAACTGGTGGTAAACATAGCAACCACTGGCCTTTAAAGGGTTAAATCTCTGTTATAAAAACCAGTCAGTTAATGTTGTATATGAAAATAACCGCTGTTTGTTCAGAGATCCACATAAAACCCTTAAAAGCAAAATGTGGGCACTACGTAGAAATGTTGAATGTTAAACTGGTGGTACATATTGTGGTCACTGGGATGTAAAGGATTAAAATTTGGTTATAAAAACCAGTCAATTAATGTTGTATGGGTAAATAATCGCTGTTTGTTTTGAGATAAACAGAAAACACACAGTGATGCAGTGCGTATAATATTTTTTGTTTCTTCCTGCTAATACATAAAATAACCACTGGAATTTTGAGGGCTAAACTCTGTCGGCAAATGGCGGACAATTTTCCAGAAAAACTGTCTGGAATTGGTGAAGCCCACACTGTTTCAATATTACGTTAAACCAAGTACTGTCGAAACGTATTATGGATTCGATTTACACATCGACGTGATTTATACAAAAGCTGTAGACTGAGGTGTGCAGCTATTGCCTGCAGAAAGAACGACTAGAACCTGCAGAACGTGGGGGGTGGAATGAGAGAGAGAAGGATGGATTGCACAAGAGAATGAATTTCCACTTTTAGAATTACCGAACCACGTTCTTCCATACTGGAAGTTAGGCACCGTATACAACGGATTATAGGAACTTCAGCGTAAATTCCGTTTAAAATTCGAATCTCCAATGTTGGCGTTAAGTGAGGAAAAGGAACCAAATATGGTGTATTTTTAAGTCAATTCAATTTATAATTCTGGTATAAAAGATTGCATATAAGAAATATATTCAATTGACCAGAATGTTTGAAATAGCAGAAAGTTATTTTCCTTTTCTTACGACAGATGTGTCTATGCAGAACTTCCTCCTTCTGTTGATGATACTGGCTCCTGGCAGTGATTTGTACTATATTTCGCCAACTGTCTGATATCAATCTTGTTTTCAAGCAACCCCTTCAGCACGCGCAACCATGTCACTATGTCAGGACGACTGCTACGGAATGCCACATAAACACCCGGTGCTGCAAACAGATAATCGGTGGTTGTAAGCATTTAAACATTCTTGATGTGTAATTGACTAAACTGTGACTGTTGAAACTTGCTGATGTTTAGTGCTTCTCCACATCTCTTGCAGGATTTACACTCTCCAGTGTATTTCCCTGTATTACTTTCCACACATATAGACATTCAGTACTAATGTTTGGTGGGGCTATACATAGTGTTAAGTAGTGCAAGAACAGGTTGACATAGGCCATAGGAGAATAAAGAGGAATACATCGGATAGCAGAAATTTTCACATTAACTTTACTGGTTTGTGTGCTGTACATTATTGCTGGTGTGAATCGGTTTGATGGAAATATACTCGTATTTTGTTAAAAATATGTGCGTTTTTACATTTTGTGTGGAATTTTGCTGTCTAATGTTCATCAACAGTACAGTTTGTGAAGACAAACAAAAAAATAAGACAGGCAGTGTACTTATAGAAATGACATAATTGTGGGGATGTGTATCTCTTGTTGGTGTGGAAAACGAATATGTTATACATATTTTCAGTGTATGTTTCTAGCCATATATAATAAACATCCAATGCGCATGTACCGTATTATATTATCATGTACTCCATGTGTGATTCTAGCATAGGTTTTCAACGTTATTTCATAAAAGGTACTTTTTAAAAAAAAATTAGTGAAAGAAAAGTATGCTTTTTGAAGTCGTCTACAAATTTGTTCTGTAAAGTTTCTAATTCTAAGGAGAATCCAGAGAGATTTTGTGCTAAAGCTACATTTCTCTTTATGTAAACATTGTGAGGGTTTAGTAAAGCATGAACTTTTCCACAGATTTTGGAATAATTTGAAATATCAAATTTTTTAAATCTGTCCAGTGGGAGCCAACTGACAGCCATGACAAACCCAGTAGTCACTTTTCTGAAATTTGTGATAGCCCCAAACATATTTAACTTTGTCACATATTTAATATACCCCAAACAACGTACTTACGGTTAGGTGAACCGAGTGGGCAGTGCCTGGTAATAAGGTAACGGTCGTAGTCAATTTCTAGAACGAGGAATGTTCCAGTCCAAAATGCTGCAAATTTTAAATACAAGAATGTTATTGTGTAGAGTTGGTGGTTGGAATTTAAATTTTGGAATTATTTATGTGAGGCTGTGAGAAATTGCTTGTTATTTATTGACAGTTTACAAATTACAGAAGTACCATAATGTAAACAGTATCATAGTACAATAGTACAATTTTATTTGGTTAAATTATTTGAGGAAATGTTTGCTTGCTGCTGATGAACTGGAAAACCGACATAAGTTTACTGAGTTTCTGTCGAGATTTAAACCTGAATATAGAGAAGAGGAGTTGGAGCAACTAATAAACTGTTAATTTTTTGGGTCGATTAAATCAGTGGATAGAGACAGCAGTACACATTTAACACACAGTAAAACATTACTAGCAGTGCAGTCAGAACTGTTGACTGGTTACAGCGTGTTGAAATTGAAATGAATACATAAAAATTATGGTCCCAGAATGTAATATTCTGGGGCATATTAATCACATTCCCAAAATATTTCTATTTCTTATATCTGCTTCTGTTTTTTATCTCTTCAGTGTACTTGTCCCACAAATCATCCTACACAGTTAGGTTACCCACATACAATTTTAACGCCCCTTCAACCCCTCTCCTGCCTGTTATACACACTGTCCATATCCCATTACTTATTTTGTTCAACACAATATTATAGAGTAATGAGCATGTGTGGAGCTAAGCAAAGACTCAACCCCCTGTAAAAAAACCAACTCCAGTTCTGATGCCGTCCAGCCAGTATCATCATCACTAACTGGGTTGAGTTAAACTTGTCATGAAACGAAACGTGTATTGAATGGTTTTTGACAAATATTAATCAACGTGGTTTTCATGGACAAGTGAAATTTTCAGTAAGTCTCATTATCCTCACAATATCTGGCAGTTATATAAAATGATTTGTGATCGATAATCCTTACAATGTCCAAGTGACATCACGACGCTGTTTTGAAGAATTTTACCCCTAACTTACCCGCTTGGTGGATAAGTTCCAAATATCCAGTTTTTTTCCAGTTTCTTACATACCCTTGAAGTGTAACGTAATTTTGTGTCCTGTGGAACAGAAGAAGGTGAGAATTAGACACAAACTGCTGTACGTAAAATATAGAAAGCCCAGTTGCTTTGAAGATTTCACCCCTTTTGTTTGACCGTCCTGAAAAGCTGCAATTAACAAGACAGTTAAATGAACGCAGTAAACATGTATGTTTTGCCCTCACAATACGTGCCACATGCACAGCTACATGTACAGTGTCCGCTGTTGCTCTGTAGTTAAGAGTGTTGCAACGTTGGGACAAAAGTAAAGAAGTTTTTTTAATCTATTATTTCAGGCATTGCTGAAGCATTATATGCGGGAGGAGAGACAGAGAGAGAGAGAGAGAGACAGAGAGACAGAGATTGGTAATGGCGTGTCTTCGGTTTTATTTCTCAAAGTTGTAAGAAGGCAACAACATTAATAAAAATATAAAATATTATCTTTAAGACAATAAGATCTGTACATTAATGTGGCAGTGTATGAAAACCAAATTGAATAACTTGACACTATTTAACAAGCATTAGAGTTGTATGGTTGGTTTACCTGAAACATGAACACATTTGTCAGGAGTAATGTGTCTGACATGTAGTAATTCAGGGGTGGTTATAAGTCCTTGGCTCGACCAGGAAGGAAACAAGCTACATCGACAGAAAGTTTTGTTTTTTCATATATCTTATTTATAATCATAATTGAATGAATATTAATACTATTTATATATAACGAGTCTAGAATGAAACGAATTAATCTGCCATCAAAATATGTATATCGGGAAGTAATGCGGGCTAAGGAATTATCAGCACTCTTGTACCTATAAACTGCTATTGGCAACAGACATTCTTCTATAATTTGAATGTAGAATAAGAAATTGTTTTGGATTAGAATTTCTACTTCTGCGCTATTAGAATTTCCCTGCTATCTGTTAGATTTTATACATTCCACAATGGAATTCAAAAGTAGCTATAATAGAAACCCAATAATTTTCCTACGCAAAAATTTTGAGATATGTTTTTGTACAGTTCGTTTTTTAGGCTTTGTGGTGGATGTCCTTTCGATTGATCACCATATTGATGGCGTCTTTGGAGAATTAATACAGCCATCTTTAGTACGAATTGTTACAGCAGTTTGGTTTGGAATTTAGTGGTTTTTGTACAAAAGTGGGCTTATTTCATAATATAAGTTAATTTAAAAACTCTTATTTTCTCCATCTTTCAGTCGGGAAAATGGAGGCTGCCAAATGTGTGACTTCTGCCTATCAAGAGAATACAGGGCTAAATACAGGATGATCAAAATTCTTTGTGCACCTGACGATTAGAGTACAATCTCAGTGTATATGTACAGTCCCCACAAATTTCATGATTTGCAAATAACTGTCAGAGAATATAATCAGAATTTGGACCGTGTTTCCCTGAACACGGTCTTCGAGAACACAGTTCGGTGTGTCAATAAATGTCTGGTGCCTGGCGGGTGAAACTCTGAACATTACTTGTAAATTTGTTTACTGTAATCATCAGGTGGACCGATAATTTTGATCACCCTGTATATTAACAATCGAAGACTGCTAATATAATTAAGATTAAGTACATCCTAACCACAATATAACGTCACAACATTTATCGCCCATAGAACTATATGAATAGAAACTACATTTCTCACTTTATGTCGATTTAACACCGCAAATTGCAGTGAACAAAGAGTGGATATTGGGAACTCACTGTGTATCATATACGACGTTGGAGATTAAGCTAATGTTACACTGAGGTTCCGCAGCTGTGCCTACAGGACAGTCCAAAGTGTCATCAAAAGTATTGGAATCCTGCATCAGGATGTACCAAGGTCGATCGTCTGCAAACTGTAAGAACACGAAATATTTGACACGGTTCTGGTGAGTGGAACTTCTTAATTGTAACGGAAGGTAACTTCATTAAGTGGTTTACACTTTAAGATATTCAGAAGAATGAATCCGGGTCTCCCGAACATGTAGTTGTGTGGATGGAATTGGATCAGCTGTTAACTTGAGCAGCTGGTAGAGGAGTCTTGGTTAAATTCTCGATTAAGGCTACCAGAATAGACACAATGTGCGTAGAACGTAACATTGAAGTGCGTTAACTAAACTCTTGTTGGTGTCGAAAAGCAGTAAGTGTTAAATATTCTGAGTGTGTGTTTGTACACTTTGTTATCCAGCACCAAAACACATGCGCCGTATTATATTTTCATCTGTGACTGGTCTACCTCTGTCGTATTTTTTTACATTATTTCATATACGGAATGGTTATCGAAAAGAATTGAACATAGAATATGCTTCTTGATTCTCTGTACAAAGTTTGCTTAAAACATTTCTAATTTTACTTAGAACTGTATTAATGAAAAAGGTATACAGAACTTTATGTACAGTAAACGGTGTGCTTGTAAGATTGTAAAGTTAAGGCAAGTTTAAGTAATGTTCACTCTGTAGCAGGTCACAGGGGACCAGAGCGAGAGTAGAGGTATAGCTCTATTCTTTCATGAGTTCGACACTAGGTGAGGGTGGGTTGACAACGTCACCCCCCGTTCACTTCTACCCCCAGGAAAGACCGGGTACCCTTTTATAGGAGGCTGTGTGGGCGCCAGAGCCGGTCTGGATAGGTGCAGAAAATTTCGGTCCAGTCGGGATTTGATCCCCGGACCTTCCAGCCCGTAACGAGTCGCTATCCCGGACCCTAAGATTGTAAAGTTCCTTCATTTTTCTCGCCATATTGTCGAAATGTAGTCAGATATTACATTTCATGAACATTTGTCGAGTGCCTTTCAATTTGTTCCCCGCGGACGGACAGACATGACGAAGAAAATACTCGCATTTCACAATTCTGCGTAATCGCCCTTTAATGATGAATATGTCTGCTGGTGTCTTTCTACAGTCCTTGCGTGAAACAAATGAAATGCACTTGTAATTAAAAGAAGAGGGCTTCTTTTCAATTCATTATCATGTAATTATCAGTAATATATAAATATATAATTATCAGTAATATATATATAAAATTTACAGTGTAACACAATTTTCTATTTAGCAATTATTAATAAAAATATTTTCCATAATATTTGTCAGGTACATGTTTCGGCCCATTGTTATGAAGCCATCTTCACGTTGCTAATTTATTTATACAGCGTTTTTTAAAAGCTCAACCGGAAAAGGGCTCCATAGAAATGAGCCGAAACATGTAGCTGTGAAATGCGGTAGAGAATATATTTTAATAATAGATGCTAAATAAAGTGTTTTTTAGATTGTATACTTTATATATATTTATATATTACTGTTCACTGCACACAACTGTGATGTCTCACCTGAAGAAAATGTGATTACTCATAAATCATTCAATTACTCGAACGTGCAGTCCGATAAGCTCTATTAACAGACAGTTCGTTTATGGAACCAAAAATGTAATATACAAATAAGCAGCAGTTTTAACAGCTCACTGTTACTGTAAGCATGTTAATTGACTAATTCCAACCTTGATATACTTAAAATTGTTAATCCTCGGAGGCCCAAGGTCGCATTGGCCGGAAACAAACGCTGAAGGGGCTATTAGTGCCAAAAATAAAATCAGCATCATGTTGGCTCCAATTCCTGTAATACACGAAACACATTGATATATAAATTTCTTTGCCCCTTCTTTCCCTTCGCACAGTGAACACTGTGACGCACTGTTATGATACATCGGCTGTTCTTCCACAGCTTTTATTGGCTAAAGACAGGCAGAAGGCTTTTCAGTTCAATACAATTTTTATACGCTTCTCCTTGCAGCAAATTTCATGTTCAAATCTCCGGGTGGACGAAATGTTTCAAGCAAGTGCACAAGCAATACAGGGGTGCTGATAAGTTCTTAGCCCGACATGGAATGAAGCATATCTAGTGCGACAGGTAATTTTGGTTTTCATATATTCTACCTATAATCATAATTGGAGGAATATTATTATATATACGTAAATCAAGACTAGCATCAAACAAAATATTCCAACCATCAAAAAAAATACATTGGGAATTAGGTCGGCTTAAGGACTTACCAGCAGCCCTGTATTTGATATAAGGTTAAGATCAAATTTCCTTAAATTTTCTGCTTCCCGTTTCCTTCGATATCCTAACATTCGTACCTACAGACTGTTGTGCAGTGGTACAGACATTAAATAAACTGCGAAAACTAATTCTTATGTTTTGGGAAGAAATGTGAGTCAGCATCAGACAAGCTGCATGTTGCTCTGTATAATTTTACTGTTACATGCATTTCACACATTTCAGTGGATATCAGGATTCT
>Ga0209629_10002779_pt1 | contig 12122 bp, 5 predicted proteins | sample TergutCu122P5_FD_187286 | JGI IMG/M metagenome (GOLD analysis project Ga0209629, IMG submission 187286) | Cubitermes ugandensis P5 segment gut microbial communities from Kakamega Forest, Kenya - Cu122 P5 (SPAdes) (version 2) | ecosystem: Host-associated > Arthropoda: Insects > Digestive system >...
TTTAGCAACTCACAAATTTAACAAATCATTTTACTCGCCATCAAAACTTCATGTACTGCATGTGTGGGTTTGATACATTTTAAGGTCAAAAAATTGAGCTATTCTTCAGTTGTTTTACCATATTTTTTCTATTACCACGGTACTGCTTATAATATGAGAGCAGTAAGATAACCAGCATTCAAGTTCACAGGGTAAAAGTACAGAAAAATTACATTTACCACTGTAAGAAATGATGGTATGTTCATATCGTGTGTTTAGGAAGCTACATTTCTGCCTACAGTTAAGCTGTTTATAATTGTGATACTGTTATGGCATCTTGGCCTAGAGAAGTGTTAAGTAATCCTACAAAAATTATTAGTTTTTAGAAATTAACAGTTATGCAGTTCTTCATGTGGGATGTTAAAGTATTTATAAAATTGTGTATTTTTTTTTATGTTACGTTATTTCCAGCGAAATCTTGGAAAATTAATGTTATTCAAGTAAACCTAATATTGTAAGAATACCAGTAAGCACAGCTGGATAACTAATTCATAACTAAAGTCCACAGATCCACTGTGACATTTCATTTATGCTTAAAAATATATTCATGTGGAATTCCTAGTTGCTTATGAAAAATGTTATCAATTATTATTATTATTATTATAGGTATTCGGCCCTTGGGCTGGTTTGGGCAGAGACGAGAGCTCAGTCAGGCGACTGGTATGGCTCTGGTATGCTGTACCCTGGGCAAGTTCTTAGGGGTAGTTTGTCATTGCTTTCCCCTGTTATGAGCAAAATACATGTCTGACTGGGCTGACATTCAAGCAAGGTTATTATTCAGTGAAAAATATCTTGTATTAAATCTGTGCATATTGCAGTACCTCAATAAAACACTTTCAATTAACAAATATTAAATCAGAAATGAACATGAACCCTCCTAAATGATAACACCAAATTTTCCCATTAATGTGTTTTAACCCTTTCAGGACCAAATTAAATCCCATCTCCCATTTGCTGGCATTATTAGGAGCTCACCATATTCTCCACATTAGCAGGATAAGGGTTAATGTAATGAATTAACTGAAAAAGCTTACAGTGTTTTATATTGTGTCACTGGTAGTAGGAGACCTTGTCCTGGTAAGTTTCTTATTTTATAAAGAAATTTGTTTAAGATTATAAGATTTGTATATAAACCACTGCATTTGATAAATGTTCAGCAAAAACCGCATCTTGTAATGCGAGGTAGTTAAATATTTTAGTGCTCATCAGACCAGAAGTTCACGGGTATACAGACAGGTAGTTGAATCTCAAGCATTATTCACGGTGTGACATCTCTTAACAAACATGAGTACTAAGACTATTAACAGTTTGGAAGGAATTTTAATAAGTTGGTGGATCTTTGTCAATGAATCTGGAACTGGCAACATTACAAAATGTGCAATGAATGGTGGAATGCAGTCCTTCAGCGCTGTGCACCAGTGTGAAATAAGGAGGATTTCCAAGTGTCTACACTGTCAAGTAATGTTCACAGTAGCACGACATAACACAGACTGACTGTTTAGCAACTACAGTGATGGAAGAGCAGAAGTGAAACTGTGGGGACTGCTCACTTTGTCATTATGGAAGATATTTTTGGAAGTCAGTTATCAATGTGCCTTCTTTTTTTAATTTATTTGTGTTGGATCATATGTTTTATTGCTATATGTCCAATTATGTCAGAGGTTTCTCTCACTTTGCATCTACAGTCAGTTTACTGGGAAGTGGCCACTTATAAACAGCAGATGACACTAGAAGTTGTTTCATTTCTATCAGGCTTACATAAATATTGAGGTAGTTTCAATGAACAAGGCTTTTTCCATACACCACCCAAACACACAGAACTTAGTTTGAGGTGTCAGAACGTCTCCTAAATTTTGAATAAAAATGTAGTATTTTTGTATGGAAGCTTATGATTATGTTATCCAGCATGTAATTCTCTGAAATGATACTTAATTCAGTTCGTTTGAATCGGTTACATCTTTTAATATAATGATGCATCTTTTGCCTTGGTTGTTATGGTTATGGTAATCCTCATAACCTTTATCATCAGCTTTGTTTTTGATGTTGTCGTTGTCATCACTGTCTTGTCATTGTGTTCAATCAGCCTTTGTACTTTTTTTATTGTTTTATCCACAATTCACCTGAGCTTTTATTTTTTACAATTTATTTAGGAATTTGTTGTTTGGTAAATTCTTCATGGCATTGTGACATTTTAATGAACTTATCAGTAACTTTGTTTGTCATGGTCATTATGAAATTGTTACAGATATGATGAAACTTGTAGTTTTCAATGTATGTTAGTCTTAAAAAATATGACTTAATTGTTGTAATGAAGGCTGCATCTGAAAACTGTGCTCTTCTGGGTTATTACGCAGCTAATAGTGGGAATAACCCAGAAGAGCGCAGTTCTCAGCTAGTTCGCAGCGGAAGCATGAAATCACGCAAGGCTGCATCTGTAAACTGACACATATCATGCAGACAAGTGTGGATGAATACTACCATAACTCATAATTCTGCCATCTTATGTATTACAAAGACGCAAAAATTTAACCAACCGAAATGCTGATTCACAATGTGTTGATTTCACCACATTGTATTACTTCATTCCATCTTGTGGTTACAGATACATCTGAATTCATATTCTTAACATTTATATAAATAGATACTTTTTATGCTAACATTTTTAATAAGAGAGGTCAGAGGATAATATGTTAAATGTTATTTTTGATACAGTTCTGAAGAAATATTTGATCACTGCAAGGAGAGATTTTAAATATTAACCTGTTCAACTGGATAGCTCTTCTTTTTTATAAATTCAGTTCAATATTTAAACACTGGTATTAATTTTATGATTCCAGTTACACTGCTTGTTAGTTCTCAGTTCTTCACTTTTCACTATACTTTTTTCTCTAGACAAAATATGAATTATGTTTATTTTTTCTCAACTTATGTTCATATTATTTAATTACTGTCTTTCAGTGTTATGTGATTTTATTTTAATAAATTTGGGTTTTATAACTTAGATCCATGCACTTATGTAGTATGGTTGATAATTTAAATTACACTTGACAAAACAGTGGGTATGTTGGTAATTAATTGTTGATATTAAAATGGGTTTGCTGACATTATACAGATGGCCATTTCTTGTCATTAGACGTGAATGTAAAAAAAACTAGTTGTAAATTTGTAAAAAAATATATCAGAATATGTAAAATATATCTGTATAGATATTTCTAATTTTTTTGTGGAAGGTCTCGTCATGACCACAAGGGTGGACCGCAAATTTACCTCAAAACTTACCACAGTCAATTTTTTTTAGGATTTCTCATTTTTTCCCCACTTTTTCGTTGTACTTGTTGCCTTGTCCTCTGTAAACCTTGCTTACTGTCCCTAACATAGCTAGATTAATCACGTTCTTTAGATGCTTTGCAGAATCTTCATGCTTTTTACATTTTTCACGTAAGTGTTTTAAATCCATCGCTTCGGTGTTCTTCCAAGCTGTCACCTCCAAATAAGAACACGAAACAAGCGCTTCTTTGAGCACAGGCATGTAACCTCTTATGTTTAGCGTATATAGCTGGGTTAGATTTTCTCACATAAACTTGTTTTCTGCTTGATAATGCCTGAGAAATAACTAAGTCCGCTGTTGCACAACCTAAATTCTTAATTTCAGTCTTCTTGGTGAGAGTTAATTGCGATCATTGATGCCTATAAATATTTCGCACTGTTCTTGTTTGTTCTTCTTACAATGGCATACAAAAATTAAAACATTCACAAATATGAACAGCTAGGTAAAAATGGTTATCGAAATTAAATCGTTTTAAACGTTGGGTAGGGTCAACAACTACAATAAGCACTCGTGAACTGCCCTAACTGCAACTCCACAACCTGCGCTCGCTCTCTCCCGGTATATACTAGGTAGCACAGATCATGTAGTGTACTAGTATTAATATGTGCTCGTTGTTATGTTCGCAGTGCGTCATGTCCAACGCGAGTATTTGAACTGAAAATGATGTCGTGTATGTTTTTTACACAATGTACGTCCATTTTCAAAACGTGTACTCAAAGCATATATCTTATAAATGTCTGATGTTTATTGTTACTATTGGTGCCAACTGAGAGGTCTTGAATGAAATTGATTTAAAGGTAGATTCATGATTTATGTGTCAGAATGCCCCCCACCCCATCAGTTGTAATCTGGTAATTTGAACGTTAGTAGAAGGGTATTATTTATCACATACACTTGCACAATTGTGCATTAAATATGTTTCTCTTCTTCAGGATATACTAAGTAGTTCTTCAAAATATCCCTAAAAAATTTCTATTTTTAAAAAAGAAATACTACTGAGTCTTGCCAGACACAATTTTGCTATGGTTCAAATGTGTAGCTACAGGTTTTCAACAAATCCATTTTGTATATGAACTTGTACAATCTTTCACTTGAATTCAGGAAGATTTTATCTTTTTTCTTTTCTTTTCTTTTCTTTCTTTTTTTTAATATATACCTCAATCATTCTCTAGTTCAATGGGTTTCCCTTCTAAAAGAATCATTATTTTTGGTGATCTTATTCTTCAAAACACAGTCTTCAAAAATTATTTTGTAGTCATTCCTTACTTAATACTTTACTCAAATTAACATTTCTTTAGAGTCATTTTGAAGATCAAGGAATAGTCTAATTTTTTTAGCCTGTTTGACAGCTTTTCATTGTGATAGATCAGATATATTACAAGGCATTCAGTTACTCATTGTGCTGTAATTGGTACTGTTTGTTTACCACATACTCAGGAATTCACATAATACACATAGGATTATAATTTCAGTTTATGAAAGAAATCCATCAGTGTTGATATTTTATTAATATTAGAAATCTTATTAAATTCTTCTGTCATCTCTGTAATTTAATTTTGTCAGTAATGTTTGGTTTTACGTCTTTGTTATTGCATTTCATATCTCTCTGTACTTCCTCCATAGACCAAGTTATGAGCTGTTAACCAGGTGTATCAATGGAAATGTCTAATCTGAGTATGGGTGACCTGACCCATAATTTAGTAACTTGGTGCTGAGAAGATGATATCAGTAATGGCTAACAGAAATCTACACCATGTGTTACCAAATGTGTTGCATTTTTTAATTGTTGCCTTTGGTCTTAATTCAGAAACCATTTAGACATTTGTCCTTTCAGAATTAATTAGCAGTTTGTGTGATTAATTTGTTTTATATATTGCTCATGAAACAACAATTTGTTGTAAGCCACACAACTCATCAAACTGAGATTTCTGCATTGGTAGACAGTTTGGTTACAAAAACACCCTCTGTCAAAATTTTGTGTAAAAAAAAAAGTCATATTTTCATAGAAGTATAGCATGCTTTATTGTTGCAGTATTGAGGATCAGTCAGTTTTTGATGTCTCCTGTAAAACTGTTTATTCATGGGTTACAAAAAGTTGCTGTTTCATGAGTGATATCACATCATTTTCCCTTCATATTGTGTTGCAGTGGCTGAATATTCTGTTGCAGATTCAAAGTTGACATAATATCTTACTGTTCCCTCTCCCTGAAACATATAACATTTACTTCACGTTATTATAAGATACTGAATGTTCTTAATCATACATGTGGCTTAAAAAAATATCAAAAGTTGCATAAAAATCAATAATATAAATATTACATGAATTTAATTAATTGTGTAAATTCTACTGTCTGTCTATTTGGAGCTTGTACTGTCTTTTAGAATTTCAAGTGTTTTATTAGTATAATTTTCAGTATATATTTAACCTGAAGTAATCAAACAAAAGCAGATGAGACTCATTTTAGTCTTCCATTTTTGTCTAGGCTAATAAAAATACTGAAGCTTGAATCAGTCAGACTGCACATTGCTATATGTTTCTATAAATCACAAATTAATGGAAAGAAGTGTAAAATTTACACACATTTTAATATAAGGCCATAAAGACTATATATTTAATACTGGTTACTTAAGTTCCTTCTTAAAGAATGCCAGAGTTAATGGCTCAAAGAAGCCAATAATTTTATTCCCAAGATCATGTGAAAAGTACTGTTCAGACATTGTATATTAATATGATAATATGTACAAACTATGTACAAATATTTTGATCTTTTGCATCAGGTTTGTAAAGTAATAAGTTTTATATATCTTTAAACCTCTTTTAAAATGCCATCCTTCTGATGAATGTGATTTACGATTCCTACTAACTTCTGTGTGTTATGTAACTGGGATGTAGAAGCCAACAGAAATCATTTATTTTATATTCAACAATTCACAACTTAATCACTTTTCAGTCAGTTTTTGTAATTTTTGTTCTTCAAAAGCATGAAACACAAAAAGGTGAGTGCTTAATATGCATTCACTTATCCTATTTCTAAATAGTTCCGCAAATTTCACATCATATATTCCAGAATTTTCCAGTTAGATTTTGTTTAACACAGTCCAAGTCCATGTCTGAAAAATTGTTCAGTGAGAATGAAGTAGCTGTTGCAATCTTCATCATTTTGCAGCCATTATTTCTGTTATTAATCATTTTATGGGTGACTAATTTTTATGTTAGTTATGCAAATATCCATACATGTAGACACAAATGTTTCAGTGCTTCCATCAGTATTGTATTTTTTAATGCAATGCACACCACATGTGTCTACTTTGTATGCATACACGCTAAATTTTAAATCATAATCTGCTGAATGAAGACAATTTCAAAATATCTACACTGTATGTACAAAATAGTACAGACAGAAAGTCACTAAAAATTGAAATGGCTGCACCCAGCACAGACTGTGTAAACTTTAAACACTGGTCTGTTATAATTTATTTCAGTAGTGCTGTACACAGGGAATTTGTGTTGCAACCGAATTTTCTAGAATTAAGGAAGGAGTATGTAGCAACAGTTTCCATAGATCTTGAATTCATTATCTGCAGTGTTAAATTGACTTTTAATTAATCTATTAGAATATGTGTTCAACTATTCATGTACTGTTTTTTTTTTTTTTTTTTTTTTTTTTTTTAATTTTGAATATTGGCATAGTAGCTACATCTCATGTCATGACATTATGGCCAATTACGATAGTCAGTCAGGAATAATGTTAGGTGTCCTGTTGATCATATTTTCTCTATGCATGTTGGATATGGCTGAATGTGGAATTTGTAGCAATATTTAAGTTGATGAAATAGTGTAATTATGCTCAAGATACCTTATTGTTAAAAACTGCAAACGCCATTGATGATAAATATGATAATATTTATCCAAAAGTTAAAACTGTAAGACTAGTGTGTAACTTAAGCTTTTTACTGTCACTTTACGTACTATGTACAGTATCTGTATGAAGCATTTCATGAAACAAAATTGAGGAACAGTGTCACCACTGCTTAATGAACACTGTGAATTTTGGTATCTAAGTTTTCCTCTTTTACTTAAGTAAATCTTTCATACTAAATTTTATTTAACATCTCTCTCTCTCTCTCTCTCTCCCTCTTTTTTTTTTGCTTTATATTATTTAAGACATTTTCATTGTAACGAAAATCTGCTTTTTGTGATTCATTAACATTTATTTAGAGGATTCACTTCTTCTTGGATATGACACCATATTTTTGAGCTAATGGTTCCCCTCATCTCAGAGGTACTGCTTTCCTTTGGCATGATGGGAACCATTAACCTATTGACACATCATCATATCCCAAAAGACCTCATTTGTCAGCAACACCACTGTAAGAACTTCAAACATTGCAACATTTTATGGATCCTAAACTATACACTGTTTTCCAAAATATTTCAAGCATGTTCTTTTCAAAGACCACACCCCATGTAAACACTTCTTACATCCTTGCATTTAAGAAAGAATATGAGTACCAAAATACTCTATTACTATTCACTCTATAACTCAAACATAATTGTATAAATGATCACCTGAGAGTGTTTTATTTATGCCCATGATTTCCAATTTGGGAGTCATTTCAAGGTATAGTTAAACATTAAGAATAACTTGTGTTTTGTAGAAAATATACCAACTTCAATTCTCTCTTTCATTTGACACCATAGCTTATCACATAGCAATTGTATAGTGAGATAGAACACCATGTGTTCTGTAACTAGGTGCGGCCTGGCTGAAATTTTCAGGAGAGCTGTCTTGCAAAACATTTGATCTCATTAATGTAGCAGCTGATCAATGCATTTCCTTCTCTCAAGAAATTTTGTGGCAGTTATTTCAGCTCTTCCGATGTTTCAGTACATATCAAGTATATTTCCAAATACAGCCTATTTCCAGAGCGTTGGTTCTAAATTTGTCTTTAGTGAATGAGTAGTGATGTATGCAATTTAAAAATTTAATTACTGCATTTCGTAATAAATCGTAATACTTGAATTGCAAAGCTGACACAGTTTCACAGCTAATGAACCATACATTCAACTATGTTTTGCATAACTTTCTGCAGGAGAATATAACTTAGTACTTTAAATTTTTATAGTGTAGGGGTTATTGTTACCATAACACTAAAGAACAAATTTAAAATTTTTGTCTTGCCCCTGGATGAAAATAGGTTAATTTTTATAATTTGGCCATGCTGAATCCAAATCTGAAAAAGAAATACACTATCACCTAACGTTTTCTGGAACTTCAGTTCATGTTTTGGGGCATTTTCAACGATTTTTACTGTATTATACTGGAATCTACAATTGTGTAACTGGGTCCGATGGTTTAAAATCACTTTTTCATGTTGCAATGAACATAAGGAATTCAAAAAATAGCGGTAAGAAAGCTGTACGAAAATAACTTCATGCAATTATGTAACAAAAATATGAAAATAAATGTTTGACTTTTCTCACATTTAAAACTTCTTTCTGTAACTCATTCGTCTGTAAAGGGCAATAGACACCCCTTCAATAATGTTTCCAGCAATAGTCAGAAAACATGTTTTGTAACTACTTTCCTGCATATATTTTCTCCATGGAGGAAACATCTTGATGAAACCCTTCCCCATGTTTGTCGCTCACTGTGCTCAGGTTTGGAGGGTAGAAGTCAAAGTGGGAATGCAAAAAATGAATCTTCAGTGATATATCACAGCCCACAGTCTGGCGTGCTTTTAACAAGTCCTCAAGAAGTTACTTGCAGTTTTCAGGTTTTACGTTTCCAAGGAAATTTATACAAACCGTTCTGAACGTTAGACATACAGATTTCTCAGTTTCCATCAACAGGTGTTCAGATAGATCATCATTAATGATTTAACGAATTTGCGGTCCAATAAAGAGGCCGTCTTATAATTTAGCATCACTGCATTGTGGAAATATTTTTCTCAAATACTGAAAACTCTTACCATGTTTGTTCATAGCTTGAATGAAGTTTTTCATTAACCCCAATTTAATGTGTAGTGGTGGTAACAAAACCTTATCTCTGTCAAAAAGCGGTCTTCTGACACATCTTTTCTGGAACTGAGTTTTCTTGCATGGGCCTATCTTTAATTTTGTAATGTTTGTCTTTTGCTCAGCTGTCCCATTCACAAAGGAAACAGCAACACTTTGTGTAAACGGACTGTATTCCTACGAATGACCCTATGACTTTAAGGTCTCCACATAATTTCCATCCATATTTCGAGTAACTTATAGCTTTCAAGAGCAAATCCATATTCTCTTACATTTCCTTGCATGTGGACAGAGTGGACAATCGGTATTGACAGGTGAGTATTCCCGTTATATAGCAGCACGGCCTTTAAAATAAATTTAGACGAATCTGAAAAAATTCGCCATTCTTCAGGTTTGTGGGTACACCCCAACTCTTTTACAATTCCTTCTACATCGTTACAAGAGGTTAATTCACCGTTTTTAGAAAAAAAAAGATGACAATTGCTGGTAACAAATTCCATCTCTGTATATGAGAAGCCAAGAGTTTCGCCTGAATTTTCGAAAGATTGAGTTCGCTCACTAGATCATTAATTTCGGACTGCGATATAAGATGAGGTACAGTTAGTTCCAGGAAATCAGGATCCACATTGGAACATGAAGGAAAGGTTCACCTTATGGAGATGTGCTGGTTGGCTCTTCTTCATGCAGGGTCCACTTTTGAGTTTGCTGATGAATCGGTAGGGAATCATCATGTTTTAACAGGTTTTTGGGCTGAAGGAATACTGGGGTAAATTATGGTATGTTCGGTACAATATGCTATTTTCTCCTCCTTAAAGCCCTGAAAGTGTCATAACACTGAAGGATTAATAAGCTTTTTGTTTCAGGTTGTCTGCCTTGCCGCGTCTATAAACCAGCCGACTGCAAGCACTCTCTATTCTAAATGTGTATGTCCCTCGGAAAGTTTAGATGTTATTGTAAAATGGATTTCAGATCTGTAATCAGCGCAAAACAATACACTAAAATCACCTAATTTTACTTTGGGACAAATTTCATTCCTCAGCTGTTTAATTTAATAGAATGAACCTCAAACCTCTGTACATCATGAGACATTTCACAGTGGTGTTTTGAAGACAGCTGCAAGCTACTAAAGTTTTGAGTTGGCCATTTATCATAAAATTTATACAACTTCCAATGCATGGTTTATTAGTGCTGATTTACACTATTTGACATTTTTATGGTGGTAAAGATTTATGTTATGGTATTGTGAGTTATGACACTGTTAATTTTGTAAGGATCTGATTGCACTGTAACACCACAATACAGACACTGATGCTGGCATTTAATGAGCATTGGTACATTTGGAAAGGAAATATGTAGTTATTACAATTGTTTATTATTTATTTTATATTATGCAGACTAAAATACTTCCAAATCCTATTTATTAATCAGGGTGATTTATTATTTGCTGCTAAAATTGCATAAGTTTATATTTAACGAAATTTTGTCATTAACACTGTATGTACTATACGATAAATTAGATCCATTGATGCAGTTATATGCTATAGAGCTGACCCATGAGTCTGGTTCACTGATGTTTTGAAATTAGTCTTACTTGTGTGAGCACATATATATGTAGATTATAGATGTGGTGTAATATAATGCTTAAAGAAGGGCACACAAGGGTTTAAGTTCTGCAACGTTAAACTTACTTCAGATGTTTTAGAATCTGAAATTATTTTGGGGTTCTTTGCATTGGACCAGTGTCAGTGCCTGTATACAGATCATGCATGGTCACAATTTTGTTACAAGGACTCTTTCTTTTTGTTTTGAATAAACTGCCTCCAAAATCGCTGATTTTCAACTTGTTGTCTTGGTGTTTTCCAAATCTTTTTCTTTCCAACTATAATGTGCAGTAAATAAGCTAGTGAACAAATTTTAATTTTTGGTATAATTTATATGACACTATAAAACCTATCACAGAAAGTAACTCTTGCTTAAAATCTATAGAAGCTTGTGGTAGAAATATTTTTTGGCATCTGTATAATTTGGTGATGTAAACCTCTGTTATTCTTCAAAATATATATCTCTACCATCCAAACAATATGGATGTTTATAAACTTTGTTTTATATTACACATTTCCTGTTTTTTGTTCATACTTTTACATAACCAATGTAACAGAGGGGCCTTTGCTGTGGTCATTCTTGAAACCCACTGTTGTACGCTTCCAGCAGCATCCAGGTGAATTCTGAATTGCCCACTGTGTGGATTTGCATTGTGATAATTATTATCAGTTGTTGCAGTTGCTGATGGTATTTCTGGTTGTTTTCATAACAATTTCAGTGCTGAGACTAGACATCAGATGGTTTTCCTGGAGGTGCAAAGTGAAGGTATCCTGCCCTGATGTTGTTTGAATCTTGTTGTACCAGTGATGCGCAGCTTGCAGCTTGATCCTCATATAGTTTCCGATAATAGCTGAACACCACGAACAGTAAGCATAACCCTGTACAGAGATCACAACTGTTGTATCATGGTTGCGAATTGCTGTGTGTGTTTTGTATCAGTGGCAGTAAAAAGTAAAGAGAATAATGAATGAGAGAAGTTTCTTTGTCAGGAATTCTTCTGTGTAAAAATGCAGATAATAAACTCATAATGAGGAAGTCACTGGAGGATAATGTTACAAATAAATTTTAAAGAAACAGAATGGCTTGGACAGGATTTATCTGATTGAGGGGAAGGACATGTACTCAGCTCTTTTG
>Ga0209629_10002780_pt1 | contig 12119 bp, 10 predicted proteins | sample TergutCu122P5_FD_187286 | JGI IMG/M metagenome (GOLD analysis project Ga0209629, IMG submission 187286) | Cubitermes ugandensis P5 segment gut microbial communities from Kakamega Forest, Kenya - Cu122 P5 (SPAdes) (version 2) | ecosystem: Host-associated > Arthropoda: Insects > Digestive system...
CGGGAGAATTCGGTAATAAAATCGATACGATATTGCAACCGTCAAAAACAGGTAAAAGCGTTGCTTTCCCGCGTATCTCGCCCGACGGGAATTATATGGTCGTTTGTTTATCCGATTACGGAACATTTCCGATTTGGCATAAAGAAAACGACTTGTATCTTTTGGATATGAAAAAAAATGAACTAACCGCAATAAAAGAGGTGAACAGTTCGGAAAGCGACAGTTACCACTCATGGTCGTCGAACGGCAGGTGGCTTGTTTTCGGCAGCCGCAGGTTAGACGGACGGCATACTCGATTGTTTATAACTTATTTCGACGCAGAAGGTAAATTTCATAAACCCTTCCTGCTTCCGCAAAAGAATCCGGAATTATACGAAAAATCAATGAAATCGTATAATGTTCCCGAATTTGTAGCCGGTAAAATCAATACGGATATTCATACTCTTGAACGTATTGTTAAAGGGAATGCAATAAATGTAAAAAACAGATAGTATGACAAATCTTAAAACAGGTTATCCGGAACCGGCAAGGGAAGCGACTAAGCGCTATTGCCAATATTTGAAGCTTAATCCGGACACATTGGAGGAATACAAATTTTGGCATGCAAAAGAAAACCGGTGGAAAGAAATTCCGGAAGGCATCCGCAAAGCGGGCATTTTGAATATGGAAATATATCTTATTTCAAATCATGCTTTTATGATTGTTGAAACTCCGCCCGATTTTGATTGGGATGAAGCGTTCGGTCGGTTGGCTACTTATGAACGGCAAGCCGAATGGGAAGATTTTGTTGCTCCGTTTCAAGAGTCGTGTGGGAGGAAGCGATCGGAAGAAAAATGGCAGTTGATGGAGCAAATCTTTTCATTGGATTAATGAAATTTTCATAAATGTTTATCAAAAGAGCAGTGTCATTGCGGACGTAGCGTAGCGGAGATCCGCAATCCCCAGTAAAACGATATTTTCGACATGATGCGTATGCGGAAACATATCGACCGGTTGAACTTTTTTTACTTTGTAACGGCTGTCTAAAGCATTTAAATCGCGAGCTTGTGTGGCAGGGTTGCAACTGACATACACAATTCGTTGCGGTTCGGCGAAAAGTATTGCTTTTATTACGTCGTCGTGCATTCCCGCGCGAGGCGGGTCGGTGATAATCACATCAGGGCGACCGTACTTTTCGATAAAAGTTTCATTCAGTAAATCTTTCATATTGCCTGCGAAAAATAAGGTATTCGTGATTCCGTTGAGTTCCGAATTGATTCGCGCATCTTCGACAGCTTCCGGAATGTATTCGATACCGATTACCTGCGAAGCATTTTTTGCAATGAAATCGGCAATGGTTCCCGTTCCGGTATATAAGTCGTACACAAGTTCTTTTCCGGTCAATCCGGCAAAGTCACGGACAATCCTGTAAAGATTATATGCTTGTTCGCTGTTGGTTTGAAAAAAAGATTTGGGACCGATTTTGAATTTCAATCCTTCCATCTCTTCAATAATAAAATCATTTCCTTTGAACTTGAATACTTCAAGATCGTTAATCGTATCATTGACTTTTCCGTTGATAATATATAGTAATGATGTGATTTCGGGAAATTGACGGGATAAGTGATTTAATAACATTTCTCTCCGACTCGGGTCGTCTTCATAAAATACGACGATAAGCATAATTTTGCCGGTAGATGAAATTCGTATAATCAGATTCCGGAGTAAACCGCCTTTATTTCGTAAGTCAAAAAAAGAAAAATCGTTTTTCAAAGCAAACGATTTAATTCCGTTCCGAATCCGATCGGACACCGGATCTTGCAGCCAACAGTTATGAATATCCAATACTTTGTCGAACATTCCGGGTATATGGAATCCCAAAGCGTTCCGGTCGTCGAATGTTTCTCCCGACCGGATTTCTTCTTCGGTCATCCATCGTTTGTTTGAAAAAGTGAATTCTAATTTATTACGGTAATAAATTGTTTTTGCGGAACCGACAATAGGTGAAATTTCGGGCAATTCTATTTTACCGATGCGAGTCAATTGGTCGATCACCTGCTGTTGTTTATAACGTAATTGTTCGGAATACGGAAGAATTTGCCATTGACATCCGCCGCACACGCCGTAATGTTTGCAAAAAGCTTTTTCCCTTTGCGGAGAATAAGTATGGAAAAAGACGGCTTTCCCTTCGGCATAATTGTTTTTCTTTCGTGTCAGTTGAATATCAACAATATCGCCCGGAACGACATAAGGGACGAAAATCACTGAATCGTTATGCCTGACAATCGCTTTTCCTTCGGAAGCAATTCCCGAAACGAGCGCCTTTTCTATTATCGGTAAAGGTTTGCGCATTAAACTTTTTTATTAACCGTAAAAACATATCTGAACAAAGAAAGAAATATGTAGCAAACGATTGCCAAACATATTCCCAAAAGTTGAAAGAAAGCGGTTAAAAACAGCGTAGTTAAAATGATAATAAAAGGATATTGGTTTCCGTCCCACTTGAACCGGGTGAATTTCAAGGAAAACATCGGCAGTTCGGAAACCATTAATAAACAGAAAATGAATATAAGTATTATAATTAAAATTGTAAAGAAAATATGATTGGTTTCCGAAAGCGGAATGGAAGGAATTAAAGCTCCCCAAAACAGACCGTTTGCCGGAACGGGCAATCCCAGAAATGAAGTAGATTGCCGGCTGTCGATATTGAATTTAGCTAATCTCAGAGCGGCAAAAATCGGAATTAAAAAAGCAAAAAACGGTAGGTTTTCTGCATACGGAACATCAACAGAAGAATTTACCAAAAAAGGATATATAATGAATCCGGGCGCTGCTCCGAAACTGACTACGTCGGCTAATGAATCCAATTGCGCTCCGAGTGCAGAATATGCTTTTATCAGACGTGCAACGAATCCGTCGATAAAATCGAAAAAAGCAGCCATCAGAATAAAAATAAAAGCGCCTGTGTAATTACCATATACCAGCGACATTACACAAGACAAACATCCGGCGTAGAGGTTCAAGCAAGTAATGATGTTCGGGAGATTTTTCATTCTTAAATAACTTTATAATCGGGCAATTACCGTTTGGTTTCCTTTTGTGTTGTCGCCTAATTTCACTTCTACTTTTGCATGTAAAGGCAAGAATATATCCACTCTTGAGCCGAATTTAATGAAACCCAATTGTTGGTTAATATGACAGTCATGTCCTTGTTTAACGTAAGTTGTAATACGTTTTGCCATAGCTCCGGCAATTTGCCGAACTAAAATCCGTTCGCCGTTATCCCGTTCGATTACAATGGTCGAGCGTTCATTTTCCGTACTTGATTTGGGAAGATATGCCGCCCAAAATCGTCCGTTTTGATGCGAAGTAAAAACAACTTTTCCTGTGCATGGTACCCAATTAACGTGAGCATTGAATAAACTCATAAATATGGAAACTTGCAATCTTTTTTCCTGTAAATATTCGTTTTCCGTAACTTCTTCAGTAACGACTACCGTTCCGTCGGCAGGAGCTACGATCGTACCTTCTTGATTATCGTTGAAGACTCGCTTGGGGCATCTGAAAAAATTCAAAATCAGCAAAAAAAAACCGATAGACAGAAGTAAAATTAAATAAAACCATAACGAATTATGCGCTAACCCGAAAAGTATCCGGTTTAGTAACAGCAAGGTAATGAATGTGTAAATAACTATATTTCTTCCTTCCTTATGAATTTTCATGCTTTATCGCATTTTCAAGAATACAAAGATACGCCATTTTTTTAAAATGACTACCTTTGTATAAAATAAAATAAGGAATCTTATGAAAATAGTATGTGTAGGGATGAATTATGCAGCTCACAATAAAGAGATGCAAAATGCGTTATTATTGAGTGAACCGACGATTTTTATGAAATCGGATGTTTCGTTGCTGAAAGACGGCAAACCGTTTTTTATTCCCGACTTTTCGGAAGATATGCAATATGAAACGGAAGTAGTGGTAAAAATAAATCGGTTAGGTAAATGTATAAATCGGAAATTCGCTTCGCGGTACTACGATGAAATCACCGTAGGGATTGATATGACAGCGAGAGATTTACAACGAAAACTGAAGAAAGAAGGTTTGCCTTGGGAAATCAGCAAATCGTTTGATAATTCGGCGGTAATCGGTAAGTTTGTTTCGTTGAGCGAAGAAGGTTGGAATATCGACGCGATTCCGTTCCGGTTGGATATTGACGGTAAAACCATTCAGCAAGGTAATACGGCGGATATGATTTTTAAAACCGATAAAATCATAGAATACATCAGTCGGTTTGTTACCTTAAAAACGGGGGATTTAATTTTTACCGGAACTCCGTCGGGTGTCGGAAAAGTAGAAATAAACAATCGCTTGCAAGGATATATTAATGACAAGAAATTGCTTGATTTTCGTATAAAGTGATAAGTTTTTTTGTCATTGGAGGCTTGACCCGCAATCCCCTGTAACGAATTATGAGTTATGAATTATTATAAATGATACAAGATATAAAATATAAAAAATTTATATTAACAATCCTTTTTTTGTCGGGATTTGCTTTGTTTCTTTCTGCACAAAAGGTAAACGAAAGAAGCAGGTATGCGGCAAATTCAGTATTGTCTGTCGGTAAATGGATACAATTAAAAGTCAAAGATAACGGTATTTATAAGTTGACTTACGATGATATTAAGAAACAAGGAATCGATCCCGCAAAAGTGAAGATTTACGGATACGGAGGTTGGATTCTGCCCGAAGATTTCAAACAACCCTATATCGACGACCTCCCGGAAGTTTCCGTATATATAAATAAAGGCAGCGACGGAGTTTTCGGTTTAGGCGATTACCTGCTTTTTTACGGGCGGGGAACAACCGAATGGACTTACAACCGCTCAACCGGCGTGTATGAACATGAAAACAATCCGTATTCCACATACGGTTCCTATTTTATGACAGAGAGTGATACAGGTACTAAAGAACTGGATACGATTCCGCTTTCCTCCGATTTATCTAATCCCGTTCAGTTAAATGTTTTTGACGATTATGCAGTATATGAAAAAGATTCCGTAAACATTCTTAACAGCGGTCGAGAACTGTTCGGTGAAAATATCGGTACTGCAGGAGGAAAACAATCTTTTACGTTTTCGATTCCGGGAATAACATCCGATCCGGGAAAAGCTCGTCTGTCGTTTGCCGGCGCTCCTCAGACGGTTACTCAAGTGAAATTATCAATTGACGGACAAGATATTTTAAGTCTGCCTGTTAATGTTCCGACCGATTATTACCGGAAAGCATATTTGGCAGATGATTGGGGAGATTGGGCGGGAACAAAAAACGAGAAAGTAACCGCAACGGTTTCGTATAATTCAGCTAACCAAACATTTGCTAATTTGAATTTTATTGCTTTGAATATGAAACGGACTTTGCAATTCTATCCGGTTACTTACACTTTTTTCCGAAGCAGCCGAAGTCTTTCAAGTCCGGTAACTTATTCTATCGGAAATCCGTCAGCTTCCTGCCAAATATGGGATGTTACGCAAAATAATAATGTTCATTTGATGGTAACCGCTTTACAGAACGGACAAATGCAGTTTGCAACTCCCGCTTCCGATACCTTGCGGGAATTTGTAATGGTCGATTTAAGCAAACCGTTTCCGACGCCCGAATTTGCCGGAAAGATTGTCAATCAGAATTTACATGCACTGCCTCAAACGGATATGGTTATCATATCTCCGACCGTTTATTTGACGCAAGCCCGGGCATTAGCCGATAAGCATCAACAACTGTCAAGCTTAAGAGTAACGGTAGTGGATGAACCGACGATTTTCAACGAATTTTCGTCGGGAACTCCGGATGCGACAGCTTATCGGCGATTCATAAAGATGTTTTATGATCGGGCGGCTTCAGATACGGATAAACCGAAATATCTGCTTTTATTCGGAGACGGAATATTCGATAACAGGCATCTTACGAGAGCAGGCTCAAAGTTGAACCCTCAATATTACTTATTGACTTATCAGATGAAAGAATCGGTAGATGAATTATCTTCTTACGGTACGGACGATTATTTCGGTTTCTTGGACGACAATGAAGGGACAAATATTTTTTCAGACGGATTGGATATAGGAATCGGACGATTTCCCATCAGCGCAGTTTCGGAAGCGACAGATGCCGTAAACAAAGTGAGCGCTTATATGGATAATAAACAATACGGAGATTGGAAAACAAAATTGATTTTTGCGTCCGATAAATCCACTTCCGAGGATCCTTATGCCGTTCATGCCACGCAAGCAGATACGATTTCTCAATATATCGATCAAAACTATCCCGAATATTTACTGTACAAATTTTATATCGAAGCATACAATTTGGTCAGCGTAAACGGAAAACCCACCTGTCCGAATGCAAAAAGCGATCTGCTTGGTCAATTAAATGCCGGTTGTTTTCTTTTAAATTATACGGGTCACGGGAGTACGACCGCTTGGTCTGCGCAAGATTTACTGAATATAGTGGATGTACGACAAATGAATTTTAAAAATTTACCCTTTTGGATTACTGCGACTTGCGATTTCGGATGGTTCGACGGTTTTGATACTTCGGGAGGAGAAACGGCTTTTCTTAATAAAACAAGCGGAGCTATTGCCTTGTTTACTACCAGTCGTGCGGTCAGCTCTACGGGTAATGCACTCTTGAATTCTAAATTTATTCGTTACATGTTTGCAAAATACGGAGAAAAACACCTGTGCTTGGGAGATATTTTAAGACTAAGTAAAAACCTGCAAGGATTTGATGGTAACAAATTGAATTATGTTCTTTTGGGAGATCCCGCATTGACATTAAACTATCCCGAATGGTTTATCCGCTTGGATTCGATTAACGGAAATCCGATTTCGGACGATGAAACATATACGTGGAAGGCATTGGATAAAGTTACCGTATCCGGAGCAATTACCGACGATAGCGGCGCGCCTGCGGAAAATTTCACCGGAACGCTGAAAGCAAATATTTTCGACAGCAAACGAACCATGTATTCCGTAACGACAAATCCGGCTGACGGAAGCAAATTTTCTTACATCGATTATCCGGGCATGATTTATTCCGGGAATACCGATGTGAAAAACGGGACATTCAACTTGACATTCAATGTTCCCCTGGATATATCATATTCGACGGAAAACGGAAAAATCGGTATGTATGCTTATGACCAAACTCAAGGGAAAGATGCTGCCGGAAGTTTTATGCAATACAATTTATCGGGTACGGGAAATACGGACACTACCGATAATAGTCCCGTAATAATAGCTATGTATCTGAATACCGAAAGCTTTAAAGACGGCGACAAGGTAAACGAGACGCCGTTCTTTTATGCCAAAGTCAAGGATGAAAACGGCATCAATTTGTCGGGCAGCAATAACGGTCATGATATTCTTCTCACCATAGATAATAATCCGAATCGGAGTTATTCGCTCAACAATTATTATCAAGCCGATGATATCACGCAGGGAACAGTCGGTTTTTCCATTCCGGAATTGCCGGAAGGCAATCACACATTATCGTTTAAGGTATGGAATATTTTAAATAATTCAACGGTTGATACCTTGAATTTTACGGTAGTCAAAGGATATAAGCTGGCTATTCTGGATTTGCAGGCATCCGTAAATCCGGCTCATACTTTCACGGATTTTGTTTTTACTAGTAATCTTCCCGGAACGACTCTGAATATGGATATCGGAGTATATGATTTAACCGGCAGAACCGTTTGGCGTCATACCGAAACAGGTTCTTCCGGATTTTTGCAACAGTATCCTATACGGTGGAATTTAGTTAATAATGCCGGAAACAGAGTGCCCTCCGGAATCTATATTTACCGGGCAACCATTCGGACGGCAACCGGCAGTGAAGCGACGAAAGCGAAAAAAATAATAGTTTCGGGACAATAAAATACAGATAAATACAGTTTATACAGTAGGTCGTTGGATATAAATAAAAAACTCCAAACTAAAAAAAATAACCGATGAATAAAATAAAAATTTTAACAACGCTTTTTTTATTTATTAGTGTAACATTAGCGCTTCAAGCGCAAAAAGAATCTTTTAATCCCTTGATTGTCGGCGTTCCGTCTCTGACTATTGCTCCGGACGCAAGAGGTGGTGGAATGGGTGATCTCGGAGCGGCAACAGAGCCGGATATTTATTCGCAATACTGGAATTTAGCAAAATATCCGTTTGCATACAGTAAAGCGGGAGTCGGTTTATCCTATACGCCATGGTTGCAACATTTGGTTAATGATATTAACTTGGTTTATCTTTCGGGATATTATAAAGTAGGAAACTCCGACCGGCAAGCGGTCAGCGCTTCTTTACGCTATTTTTCTTTGGGACAAATCACAATAACCGACGGGGAAGGACACGCACTTCAAGACGTCAGTCCGTATGAAATGGCATTCGATCTCGGTTACTCGCTCAAAACGTCCGAATCGTTTTCCATCGGAGCGGCATTACGCTTTATTTATTCGGATTTAGGAGCCGGAGTAGAAGAAGGTTTGTATCCCGGATCCTCCTGGGCGGTCGATATAGGCGGTTATTACCATAAATATGTAATGATCGGAAACGCTGAAAGTTTGTTAGGTTTGGGATTAAGCGCTTCCAATGTGGGCAGCAAAATTTCGTACGATAAGAATATAACAAGCAACTTTTTGCCGACCGATTTGAGATTGGGGGGATCTTTGCTTTTCCCGATGGATGAATATAACAAAATCGCTTTCAATTTGGATGTAAATAAATATATGATACCCACGCCTCCCAACACAGCCGATATGACTCCCGAAGAGAAACAGAACGCTCAACAAAAATATAATGCAATTTCGCCTATTTCGGGTATTATCAAATCTTTCACGGAAGCTCCGGGCGGCGCATCGGAAAAATTTAAAGAAATTATGTGGTCGATGGGAGCCGAATACTCTTATACCGATCAATTCTTTTTGCGCGGGGGGTATTATTATGAAAATCCGATGAAAGGCAACCGGCAATATTTTTCGGTAGGAGCAGGCTTTAAACTGACTGCTTTTCAATTGGATGTAGCTTATTTGATTTCGACCGTTCCCTCTAATCCTTTGGATCAAACCTTGCGTTTTTCGCTCAGCTTCGATATGGACGGCTTGAGAAACTTAATGAAATAATTTCATGCAGGCGATTCGTGTCGGCATGGGTTTCGACGTTCATCGTTTCGTTTTGGGGCGAGCCTTGTGGTTGGGCGGAATCAAAATTCCATACGAAAGAGGATTGATGGGACATTCCGATGCCGATGCTCTGATTCATGCGCTTTGCGATGCCCTTTTAGGCGCTGCCGCTTTACGGGATATCGGTTTTCACTTTCCCGATACGGACGAATCCTATAAAAATATCGACAGCAAGATTCTGCTGAAAAAAACGATGAAACTGTTGCGTTCCGAATCCTATGAATTGGGAAACGCTGATATAACTGTTTGTGCCGAAGCGCCGAAATTGAATCCGTATATTCCTTCAATAGTCGCTTGTTTATCCGAAACAATGCAAATCGCTCCGGACGCTGTTTCCATAAAAGCGACCACTTCCGAAAAAATGGGTTATGTCGGTCGTGAAGAAGGAATCGCCGTTTATGCTACAGTTTTGATTTATAAGAAATAACGAATAAAAAGAGGCTATCTCGAAAGCCTCATGAATTAACCCTTAATTCCAACCATTTGATACTACCATTAACGGATTCGTATCTTTTTCTTGAGTCGGGATAGTCCATTTTTTATATTTCGGATCTATCGTTTTACCCTTCAATTCTTTTATTTTTTGCAATTCATCAAGCATGTTTAATGTCGGTTTTAAACGTTCGATTAAAAAATCAAATACAAACAAAATTTATTGTACCTTTGCAATAAATAATAAAGATACATGAAAACAATAATAACAGTTGTTGCGGCTTTTATTTTTATAAGCGTCTCGGCTCAACAAAACAAAAATGGTTTGTTCGACGGTTTCGGAGATATAGGTAATCCCAAGCTGAAAGGAAGTTTCGAATACAATCTTTCTTCAAATACATATACGCTCACGGGTGCCGGAAGCAATATGTGGTTTGTCGGCGATGAGTTTTTCATGGCTTGGAAGAAAATATCCGGCGATTTTGCTGTTTCCTCTAAGGTGGCATTTGAAGGAAAAGGCGTGAATGCCCATCGGAAAATAGGAGTAATTATCAGAGAATCGCTGACGGGCGAATCAAAGTATGCCGACATTGCTTTACACGGCGACGGACTTACTTCGCTTCAATACCGTGATACAACAGGAGGAACAACCAAAGAAGTTACCACCGGAAATAGCGGATGTGAGTATTTAACGTTGGAACGCAAAGGAAAAAAAGTAATAATGAAAGTTTCAAATAACGGATTTACAAACACTGCGGCAGTGGAAATTGATTTAGACCTGCCCGAAACCTGCTACGCGGGAATTTTTATTTGTTCGCATAATGCAGATGTATTGGAAAAAGCTCATTTCACTGACGTAAAGTTACAAGCATTACCTCTGAAGCAAGAAAAAATAATAAGCCGTTTGGAAATATTAGATGTTACAACCGGCAAGAGAACCGTTGTAAAAGAGTTTCCTTACCTTATCGAAGCGCCGAATTGGACACCCGACGGAAACCGGTTAGTTTACAACAGCGGAGGAAAACTCTGTAAAATATCGCCCGACAATCAAGGAGAGCCTCAATTGATAAACACCGGTTTTGTTGCCAATTGCAATAATGATCACGTAATCAGCGCCGACGGAAAGTATATAGCCTTGAGCCACAGTCCTGCAGAAGGGGGCGGGTCGCGTGTATATACGGTGCCTTTTACCGGAGGAACGCCCCGGTTGATTACTTCCGTGGGACCGAGTTATCTGCACGGTATCAGTCCGGATAATAAATACTTGGCTTATTGTGCGGAAAGAAAAGGAAATTTTGACGTTTACGTTATTCCGTTTGAAGGGGGTGAGGAAATACGGCTGACTACTGCCGAAGATTTGGACGACGGTCCGGAATATTCGCCCGACGGTAAATATATATGGTTTAATTCGGTGCGCACCGGACTGATGCAAGTCTGGAGAATGAAAGCCGACGGCACGGAACAAACGCAGATGACTTTCGACGAAACCCGCAATTCGTGGTTCCCTCACGTATCTCCCGACGGCAAGAAAGTTATTTTTATTACCTACACCAAAGGAGACTTAAAGCCGAACGAACATTTACCCAATAAAAACGTGGAACTTCGCATTATGCTTGCCGAAGGAGGCGAGCCTAAAACCTTAGTCAAACTGTTCGGCGGACAGGGAACCTCAACGTCAACTCCTGGGCTCCCGACAGCAAACAACTGGCGTTTGTCAGCTACGAACAGACAAAGTAAAAAAACAACCGACGCACGCCGGTTAAGCGATGTACGTCGGTTGTCACAGCAGTGTCTTTTTTACCTTCTTCTTGACGTTGATGTTGATGATGAACGTTGTTGTATTTTCTGATAATCATTTCTCGCATTTTGAATTTGCTTTGTAGTCTGCGGCGCTGCCTTATTTACTACAGGCGGTTGAACCCGAGCTTGACGAGTAGCTTGCGGCCCGGCTTGCCTTGTTGCCGGTTGTTCGGGCTGTTGTCTTCTTGTCTGCGGATCCGTCGTATTTGTTGCCGGTTGTTCGGGCTGTTGTCTTCTTGTTTGCGGAGCCGTCGTATTTGTTCCCGATTGTCCGGGTTGTCTTCTTGTTTGCGGAGCTGTCGTTCTGTTGTTATTATCGGAACCGGTTGTTGTTCTATCGGGTCTTGATACGGGACGATAAACGCGCATTTCGTCGTTGCTGACGCCGGCGCTCCTGCTGTCCGAAGCATTGCTTACGCGCAGGGGTTGAACGCTTCTGCCCGTATATCGCTGAACGTCGTTAGCGTTCGGTCCCATCGAGTAACGTCTGTTGCTTTCAGTTCCGTAATTATTAATAATAGTGGTATTTTTAATGATGGTTACGTTCCGCGAACGATTGACATAATAGTTTCCGATATTGTTATATCCCATATACCTCCCGGGCATAAATGTCCAATAGCTTGAAGGAAAAAGATTGACGGAAATACTGACGCCAAAATGCATTCCCGGCATCAAA
>Ga0209629_10002781_pt1 | contig 12119 bp, 7 predicted proteins | sample TergutCu122P5_FD_187286 | JGI IMG/M metagenome (GOLD analysis project Ga0209629, IMG submission 187286) | Cubitermes ugandensis P5 segment gut microbial communities from Kakamega Forest, Kenya - Cu122 P5 (SPAdes) (version 2) | ecosystem: Host-associated > Arthropoda: Insects > Digestive system >...
GAAACCACATATTCCTGCCAGTTTCAATATGAATTTGGCAATCAGTAAGTGTGTAACAGCTGCCATACTTTCAAACTTCTCTTGCCATTATCTCCGTAACCGTTCAAATTTGGATATACGTAGGTGTTTGGGGATGTATCGGTATATTTTAACATAAGGAACACTCTCCCGAAATAGTGACCTTAACTCGTTGGACATCCTGTATAATAGTCTTATGGTACAGAAAACATAATCTTATCCATTCAGGGTATAGCGCTATAAAAGATTTTCTCATTCTTACTGGAACATAGGACATCTAAAAGTTTTACATTTTCTGCACAACGCTTAACCAGACTTCACATGCGATAACCTAGAACAAAAATCGCTATATATAAATAATATAACATCGGAGTATTAACACATAAAACTAACATAAGCCTAAGACATTTTATTTCACAGACTAGACATTGTGAAGTACAACATATCTTACTATTAAAAATGGAAATGATTTTAAATTCCGAACAATGAAAAGGGAACCTGTACTTGCCAAGTATTAGAGTTAAATTCAGTGACGAATATAAACATTAAGTGACACGACCAAGAAACAAATTACACCTGCGGAATACAGGTGACTGTTGTAACCAAAAATATATTAGCTTTTTCAACATGGACTGTTAACAGGAGCCCCAGTGGATGTGGTGGAAACGATGTACAGATACACTATTGACGTCATAGCGTCCTGCGCCTTCGGTATCAATGGCCACGCACTGAAAGATCCTCAGTCAGAATTCGGGATGTACGTACGGAATTTATTTGAATTCTCTTTTACGAAGGGATTGGCAGGACTGACGGCATTCTCTGCTCCACAAATTAAGAACCTCTTAAATTTAAAATTTTTGGAAGATGAAACAACCAGATACCTGAGGAAGACCGTCTGGAGTACGGTGGAATACAGGTGAGATATATATATTGTGTTTTTATGTTAATGGCAGGTCAAACATTTGTGCAAACAAAGGTGAATTAATATTTTCTAAAACACGTTCCACATGGGGCTTAATAAAATAGATAAAAATTACGTAAAAATAATCGACACTCACCCAACTAGGGGGAAGTGAATAAATGTTATTCTTTAAACTGAGTGCACATCTTTGGCACGAATAAAAGTATGTTCCATGGGTCGGACTGTCCGCACATTCCAACGGCCTAACGTGTAGATTCTAAAATGATTCTTCAGGATTTCAATACACATAATGTCATAATGTGATGTTTTCTAATACATTCCTTCAGGGAATTTAATTCCACTTGCAACTCGGTCATTCCTTAGGGTAAATTCATTCCGTATGGTTAGATTGTACATCTGATTAAATAAGTATATTTTGTCTCCAGTATTACACATTCCAGTCTATCGCTCTGCGTTTATACGATCATTTAGAGTACCGTTTAAAGTCGTAGAGAATTTTCATACTAAACGATTTTAACATTAGATGCAAAACTTAAAAATAAATCCACGCGAAGGGAGGGCGATCAACACAAAAAAAAACTCGAAAAAGATTTTTCATAAATAAGCCCATTTACGGAAGTCTGATTTTTTCGGTAGGATATCCGATATTTAGTATAGAGAATAGTCATTACTCTTTTAATGGGAAATATTATAGAGTAAGAGATGTTAAATCTGGAAAAATGGACGTAAAGTATATATATTTTCAGGTTTTCTAGAAATTATCTTCAATTTGAAACTCAACGATAAAAAGTAAGTGAATGAACCAGATCTGTCGAGCTCCGTCGAATTTTTCCGAATTTATAAACAAATTAAGAAATTATCACCCTAAAAAATGAAATGGTCTGGTAAATTCATTATTCCTGACTAAGTTGTGATTCTGCCATCTGCCTCAAACATACTCCTTCTACTTAAAACACAATACATTTTGTTCTAATACTAAGGATCTACTTAATGGGTTAGGTATTTCAGAAAAAATTTTACACTTTCATAGTTCTAATATACTAATATTCACATAAATATATATTCTAACAACTCCATATATTCCTTTCTCGTAATAACTACATAACTAAAGAGTCATATCAGGAGAGTCAAATCTGTCCCAAATTTCGGGAGGCGTTTGTAAAACACAGCCACACCTTGCGACGTTCTCCAACATTTGTGTCTTTAAAAGAATCGCATATGAAATTTTACAGGAGTCGTGGTCGAATTTTAATCTCTATTTCTTCAGTATACCTCGGATGCTAAGAATTCGGCAACAAGTATCCACGTTCAATGTGACATCCAAAAATAACAATGCTTCAAAATTTTCCTGTAATGGCTTTGGCATGATTGTTATATCCAGATTAGAGGTTACAGTTTTTCATAATATTTGTCTGTACAAAACTTTTGAGAAATATGTATTTAAAATTACTAAATTACAGCAAGATTTACAAAGCAATAATTTTAACTTATGCAGTAAGATGTTCCTTCATTTCTCGTATCAAAATAATGAAATATGTCTTTTGCACAATTTCGTAAAGAGATATCAATTGCAACTTTACAGCAACTATATTGCATTCTGTTGCTGCAGCATAATGCTGCGGCCCCCAGTTGAAAGTTTGATGTCGAAGAGATACGCCAGACGCTGCAAACTAGAAATGTCTGAGAAAGAGTTGTCGAAAGGTGTTTTTGTTTAAAAAAATCAATTTTATCCTGAGATGAAGCACTGTCAACATTGCCTACCGCGAGACAGCAAACAAACTTCGGAATGAGAAATTAATCTTTCCTACTCACTGCCTATTTCACTGCAGAACAGGTTACACAGTACGGAATATAAAAACCGTGACTTAATAAACATAACGTGATGTACTGCTTTGGGTTCTTCTTCTTCTTCTTCTCCTTCTTCTTCTTATCCTTCAGTCTCTGGATTCGCTGGCAGCTTTCCATCCGCAGTTGTTACAATCCATTCTCTTCACTCTCTTATAATTGTCAGCTGCTGTGTTTCTAGCGACTTACTGTAACTATTGTAGTCAAGGTCTTCCAATGGCATATTTCCGGGTATTGCTCCTTCAAGGATTCTTAATACAAACTCGTTATGCTTAATTATATACCCTCTCCAAGAGTGGCGTCTATTTTTTAAGATTTTTAAATTGCATTGGTTGATACAGACGTCTATGAGTTTGGCGACCTTAGATACGAATGTTTGTTTATGCAAATTAGTATTAAAACATAAAAATTATTAAAGTGTAAAAATTTTATATATTTCTGATACAATTCTGTTCCTTTACAATGGGCTCCACTATCTGACACAGTCTGACACCGACACGCCACGTGCATGAAACTGTGACTTCACATCTAACCCACTAGAAACTGGACACTTTACAGTCTGTTCCGTTTCTCTGAAAACGTTATGTATAGCGACAATACTTAAATTATTCTTCTTGAAGCTTTCAGTGTTCTGAATGTACGCAACCGTTGATTTCCGAAGAATTCCATTTAAACGAATTATACTTTATAATATTCCCAATATTCATTATTATATATTATTACAGGCACTGGTAAATTATTTAAGACAGAATACATAATGCAAAAGATATAATCGGTCTTACACGGAAACCTTAACACGCCTTCGCGAAAAACCAGGGTTCAAAGAAAACAAGGTTTAAAACACATGTCTAGATAATAAACAAATTTACTGCTGCTTCCATGATCAGAAATAAACCCACCATTAGCAGATGAATGTTTGTTGCTGTAGTTGTTTAATCGTAACACAAAACAAAGAAACTCCTTTATGATTTATTTAAAATTTAGCAGGTTTCAAATATCTGTACAGTGTATACAATAAGTTTAGAGACATACTTCATACATCCTACATATATTAGTATTATGTTCTATTTATATTCACGTTAAAGTTATTTTTGCGTTTCCGTAGAATCCTCTGGAATAATTCATACAATTTAATAAGAATGAATATTAAAGACTATTTGCCAATTAACCCCATTATATTTTATACACAAATTACAGCCTTCAAACTATTCTAGGCATTTCATAATCTGTTATCAACTCTTAAAGGCAGTACGTTTTCAGGGAGAAAAATGGAATCGTACGGAACGACTTCTTGGATTGCATGATGGAGTTGAGAAAAAGAGGAAAGGAAGACCATCAAGAAACCAATCCTTCTGTGAAGAATCCAACAAAAGACGCCACATTCCGTAAGTTAATAATCGTCTATAATTTGGTGATAAGGAAAACAAATCGGCTCACGTGCTAACGGGATATTTCTTGAGGAGCTCTGACGAGTGTGACGTCATAATAATGAGTAAATATAAACAACATCCTTCAGGAACGAATTGCTGCACATTACTGCCAGATGGCATATATCAATTGGGATAAAATGAGGACGTGTGTCCGCTTTTGATACCAATTTCTGTTTACAGTAATGGACTTTTTATGTTATATGCGAGTGCGTTGACATGTTCGAAAATAATTAGACTGTAAGAAGAATGACATTGGTTTAAAGTAATATAACCGTCCGGCCCATCTTTCTCGCGCATTCGATTCGCATGAGACCTAATTTTCAGGGACTACCGTGGTTTGAGTGTGATGGGATTGGTGAAGATGAACTGTTAATACGATTTTTACTGAATTGAAAATCTGGAGAATCTGTGGTGATTTTATTTCAATTAATAGGCGCCATTGCTATAAGTTCTCATTGCATACGACAAACGTAACCCGGATCAATCTCTCACGCAGCGTTTTAACTGCATATTAACATTTAAGGAATAATAAAATTACGTTGTCCGAAACTTGGTAATACGCATTTAGTCCAATTTAATGTTATTTTTTTAACTCTGTACCCCGTAAAACACTTATACATTTCTAATTATCTAATTTAGTCTGTTAATCGAGCCTAAATTTGGAGCGATGCACACGCGTGTCCTCCTCCTACGACAATCGAAAAACTTGTGTCTCTTTCGCTACAATATGAGAAATTAGTTTCTCTCTTTCAAAATTCCCCCTACTTCATTTTGCCAAACTAGTCTGGTTGGTCCCTTGTAAATTTAGCAGTCTCGTAATAAGCCTAAAACTTTAAAATATTGTATTCTTCCTGCCTATTGGTCCGTATGACTGGCGCGATATCCCGGTATAAACGTGTTCTGGTGGATATTTTTAATGGGCTATCGTGAATAACACGGCATCCATCCCCTCGTGATATACATTTCGAAAAACTGTCAAAACCTGAATTTTGTTTCTCATAGCAGAATTCAAAACCCATTAAACTTGACGTTGACCAATACGTAACAGCTAGTACTCTATTCTATCTTATTCTAAACCGTACTTGTCTCTTTCTTCAGTTATCTGTCTATCCAACTTCGCCCAACACTCTTTCTCACACTCTGCCCTATAACCAACTTTCTCTTTGCTAACTCACTGACTTTTGTATCCTTTACCAGATGATTCTGACCTCCCTCATTCGGAACATGTTTATTCTTACATTTTAGAAAATAATTTTGGAACTTCTAACCGAATAAATTTTCCCGCCGGTTACAGTAACATTTTAAAATTAACTTCGGATACATTTACGTAGTCGATCAATAAATTTCGCGAACTCGCCACCGTGTGCTTGCCGTGGCGCCACTGGACAAAAGCCTTAGTATGGTTTGATGACGTTGATATTTCAGCGTTTCAAAGCTGAGTTGTTGTTGATCTATGGCAGTCTCTTTCTGAGTGGCATCTATTACAGTCTGGGTGTGATTTGGTGTGCCGCCGCGAGAATGTCGGAGCTTGAATTAGAACAACGATCGAACATTAAAATTCTTCTTGTTAGATGATGTTGATATTAGTGCAAGTTTACGGGGATAATACTATGAAGATAAGAGCAGTTTAAAGGTGGGTGAAAAGTTCTTCTGAGGGAAAAGAAAGTGTCACTGACGAGAAGAGAGATCAGGACGGACAGCAACAAGCAGAACTGAAGAAATTATTGCAAAAGTTCGACAAATTGTATGTGAAAATATTCGGCTGACTCTCAGGAGCATAGCAGAGCAAGTGAACATCGACAGAGAAACAGTTATGAAAATCTTAACTGAAGATCTTGACATGAGGATGGTGTGTGCAAAAATGGTCCCAAAGGAGCTCACCGAAGAACAAAAATAAATAAGAGTTTTTAGCTACTAAACAAACAACTGTGTTGGAACACCCCCGATGACTTTTTTCTGTTCCCGAAGATAAGGTAAATATTGAAAAAAAGACATTTTGATGACAATGATGATATCAGGAATAATACAACTGCAGCGCTGAAAACCATTCCACAAAACAAGATCTAAAATTGTTTCGGAGGGTGGACTAGGCGCTGGCATCGGTGCATAGCTTCCCATGGGGAATAATTTGAAGGCGACCACGGAGGTATTCAGCAATGAGGTATGTAGCACATTTACCGCGATTAGTTCGCGAACTTTATAATATTTCACCTACGTCATTTTGCACACACATTACAAAAAATGAAGAATAAAAAAGTAGCACTATACAGTCGTGTTGCACGATACAAAAAGAAATTCTAAGCATCACCAAACCAAGATGTTAGAATCGGCGTTTTATATGTTGATTTTTATTATTAAAAATCATACATATTCTGTGTACATGAATGTTGAACAGTGGATCTCATGTTCAGTAGTACACAAGAACAGCAACAACAAACTCCTGAGAATGCAGGTTCGTGTCATTCAAATCTACAAATCAAATTTTCTTCTATAAAAATGCAATTCACCACGTACTGACATTCTGATATCGCTATTAGAAGGCAAATCTGGAACAAGATGGAAATTTGTATAACTTATAATTCAAATATTCATATAAATCCCTGAAAATGTAACTTCGGCTAAATGATGATTTAATAATGTGTTACAATTCGTACAAAGAATTGTTCACGTAAATCACATAATAAAATACGTTCAAAGCTAAAACCAATCTACCAGGAAGTCATGTTCGGATAATGTTTATTATCCACTATATTAAAGACTGTACACTACAAATACAATGCACCAACCTTACGAGTACATGGTATTTGTTCTGGCTCCCTACATTCTGATTCCGACGAATGGAAGAATGGTGAATACCAGCCACGAAACAATGAGGAGGAAAGTATTTTCACCAAACGGTAAGAAGAATTAAGTTGCCATACCTTCATAATATTTGGTTTATTGCAAATAATATTAGTATAAATAATTCCAAAAGCTAATATTGAGGTGCTAATCTCATATTACAGAAGCTTACATGTGATAGGGTGTACAAAATATTATTCTGTGGTGTGAAATTACAGGCAAATTTCAGGCACGAGAATTAAAACACATAAATATAATAAGCAGGATTTCAGTGTTTGGAACGTTTAAAATATTTCACAATTGGTTACGGAGAAGAACTGTTGAGAACAGGCAAATGTACCCCTTGGTTAACATAGACACAGGCCATTTGTTCAATACATCAACAAATATGACTTTAATCTTAAAATTCTTCTTTCTTCCTTCTTTTCTTTTATTGTCTTTCTTACTAGCTCTCCTGGAAGCGGTTCTTTACATTCAAGACGAGCTGTTCTACAGCAAACAATATACACTGAACACCACAGAAACAACCACATTTTTATGGAAACTTGCTCATCGCTAGGTGGATAGTTACTGAATCTTATTCTTGTTGTTTCAGAAATTGAAGGCGACGATTTTGTGGGACAGGCTTTCCAATTTATAGGAGCTGGGTACGAAACGTCTGGGAGTGCTTTGCAATTTGCACTGTACGAAATTGCATTGCATCCTGAGATTCAGAACAGGCTGAGGGCTGAAATCGTCCAGGTGCTGAACAAACACAACGGACAGCTGACATATGATGGCTTACAGGAGATGGCCTACTTGGACATGGTTGTGTCAGGTGAGGGTATTGAAGCAGATTTTATTTTAATTATGACATTCGACGGTAAAATGTGTTCATTAATATAATTTTTGAACAGAAAAAGTCTCAGAACTTAATCCAAAATTCCACAGTCTCTAAACGAGCATATGTTAAGGATCAATTCCATTGCTTTTTGAAGTCAGAGAATGTGAAATCACCTGTCTATTTTTGTATTTCATCTCGGTTTCGATCGTCTATAGCCATTTATTCGAGGTTAAATAATATTAGTAGTAGAAAATAAGATAATCTATATTTCCCGGTCGTTACTTCCAATATCTCATGAAATTTACCGGTATTTAAACAGAGTTTACGCCAAGAAAGAGAAGAGGATATTTACCTTCATTGTGTACTGCATATCTTATTCATAACTGAGCAGAGATATTCAGGCTATTGTATTAATGATGAGAGAAATATGCTGACACGAGTGCCATTTCAGGATGAAAATTGTGTTAAAAATTCATTATTTCTTGACAGTCAGTTTTAAATGCATTTTCATTCATCACGTCTGTCCGTTTGTCTGTCATTATGCAAGAACTCGGGTCTCATTGACGGATTGTCACGAAAATTTATAAATGAGGTTTTCTCTAAAATGTGTCGAATATACAAAATTTTCTTAAAATTGAACAGAGGGTACTTTGCATTAGGAGCTACGAAATTTATGATGATATCTCGCTGTAATATTCTTAGAAGTAGAAATATTTCAGACGCAGGTTTAGAGAAAATGAAATAGCAGTCTTATATTAAATAAACTTTATTCGCAAAAGATGCGATTTTCATGTCGGATAAGTAAGGCACTGGCCCTTAATATTTAATACTTACTGCCACTCCACGACAAAAATGGTTACGAGAAATCGTCACAATTTTAATGTCAATGTACAGTGCCAGTATTTTTTCAAATTTATGAAATCCAGCAGATACAGACCCAAATTTGCAGACATATCTGGAGTAAACAGGCAGTTTAGTGAAATCCAGAATTCTATCGGTTTTGCATTCTGAATGCACATATCGCACTAAAGTAATTCTGATCACAAAAGTAACCGTGGACTTTCACCCAGGCAATATCATATAATTTCTTAATTCCGTGTAACAACAGCTCTACTGAATTAAGTTTTACTTCTTGCCTTCACAGATAAAGTGCTGCAAATAACCGTAAGCAGATAATTAATATAGTTCTTAAGCTTCGAAACAGATTGTGCATACCCCATAATATGACACTCGCAAGGGGCGTCGGCTGTTGGTCTCAGCTTTATCTTAAACATGGTGTCGGTTCATAAGCGTTATAAATGTTCTGTAACAAATGCCGTCACGTCAAACGATACTAAGCACGGTGTTTATAAGTTGTAAGTGGAAAATAGAAATTATTCCTATTAACAACAGATTGCACGGTATTATAACTCTTACTACTACCACAGCCTTCCTTGTCTTATACGATGACGGGATCGAATATCGTCATTTTATTGTTTGTCCGGATTTTGATCACATTTTAACTCTCTACTCAGTTTACTTCCATGCTCGATTCTAACGGCTCCGTTAGTGTCCATTTTGATAAATAGGCGTCTACATTCGGCAGGGGGTATATAGTTCAGCCTGTAGAACCGAATCACGTTACGAAATGCTATGTCGACAGTATTTCCTAAACCTCTCCCACAGTAACCAACTAATCCCATCAACAACCCCTTCATATATTATCTTCGCACAGTGTCGTGCAACTTAACTCACTACAAGTGCTATAATTCATACTCACACATCAAATTATTTATCGATGCAAAAGTTTCAAGTCAGTGTGCACAACTACTGGATATATAGGGTAATTTAAATGAAAGAACAAAGTACCAGTTTCTCCATTTAACGTCATTCTCTCCCTTTCTTGTGTTCACAGAGACTTTGAGAAAATACCCGATACTTCCTTTTCTGGATCGCACGTGTGTCAGCGACTACAAACTACCGTCACCTTCCGGAAATGGAACAATAACACTTCCAGCCGGTACCGGAGTTTATGTTTCAGTGTTAGGTATCCAATATGACCCCCAGTACTTCCCAGAACCGGATATTTTCGATCCAGAACGTTTCACAGAGGAAAACAAAGGAAGTCGACCTAAGTACACATATCTTCCATTTGGAGAGGGTCTCCGAATGTGCCTAGGTAATATTATTCTTTCCATACTGAATTATAAGTTTGTGGACTTTAAGAATGCGAGAGTCAAATTTACCAACCTTCGTTTTGTGAGGCCGTGCAGTTTGGAAGGTACGAAATAAATATCATAACCCTATACTCAAAAAACCGAATGAAGTAACTCATAAATTATGACACACGTCTAACAAAATGGCCCCTTTTACTAACAGAAACCGTTTTATATGAGATCCATCCCAATAAGTTAAAAACTTTGAGAAATTAAACTGCACTTATATCTGTGTTGACTCAGTTACATAATAACACAAGAAATGTCACAATTGCTTCAATCTCCACGAACACAGAATCATTATTTGGAATAAACACACCCACAGCTGATAAGTCAGTTCGGTTCACCGCTGAATCAAGCGATTTCAATATGACTTCCTCTAGCATAATTTGTTACGAGAGCGTGTAATCGAGAAGGTACAAATTGTACCGAAGTCAAAGGAAAATTGGCTTTTATTTTTTAACAAAAATGTTGTGGATTAAAGCCCCAATAACCTCCTTAGTTGTTGTATTTATGAGGCCTATAACGTTAATAAGGTGGGCATACTGTATTGTCTCTGAATCTCACCTCATTTGTGGTGTCGAATACGGATTCTTAATCCTTACGTGGATTCGTACATTCATTTTCCATAGCTGACGTTTAGTAACCAAGAACATGTTGAGTCAGTTTTTGTGTATTTTTATACAGGAAATATGAAAATGTGTTGCACTCAACATCCAGCGTTTATCATATGGTCTTTTAAAGTCCCTCATACAAAACCTGTAGTATAGTTTCAGATGTCTTTACACTCTCGCAAACTGCTGACGTGAGTCTGAACTAGCGGAATTGAACAACTGAACAGAAAATGGAAGCAACGTGGTTTTATTTTCTCAGTTTTGTTCAAGTATTAAAACCAGTGAATGTCTCCATAGCAATACCATTACAATCAAACCATGAACGTTCTTTTTAAATGATATCGATATACTGAATCACTATAGTAAAAAGTGTCAAGTAAATACGCACTGTATTCTTATAGCTGAAACAGAATTGTAAGACCCCACTGAGTGCCCACGACACTGGATCTGTCAGATTTATCTAAAATTGAAACTAAAATATCAGTTATTCTAGGTTTTTAGATTTATTTAAGAAAAAACTCATTTTACAAATATACTATTAAAAAGACATATTTCCGCCACGCTTCTCGGTAATTTAAAAAAACATAAATTTATCAATAATATAAATAGGATGAATACATAATGTTTCAATTGAAGACGTTAAAATTTACAAAGCCTCAATTAGAATACAGTCCTAAGTACACGGACAAGTGAAGAGTTAACATGTCAGTATTTACTGTTGCTGGAAATATTATTTAAAGTGGTTTTATGTACTTTATTAATTTAACGTCAAAACAAAATAAATTTCTTGCTAATTCCTCGTTGCAGGATTGTCTCATATTAATTAGCATTTAAGGCAAAATGTTTTGGCCGGCATGCGGCCATTATCAGGCCTAATTAAAGCTAAGTAGTTAAAAAGTTCAATTAAGTACGTACTCAATGGGATCCCATTGGTTTTACAGTGGTTGCAGGTTAAAACTATAAATTAAAATTGATTAAAATAGTTTTTTGTCAAATTTTCGTACTCGTGGGCCATTTCTAATATGCAGATTTATAAGTGAGGAGCGGTCACAGAGGCACTTGTTGGAGTTGTCTCTTTTTATTGGAGAATTCCCTATTAGTTGCCACTTGTTTTAGGACAATTTCATTACTTATTTAGCTTTTTCTACCACCCTTGAGAATGTGGAGAGGAGCGTGGTAACAGGATCAATGTATTGCACTTACATTTGTAGGGTTCAGTCGGTATTATTATGTGCCTGTTTACTCCTGGTAATGTGATGCACGGCAGATCCCGCAGAGTGAATATGCAGTGGTGTCCACGGAGCGTGGACGTGTTTGTCATGGACTGGTCGACACATTATTTTTTGGTGTTTTGTCTCCGAGAACGCATGGATTTACTTGTATGTGGTGTTGGTTTCAGGAGGTTTATTACGGTTATACGTTCTTTAGGCG
>Ga0209629_10002782_pt1 | contig 12119 bp, 9 predicted proteins | sample TergutCu122P5_FD_187286 | JGI IMG/M metagenome (GOLD analysis project Ga0209629, IMG submission 187286) | Cubitermes ugandensis P5 segment gut microbial communities from Kakamega Forest, Kenya - Cu122 P5 (SPAdes) (version 2) | ecosystem: Host-associated > Arthropoda: Insects > Digestive system >...
GAGGTTGTGGCTTCACTCTCTCAAGGTCGCACAGCTGCTGCGCAGTGCGGCTTGTTTACACACAAATCAGTCCCGGTCATATTTGAACCACCTTGTATTTTTAACTGCAGTACTTCAGTTATTGGTCATAAACTTCTCCTTCTACCACCATGACCAAAGTCATAGCTGTTTTCTTGAGTAAACATTTGAATATACTTATATTAATTACTATATGTGCAGATGTTTATATTTTAAGATGATACAAAAGATTTAATGAGATGTTGCTTTTCTGCAGCTATCACCAGAAATACCGTTTACAGCAGCATCCTTCTCTTTTGAAGGCTATTAATTTGGAGCCTGGGCCAAAAGTGAAAAGCTCTCACCTGGCTGCAAGGCTCAATGGATACGTTGTTGGGAAGGGTGGCCTGGCCCAGTTTGATGTAGAAGTAAAAGAGCTTGGTTTGGATGACAACACTGCCAAGATTGTGCGGGATCTGGTTGCAGAGAATGAGGGTCGACAGCTTGTCTGCTAAATCCATGGATAAGGGAAACATTGTTGTTGTAGGATCATTTGCATAACATCCCTGGCATGAGGTCAGCAATCCTGGTCTGATGTCGCAAGTTGTAGTAGTTCACTAAATGTATGCTGTGCTTTCATAAAATGTTTGTATTTTCTTAAAAAGTAACATACTTGCTTTTATACTGTTTGGTTAGGTTATTTTATATTTTTATTACTGGTGTTTTATAAATTCTTGGAACCAAAAATGACTGTACATTGAAAATGCATACCTCAGCTCTTATTTGAATGTTTGTGGTGATTTTAACGATCCCAACTAATTATGAATGTCGAGACTGTACTGTGTGCTGTTTTTTAACATAAAAATTTTAAATATCTACAAAATTGTAACCAGAAGATACTGTCATCTGAGGTGTGATGCCATGTCAGTAACTGACACATACCAATGTGATACCATATCAGTAACTGACACATACCAATGTAATGCCATCCCAGTAACAGACACATACCAATGTGATGCCATCCCAGTAACAGACACATACCAATGTAATGCCATCCCAGTAACAGACACATATCAATGTGATGACATCACAGTAACAGACACATACCAAAGTGATGCTATCACAGTAACAAACACATATCAATGTGATGCCATCACAGTAACAGACACATATAAATGTGATGCCATCACAGTAACAGACACATATCAATATGATGCCATCACAGTAACAGACACATATCAATGTGATGCCATCACAGTAACAGACACATATCAATGTGATGCCATCCCAGTAACAGACACATATCAATGTGATGCCATCCCAGTAACAGACACATATCAATGTGATGCCATCACAGTAACAGACACACATCAATGTGATGCCATCCCAGTAACAGACACATATCAATGTGATGCCATCACAGTAACAGACACATACCAATGTGATGCCATCACAGTAACAGACACATATCAATGTGATGCCATCACAGTAACAGACACATACCAATGTGATGCCATCCAAGTAACAGACACATACCAATGTGATGCCATCACAGTAACAGACACATACCAATGTGATGCCATCACAGTAACAGACACATATCAATGTGATGCCATCACAGTAACAGACACATACCAATGTGATGCCATCACAGTAACAGACACATTTCAATGTGATGCCATCACAGTAACAGACACATACCAATATGATGCCATCCCAGTAACAGACACATACCAATGTGATGCCATCACAGTAACAGACACATACCAGTGTTTCTTCAGGAAAATCAGAGTAGCAAGTTCCCCTAAAGTGTTGGTAATTGCCTGCCAATAAAGCAGTTTGTCACATTCCAGTATGCATAGTAAAATGAGTACTTCAAATCATACAACATGTTTTATTCATTTCAATTGGCCGTGTTCTTGAATTGATATGAGACACATTAATGAGGTTTATTATGAGCAGTCTTCCAGGTTTGTTTATGACATAGTGTAACGTGCTTATATGGTGTTTCGGATGAATGTGCTGCCACCAGCATCAGGATAACTCATATATCAGGAATATAAATAGGATTGAATCACCAATCCCATACAGAATTTTTATGTTACATTTGTATGCAACTCTATATGTAAGACATGCAGTACTTCCACTTATGTGTATGTTGTACTGAACTGTCGTCTGGTAATGGCCCAAATGGACCACAATATATTGCAGGCTTAATAAAATTTGTTTTAACAGTGAACGGAGAAGTTGTTCTTGTGCTCACCATTAAGGTATGTGGGGAATGACAATGGGGTGCAGTGGGAACACTTTACTTACTGATATGTATTACCTTACTACCAGTCATTGATGCCAACCCAAAGGAGAGTTGTGTTTGTCGCTTTGTTACTGGCTACTACCTAGCGCTTGGAATGGAGAGGGTCAGAATTGTGAAGTTAAATGGTCTTGAAGTTACAGCAGGTGGTGGCTTTATTCTTTATTTGTTTGTACTTCTCTTCTAGGCATTATCTTAATGATAGAAACTAAGTTGGGATGTTGACACAGGTACAATTACTGCTCATTGTGTACTCTGACACAGTACACAGACTGCACAAAGGTGTTGTTTACATTATAAATATCATGTGGTTTCTTGCTACACGTGTAAATGTAATTTTGTTTAAGCCTCTAAGGAAAGTACAGCCTTCCCTGTGCCATTGTTCACAAGACTTGTGTGTTCAGCAGTATATGTGCAGATCTCTTGTGCAGAAGTTCATCCAAATCAGACAATAAATGTGGAAAATACAGATAGAAATTTGTTTACTGCCTTAAGTAGAGTGTGACTACTTGAGCCTGTTTGCATGAGACTCACACTTTCTTCACAATTTTTTGAAAGAAAAAAAGTACACTGAATTTAATAAAAATTTGACAAATGGCTTAGTCACTCATACAAAGTCACAAAGGGACAAACGTGGTCTCGACATAAGGCATTTTCTTTTAATTTGTAAAGGACGCCAAAGTGCGTTTGGGGTCACGGCATCCCTGAAGTATACTCACCCAGGCCCCTTTGTCCCCAAAGAAGTACATATGCTTCTTGGGGCCTGCCATTGGATGCTATATAACCAGGACAAGTGGAAAGGCGTCGTTAGGTAAGATAAAACTAAGTGCTTTGATGCGTTCTTCATGGAGTATAAAAATAATGTTATGTGGGTGGAGACCAGTGCCGTCGGTGACCTATTAATGCTGAAACCGTGTGTCGGTACAGGGAATATCCATAAAGATTTCTGAGTGACTTGTGTTTCGTGACAAACGGCGAAGTGAAAGCCAACTTTTACCTAGGGACGTAAATTAATTTCTGTCCGTACGTGTACGTTCAACATTCATTGTCCGATTTTGGTGAAGTTTAGTATTAAGGATATGCATATAATGTCGTTAAGCTTGGGTGATTTTTGTGAAAACTGGCGTGCGCAATGGCGTACTTATGGACGTAAATGAGGTTACATTCACGTACTAACAGCGTAACCTTATGAGATACTGCAAGCAAAGAACGGCAGAGTAAAGCTTGCTGTATGCATTACGTTGCGCACTACACCACTTATAATCTCGTTCTTTAGGTTTAATGTGTTGTTGCAAACTGCCGGTTGTTACCGCGGCTTACCCACGTGAGAGCATTTCTCTTTCGCCCCGCGAAGAGGTAGTATAATGTGCGTTCATGTTCTGTGTGCAGGCGAACATTGTAGGGCAGTGTAGGTTATGTTGGGAAAGTAGGGAAAGTTTTCACGTATTTCAGGTCATGCATTGGGTATCACAATAGCTGATGTACAAGGGAACTGTGCAGGAAAGCTGGGCCGTTTATTTGGTTTGCCCTTCTGTGTTTGTTTTATTGTTGGCTTACGGTGCGAAGCATTTGGTTTCAAATTAAGAAATTTGTGGAAGAAATATTACGCATTTACATAACTTCATTGAAGAGATCTGATACTGTTTAGCGTAAGTGCAAGAAATATGTGCCAAGTTCGTACATACAATGTAATGTGTCGTGACCCTTAGTAGGTGTGTGTTGATTGTGAACCAGGACACTGCACGTTAGTTCCGTATAGGTTATGATAAGAAATCTAGTCATATTTAGAATTATCCGTCTTCCATTAAGCATAATGGGCCAACGAGGATCAACAGCAGCTTCCAGTGTAAGGGTGATAATAGTTTGTTAATTTTAATGGTAGATTGTTTATGACAATAATGTTTTATAATAGCGGGTGTAATACATTACAGAGAATGGCAACGTTATTGCATGACGTCGATGTTCCAACGAAGAAGGCCACATTTGCCATGGCCTGTTTCTGGGCACCAGATTCATTATTTGGAGTAAAGAATGGTGTTATTCGAACTCGTGTTGGATTTGCAGGCGGTACAACAGAAAATCCTACCTATCGCAGTATGTAAGTGGCATAAATTCATTAGTTAGGGAACCCATGTATAACATTTGTGTTAGTATTTGGTAACTGTCACATTTGGTGAGATTGACACAGATGTATATGAAGTTCCACACACTATCTGAATCCTGCATTATTTTCTGTAAGAGAAGATTGGTATGCCTGGCATTTTCAAATGGACATGGACCTTAAAGAAATAGGATGGGAGGGTGTGGATTGTATTCAGCTGATTTGGGCAGAAACAAGTGGCAGGCTGTTCTGAGCTCAGCATTGAAGCTTTGGGTACAGAAAAGAAAGGGGGATTTCTTGACTAGCTAAGGAACTAGTAGATTTTTTAGGAATGACTGTGCTTCTTTTACTTGGTTAGTTAGATCCTTCACTGGGCCAAGTCAAATATGTCATAACAAAAGTGCCAAACTTATATCAGATATAAATAGAAGTAACTACTTGACAAAATTGTAAACATATATGTATAGTTGTAGTCTATTTAAACAAACTGTGTAACATGATACAGTAGAACTATGTTATTTCATATTCTAAACACTAGTATCAAAACTTAAAGTGCATTTAACTATATAATTCTAAAAACTACAAACACCATTAAGAGCAGACATAGAGTGTAATGTAAATCAGCATGTGTACAGCTGTAAGAAATGTTTTATGTTTGTCCTTATATAGCTTAAAAATTTTGAACTTGTGAATGGAGGCCAAGTGTTGTCGTTCTAATTATTTTTGAAGAAGATGGTAGTGTTTCTTGTGACTTTCAGTATACTAGGTGGGCCAGGATAGCATAGTCAGTACAGCAACTCACTTCGGGCTGGACAGTCCAGCGATCAAATCCCAATGGGGCGAGATTTTCTGCCCCCTGTCCAGACCAGCCCTGGGGTCCACTCAGCCTCTTATACAGTGTGTACCAGGTCTTTCCTGGGGGTAAAGCATCTGGGGTGCGGTGTTGACCATCCACCTTCCATCTAGCACTGAGCTTAAAGAAAGGGTAGAGCTATACCTTTACTCCCCCTCTGGGCCCCTTTGTGGCCTGTTGCAGGGAGAACTTTACTTTTGTTACTTTACCTTCAGTATATTTGTGTCTGGCAGACTGGTGATACAAGAATATTGAATTGTTTTTTGAGGAGATTTTGTGACACTGCAGTCAGGTGGAAAAGGGGCAATGTCCTTCCATCAAGTTGTGTTCACTGACAACACGTGAGTTTGCTGCATGAAAGCACCATTGAGAAGACTAATTGCATTATGAGAAAGTAAAACATAAAGTTGTCTCCATGTTTAATTAAATAACACATAATGATTTGTGGAGATGTTGAGGTGTGATTCTGGGCACTGCATGGCACTGTACGGAGGTGACTGGTTAGTTTCGGAGGCCAGCTGCTTTACTGCATCAGAATGACTCCCTGGTCCCTGTTGGGTAGGAAGCTGGACAGGCCCTAGTGCTAGTAGAGATACTGTGGAGAAAAGCCTCTTGCCCCTGATGAGAACTGAATTCAGGTTCTTGGTTTTTCAGCCTGTGGCTTTGTCAATGTAAGTGTGCTGTCTGGCTTCTTTGTAGGGGAACATTATTGTATCTGACAAATGTCACTAGTCACTTCTGCACTGTCTCTCACAACAATTAAAATTTTATTTGCAATGAACATGTGTTAGATGTGCTGCGTGCCTGTGAGCCTGAGGAAAACATACACAGAGCCTTCTTTAAACCTGCTGTTTACTGCAGTACATTGAACTTAAAGATATGGACCCCTTAGCATGGTAAATAGGACTGGCAGTGAGTTCAGCCATGATCACTGTCAGCAGTAGACTGTCTGTGTGAAATGTGATAAGTGTTCAGATACCGTGATGTTCCTGTGTAACAGAATTCTTATTTGGAATGTTGATTCTCTGCCAGTGTACACCAGCATTATGTCAGTCTGTCTGTTAGCACTACACATATGTTAACATTAAAGTAAAGTAAAGGTCTCCCGCAACAGGCCGGGGTGGCCCAAGAGGTTCCGGGTAGGTTAATGCCGTGGATTTTCTTGACGTTTCGGCACTACAAGGGTGGTAGGTCATCTGCCAAAAGCACCAGCCGCCTTTACCCCAGGAGAAATCCCTGGTACTCACTTTCAGAGGCTGAGTCGACCTCAGGGCGCATGGTTCTGCAGGGGAAACCACGGAAAAATTCCCCAGTGACACCACCGGGAATTGATCCGGGGACTGTCTGACTAGTAGCGCAGTGCCTTAACCACTACACTACTGCAGGCCCCACATATGTTAAATGTCAGTCTGCAGTGCCATGTTTTGAGGTGCAGCAGGGGGTGACAGAGTGCAGTGAGACAGCAAGATTACTGAGTCACAGCCCTTTTGACCCATTGTAGGTTTTCACGGTGGTTGTTCTTCAGTTGATGGTTGTTTTGTAGTTTTTGCACCATGTATTGAAGGTTTATTCTGATGTTTTGGAGTAGCATACTGCCTTCATCTTCAGGGTGACTGATTGGGTGAAGGTGAATACTAAAGAAATTGGGAGGAGGGAATGCATCAGTTGTGCCACAACAGACCTTACTGCAGGTTGTGAAACCTTGAAGAAACGCACATCAAATGGGGACCCCATCTTAGTATAAAAGATATTTAATGGATGAACACATATTGACAGGTGTACTTGTAGGCTCCAGAAATGCATAAAAATAAAGACTGCTGCAATCTCAGAACTGCTGTAAATGATTTTGATACGTTTCATGTTCTGTGCATTAATTAGATGCATAAATCATTAAAAGACCAACAGATGCACTTTGGTTTGATGGATGTAATTTTGGTGCATAGTGGTGACCAACAGTTCGGCCACATGGTGACCACTAGCGGTGACCGACAGTTTGGTCACATGGTGACCACTAGTGGTGACCAACAGTTCGGCCACATGGTGACCACTAGTGGTGACCAACAGTTTGGTCACATGGTGACCACTATGCAGCTGGAGAAATGACGTGCTTTGAAGTTATCGGGACCCTTGGAATGACCCTACGCACCCTTCCCACCCCACTCCATGGACCACAGGTCGGAATGCACTTGTCTAGATTATGGCACTGTGTGGGGGATGTGACAGGTGTTTAGTGAATGTAATGAAACATCTGTTTACAGAGGGGATCATACAGAAGCAATTGAAATTGACTATGATCCAAATGAAGTATCATACAGTGAATTGCTGGGTTTGTTTTGGAAGAACCATGACCCAACTGCAAGAACATCTAAACAGGTATGTGGACTGACACAGAAAAGAAAGGCTTACCTGATACACTAGTGCTGTAGTGGCAGAACTGGTAAGTTAAGTACTGTCCGTTGGACACCCTCATGACATAGTTCCAACCATTTGCTATTCTCATATCTGCTTATTATTCATCTTCATGAAGATTCAAGTCAAATAGTTCAAGTGCTTTTTGGCTGTCTGACCCCACTGACAGGCACCAAAACATCAACATGGCGTAACTCTTCAGAAGACCCGACTCTTTATAAACGTCGCCATGAGAACCTGAATCACCGGTCTGTCTTTATGTTAATTTCATGTCTGTTTCAGGGGGTTCCCCCAGCAAAATTATGTGTGTATTCCTTATGTTTTCTTTATATGAATACCTGCTCTCAGAATTTTCATCTCTGACTGCTCTAATTATGACTTAAGGAACCTTACTTATTGAGCAGTCTTTGTAGCAGCAGTTGTGAGCCTGATGAGTGACTGAGAATAGGAAGACATGGAAGGATGTGGCCATGGCCTCTGCATTGCCCTTGCAGTGACATAGAACAGCTGAGTAAAACCCAAAAAAGTGTTGTTCAGGCTTGCCATTGTCAAGTGTTGGCTGGACACCTGCCAAATGAACCAAATGGGATGTGTTGCTGCTGGACGTAGCATAGCACAGAGTGCTGTGTCATGTGTTGCTGCTGGACGTAGCATAGCACAGAGTGCTGTGTCATGTTCATGTATTGCTGAATTTCATATCTGTGTGAAACTTTGGCCTTTCAGAATATCATAATGTATTATTTTCTTGTCCAAGCTTTTAAATGGGTGTTTGATGTGGATAGTAAAATAATCACATATAAGGGATTTACATTCAAAGTAACTGCAGTATTCGGGCATAACGTTGCAATTATTCATACTGCTGTGTGTTTGTGTTTGTCACGTGAAACAGTACTTTGGTACAGCCATACCATCAGGCAAGCTTGAGATGGTCTGCGTGTACTGTGGGTCCAGGCAGTTGCTGGATCTGATTTTGAGCCCTAGCTGATGACTGAACTTGTAATCACTTGCAACAGCAGTGGGGGATTGATGATTGTCACTGGAGAAGTGAAATTCTTAAAAGAAAGCTAGCCCATTCTGTCTTCGTTTCCCACAAATCCCACAGGCTGTTCTAAGAGCGGTCCTCTTAGAAACAGATGTAGATTGTATTGTACTACTTATTTACATCCTCTTTATATCATTTGTTAGCATTATGTTGTGTAACTCAATGTGAGATAAACCACATGTATCCAAATATAAGATGAGTCTGTATATATGGCAAACCCCTTTGTAATCTTCATTTATCAGTTAAATGCCTAAGCAGAATGTATTTAACTTTGTGCATGATTATAAGATGACCCTACCATTTTTCAGATGCCATACCAGCCTATATTTCAGGTACATGCAGTATTTTTATGTACTGTGCGTTGTCCTGTAGGCAGTACTGGCATATATGTGAATTTACTTGCTTTCAGTACACTTCGCTAATTATGTATCACAATCAAGAGCAAAAGGAGTTAGCTGAGAAAACATTGAAAGAAGAGGAAAAAAAGAAATCAAACTACATTGTCACAAAAATCTTGCCTGCTGCAAAGTTCTACGATGCTGAAGAGTAAGTCAGTCAGTGACCAGTCGAATTGTTAGTTGTTGATGTGGCACACCGGCCACGATGCACTGCACGTGCGCCACCCAGTGTTTCCATTGTGTTTCAAAATGGTCCTCGGTGACTAAAGCTATGATTATGCTTCCAGTAGAGTAAATAATTTTGAAAGAAATGTAACGCTGTGTTGTTGTTCAGGGTGAGCCTAGCATGCTGACTGCAGCTATGGACAGTGTTAGGGAGCGCAGCTAGCAAGATATCTGGTCACTGTAGAAACACTTGTGTCATATAAGTGTTTGATGTGATACAGTGTGAGCACTGCATGCTTTGTTTGCAGCTACCATCAGAAGTACCGTTTGCAGCAGCACCCGTCACTTATGGAGGCAGTAGGTCTAGTTCCTGGAAATAAACTGAAGAGTTCACATTTGGCTGCAAGACTTAATGGATATGTTGTTGGCAGAGGTGGCCTGGCCCAGTTCAATACTGAAGTGTCACGCCTGGGTCTGGATGAGAAGACGGCAGATTACGTTCGTAAACTGGTCGTTAAATATGAAGGTCAAGGATTATTCTGTTAATTTATACTTGCAGTAAGAGCAGGGGGTGAAACATCCACCCCACGACAAAGGCACATCTTAGATGAGATTCCTGCACAGGCAAAGGCTGGGAGTGCTTTGTTTCAGTTGGTGAATCGCCACAACACGCACATCAAGAGGCATACAATCCCAACAGAAAGCAGCACTATGGAGTTAAATTGATGTCAGTTTTCTGGATTTGATGTTGTCCTTCAAATGCAATTCCCTGCCACTAAACCTGGCATCCTAGATGGCCACTTAGTTTGCCTTTGCCTGCATGCAGCAGTGAGTGGAAGACAGAATGAAGTAATGTAAATAACAAGCAGCAGTTTTTCACAGGTGTTTTTGTGATTGTTTGTCCGAATAAAGTAATTGTTTTAAATTGAAATAATAACCAGTTTATTCTGTAACTATAAATATTAATGTGTTTATTTATTGAGATGCTGTTTTAATAGTTGATATGCAGTCGAACTCGGTCATGACGTCGTAGGGACTGAATAAATTGTGTCGTTATGGCCACGTGTCGATGTATTCGAGGTGCATGCTAAAAGTGAGGGAAAAATGTTTCAAGACAAAATACAGGCCAGCAGACATTGCTGAATGTTACTGAATGTTGCTGCTGTGATCTGTTTCAGACTTAAATTACAATTAAAATGCACAAATAAAAGTTACACCACTGCAATTGCAAATTTTTGTACAGGTTTGTGCTAAACAGTACATTAACTTAAGTTAACATTTAGGAAGAACAAAAGTTATAATCAGAAAAGGACCGCTCACTAGCACATTGTCTGCTCACTGGGACATTGTCTGCTCACTGGGACATTGTCTCCTCTTGCTGGAACCACTTAAGCAGTGAATCATCAACTTCACCTCATTCAGGCTTTCGAAATCACTTTATTCTCGATTTGTTCTATTCAAACTCACCAATCATTTTGCTTCTGTTTTTTCCAAATACCATAACCTGGTACCCATTGTATAGGAGGCTGGGTGGGCCCTAGGTCCAGTCTGGATGGTAACGGAAAATTTTGCCCCCACTGGGTTCCATCCCTGGGTACCGCCCAGCCCATAGCGAGTCGCCATACCAACTGCACTATGCCAGCCCTCAAATTAACATTCTGATATCTGGCAACCACTCTCCCACTGCGATTCCGGATAAGACAGCTTGTATTATAGTTTGGATTGTAGAATTTATGATACCAAATTCCCGACTTTGACGCTTGGACCTTTTGTGGGCGTACGTAGCTGTGTTATCTCTCTACCAGTCTCCTATTAACTGCAGTACGAGGGGAGTAGAAGGAAGCGTTACACACAAAGTGAATTACCATTGTCATTTCATTTCCAGGCCTGGAATTTATACAGCTCCATGAAAGAGTTAGGCTTGCCTTCTCGACAAGGAGGTGGTTGAATTCTCAGAATAGCCGACTTCTTGGAGAATTATGTTGAAACTCATTGTCTTTATGTCCAACGTAGGTGCTGTCAAGTATGCCGTACTAAGCAAGGCAGAAAAACGTGTGCCTTATGGGGAGTTAGTTGGTACAACTGAATGTGTGACGCTTTAGCTGAGGTGTTGCACTAACTGAGGTCGTCATAACCGAGTTCAACTGTATTTTCTATCAATCTATCTATCCAGTATTATAACAGCTGTCACCGTTTTCTGGAAACCAAACGCCATTCCTCTCTGTTTCTGCATTGATCTGGATCCAAATTTCTTGTTGTCATGGTTGCTTGTACTCCTCCTATACATGTTTTTCTTGGACGTCCTCTTTTCCTTCTCTCCAGTGGTATCCATTCCATAATTAATGTTGGTACTCTCTCCTCTGGCATCCTTTTGATGTGGCCATACCAATGTAGTCTTTTCTTTTCTATGATGTGTATGATGTCTGGTTTCCCTTTCAATCGTATGATTTCCTTTATATGTTCATTTGTTATTCCTTCCATCCTTCATTTTCTTGTTCACCTCCTTAGCACATCCATTTCTGTAGATAAAATTTTATTTATTTCTCTGGTATGAATTTGCCATACTTCTGCACCATAAACCAAAATGCTCTGAATTATTGTGTGATAAATATATAATTTTCTGTTTTTGGTAATATTTTTGTGCCACCAAATAGAATTTAAAGCATTTATAGCTTTTCTTGTTTGACTAATCCTGTGTTTTATTTCTGTTGTATTATCTCCGAACTGGTCTATTTTTGTACCTAAATAAGTACATTCTGTACATGGTTTTATTTCTTGCCTGCTGTCAAATTCTAAAATTTTGTTTCCTTCTCCCATACATACATATTTGTTTTTTTTTTTCT
>Ga0209629_10002783_pt1 | contig 12118 bp, 8 predicted proteins | sample TergutCu122P5_FD_187286 | JGI IMG/M metagenome (GOLD analysis project Ga0209629, IMG submission 187286) | Cubitermes ugandensis P5 segment gut microbial communities from Kakamega Forest, Kenya - Cu122 P5 (SPAdes) (version 2) | ecosystem: Host-associated > Arthropoda: Insects > Digestive system >...
ATACCACGGGCAGCAACCAATGTATAATACTCTTGAGCTCCTGATGATGGGAATAGTGGTGCCCAAAACATGTTGAGCAAGCAATAAGATCTGCAATGAAAACCTCTGTTGCATCTAGTTGGCATTTTATTTCCACATATTAACGACGATGCACGGTCAAAACCACATCAAATTTGTATGTGCCAGAGAGAGTAGTTATGGTTTTTGTTAAACAATGTTGCAGTTCAGTTTTATGGAAATCCCGTCCATAATCCCCCCCCCAAAAAAACCTCAATAATTTACTTGAGGCCTTCTCTCCTACAAGAAAATATACTTTTTGTATTCACCATTTTTCTATGATACTCCATTGTGGAGAAAGCAAGTGGGATGAGCAATAAAAGACATTGGTAGAGATCATGACTACCATTCACCATACTAGTAATGTTACAGGGTATGTTTTAAATTAAATTTGACATACTAGTTTTTTACTCAAAATGAGTTGTGGTTTTACTCCTTTATTACATTCCATTCTATTCCTACAGATTCCAATGTACCTTACTTCTGTCAAATTTACACTCAGTGGTTTCTGATGAAACTCACACATAAGTCTGTGTTCTCTAATGATTATATCTGCAGGGTATGCGATCTGTAGTGTCTGCACTCAAGCTTCTGCAGTGTGTAATACAGAGTCCTGCTGACAGTTACAGCAACACTTCCAACAACAAAACATAAAAGTTGGGTAGTTAGCAGCCCTTCGTATTTCAGAGACCTGGCAGTCAGAAATCCTGATGTACTATCCACAGTTTTCCTCCATTTCTCCATAGAAATAATGACAGTATATAAAAGTATGCCCCGATAGTATTCATGTTCTATCCAATTCACCACTCAAAAATCATCCTTCCATTTATTACTATTCAGCCTAAACATTACATAGATGGCATAGTTATGCAATGGCTCAGGAGGTCTAGGTTCAATTCCAAACCAGTCCACGTGGGATTTGTGGTGAACAAAGTGGCAATGGAAAAGATTCTACTCTGAGAACTTCGGTTTCCCTGTAAGTATCATTCCACCAATGCTCCATACTCATTCATTCAACAATGAATAGAACAGTGCTTTATCTGTGGTTTACTTTAAACCAGTGCCAGTATGTCAGAGTATGTAATGCTGGCGTCAGATTAATAATGGACCAGAGAGGTACTAAAGTGTCTGTGGCCTAATTTAGGGACTATCCTAGCATTTGCCTCAGGGAACTGAGAAAAACCACAAAACAACCACAGGATAGCCAGTGTCTCAGCTGAGATTCAAACTGGACACCCTCCAAATAAAAGTGCACAGCATTTTCAGTATGCCAACCTACTGGGTGACTCCCTCTCAACAAGCTAAGTCACTCAAGTAGTCAAGAAATTCCACACATTTATGGAAACTTGAAGATTCATTACCATGTTCACACAAGCCTGCCCAAGGATCCTATCCTTATCCAGATTCATCCAATCCATGACTTTTGTCTACAAGCACTTGAGAAAGCATCACTGTACAAACCACTATCTGCAAATATCACCCACCTCTTCCATAGCGTGTTTACTCACACACTTCAGCTCCTTTTCAAGCACATTTTGCTTCTCTTTAGTCAATAAATTTGTGGTAAAAGAAACAAATCTTGGCAAGGAAAAATCTAACAGCACAAAATTTATTTCATGTACCATCTTGACACATCCTGTGGTAACATATGTTCAAATATGTGCATGATGGGTGTTTGCTTATCATACCACATCTCACTGCTAATGACCATCCTCACATCTCATTCACTGCAATAGCATGCATTCTTGAAAACAAAAAAGTTGATCAAGGAGACTGAATTCTTGTTTATTACACAGAGATTTTCATTATAATTTTCTGATTACAATGTTGTGATAACAATCTCTATCAGTGGTCCTGCATACTAGGGGTAATGGTGCTGGACTTACTTGCAAAAGACTGGTTCAGGCCAGTAAGATCCAGTGCAAATTTCTCTACATACCTTCCTTTTCCCTCCTTTCTCACAAACTCAGACCCATACCAGAAACTCACAGAGATTCTGTTTCTCTTGTTACATGACAGGTCCCTTCTGCCAGCCATCATCATCTTCAATATCATTCTATCACATGAAGAAAATGGGAAATCCCACCCACTGGAAGTTCTCACAGAAAATGTGGCTCTAACAAGACGGTTCTTTAATGTCAGAAGGATCTTTAGAAGGGAGGCAGAAATGCCAAGAGGCATAAGAACAGCATAATACTGAGAACTGCACTCTTCTGGGTTATTACACAGTGCGTAGTGGTAATTTGTTACTGGCGTTTTTGGACAACCTATTGATCCTATCCTCGGGGTTCAAGAATCGGTACGAAATTACCAATACTCACTGCGTAATAACCCAGAATAGCGCAGTTCTCAGCTACTTCGCAGCAGAAGCTTGAAATCACGCAACAGCACAACACACATTAATTAATACACATTTATATACAGCAGGGTGATTTAGTAAATTTGAAATTTCTGTAAACTTTATATTAATTTCAATGGTGTTTTCACTCTAAGCTTATTTATTTACAATTTACATGACATCTTGACAATGAAGCACATTTAGACACTCACATCTGCTGCCACAAGAATTTTTATATTATATTCTTTTTCACGTCAATGCTTTGCTCTGTAGTTGGATATCACAAGGGCTGGTGGTGTTTTCACCCACAGCAACCAAAGATAGTGTACATATGGAGATGTGATTCTGTGTCCACTTGTGCTTTAAAAATGACTGTTGACTGAGTATTGTCATGAAACAGATCATAAAAGTAACTACACTGCAATGAAATTTTTCAGATAGCTGTAGTCAGTTGCTATAGTAGTGTTTTTGACAGTCATATTTCAAAATGCTAAATTTCACAGTAATAATACTGATAATGATAATACTTCTATCAATTTTCCCAGACACTCTACAACCCATGGGCTCTTGGAACATTCAGTTGGGGAAAGAAAAGAAAAGAAAAAAAGAGGCAAATTTAAAGCAGCAATTCACAGAGTGAAACATACCAAGCAAAATTCTTGGGCAACTGCAGACAGACAAAGTCAGTACAAACAAAAAGTTTCTATACATAGAGCTAAAATGTTTGGAAAAGAAATTAAGAGAAAATAAACAAACCTATCAATTTCACATGGTCAGAAAATACCATAGAGGGGAAAACAACATATATACAGAATCAGCATCATGAACAACTGCTGAATGGAGAGAACTAACAAAGCAAGTGCATGAAACAAGATGAAAGTGTACTAGAATCAGCATATAATGACAATAAAGATATGTGCACTGGAACTGAAAACAGCCCAACAGTGCCTAGAGGCAAGATGGGAGAAGTGAGGTAAGAAAAAACAGTCAGTTGGTATGTAAAGATGACAGGTCACCAGTCAGATATGACTGGTAAGAGGGAACAACCATATCTACATAATATATATTGTGTTCTATTACAATAATGGTGATACAAATAAATGTACAGAGTCTGAGAAAGAACTCCAAGTTTTGAAAAAGAGACAGCTTCACTGACTCAAAACAGAACATCACAGATAACACAACAAGTCAAGAGTTCTTGTGCTCAGCAGTAAGGCAGTGCAGTAATTTGACAATCCTGTGTAAGGTGTGTTACATTCCCTTTCTCTTGGTCAATCAACAGCATGAGATGGACCCATTCCATAGCCCTAAAGGAGACATCATTTATCACTAACCATCTCTTTTGGGGCTATTTAACAGATGATGTGTATGCCCAATAAACTGACTACTGTGTTTGGTGTAAATAAGTATTACACTACTACATCCAACAGTTCTCTCTAACACATACTATTTGTAGAAGTACAATGTCACATTGTGCCAGAGCTTCTAAGAGTATGCAACAATTTTACAGAGAAAAATCAGGCATTGAAGTGGAGGTGATATGAATCCACAGTAAGTCAGGAAAAATGAATAGCATAGTTTCAGATAGCGAAGGAAAATGAAACTGATTTTTTTCACTTCAAAACATTTAAGAACTTGGAATTAAAGTATACAGTGAAACCCCCATATTACATTCCTCCTTTTTGAGTTTCATGTTATTTTACACACTTTCTTTAAGGTCCTGACCAAACGCCCATTACATCAAACATTACTGTATTCAGTGTTTCCTCAACTTTATGCTTTCCCAAAATGTACACTTCCCTTCCCTAGACCTGACTAAATTAACCATATTTTACATTTCACACACTTCACAGTTTTTAATCAGGTAGTGAGACACTGTTAGATGTCAGGTTAATGAACCATATCCTTCCATAGATAAGTGAAAATGGCATCCAACAATCTTTGTAATACAACAAAAAAAAAAGTGCACACTTATCAACATCACCCCCACCACAACACCAACTTCATCCTAGAACTGAATTATGAAGCATTTAAGATACCGTCTGTATAGACAGAAGTAGGTTTAATTAGAAGGACGTCTGCAACTGTACACAACAGTACCTGATTGTGGATTTTGGTTACTTCACTTTGTGTAGCTTGTCAATCTCTGAGCCAGTGTCATAACTAGCATTTTTTGTGTTTGTCATAGGCAGGGAATAGGTAACTGGTTTTGTAAACCAAATTATATTGTGAACTCAATGAAATTTCATAGAAAAGGGTTAAATATGAATGAAGGAAGGCAGAAGTCATGTACAGGAAATAATAAAATACATACTTTAGCAAAAGTTGATGCACATACTGAAAGGCATGTTGACCTAATATCAGAGTTAGGACTTGCAGTGCCCACACTCAACACTATTGTAGAGACCTTGAGGCAAACAGAAGAAGTCCTATGTGGTTGGGTGGTTATGGAACCACTCTCCCTACAGTCCTCATCCTGCACCTAGTGATTTCCATCTCTCTGGACTCCTTAAGAAGTACCTGGATGGTAAAAGATTTGCAACAGATGCTACTATGAAGCAAGCTGTCACGTCTTGACTAGAAACACTTGACACTGTTTCCTTCTATCGCTGGAATACAATCCTTGTTGCCATAATTGGACAAATGCTCGAATGTCAATGATGAACACACTGACGTCCGATGTATACTATCTGCTAGCCATGTGTCATGTACGTGGTCAGACAATAAAGTTAGCGAACTTGCCACAGTGTGCTTGCCATGGCAGCACTGGACAAAAGCCTTAGTATGGTTTGATGATGTTGAAATATCAGCATTTCACAGCTGTGTTGTTGTTGATCTATGGCAGTCTCTTTCTGAGTGGCATCTTTTACTGTCTACGTGTGTTTTAGTGCGCCACCACGAGAATGTAGGAGCTTGAAATAGAGCAACGAACGAACATTAAATTTCTTGTTGTTAGTTAATGCTGATGTTAGTGCAAGTTTACAGGGATAATGCTATGAAGAAAACAGCAGTTTACGAGTGGGTAAAACGTTTTTCTGAGGGAAGAGAAAGTGTCACTGATGAAGAGACATCAAGACGGCCAGCAACAAGCAGAACTGAAGAAAACATTGCATAAGTTTGTCAAATTGTGCGTGAAAATTGTCAGCTGACTGTCAGAAGCATAGCAGAGCAAGTGAACATCGACAGAGAAACAGTTAGGAAAATCTTAACTGAAGACCTTGACATGTGCAAAAATGGTCCCAAAGGAGCTCACTGAAGAACAAAAGCAAAGAAGAGTTTTTAGCTAGTAAACAAATAACTGTGTTGGAACACCCTGCTTATTCACCAGATCTAGCCCCAATGACTTTTTTCTGTTCCCCAAGATAAAGGAAATATTGAAAGGAAGGCATTCTGATGACACTGATGACATCAGGAGTAATACAATGGCAGCTCTGAAGGCCATTCCACAAAACCAGTTCCAAAACTGTTTTGAAGGGTGGACTAGGCACTGGCATAGGGGTATAGTTTCCCAAGGGGAGCACTTTGAAGGCGACCACGGTGGTATCGAGCAATGAGGAATGTAGCACTTTTACCGCGATGAGTTCGCGAACTTTGTCATATCATGTATGGATCAAAGTCAGAACAAAGTTCTTGGTGAGAGTGTGTTTGTTATCTTATTTCTGAAACTTATCTGTGTTTGTGGATATTTGATGTGAGTATCAAGTCATTACTGCAACCCAGCTACCATGGTGTTGTATGACAGTGCATAATGAAAGTAACATGACAAAGTTGTTTGCTCTCTACAGAAATAAACCATGTTGTATTTACACTGTTAATATTCAAAGTATCATATTTTAAATGGCTTGCCAAAGTTTTGTTCTAATATAATCCACAGTTTTCTTAGATTGTGCAATTTTCATTTAATTAATTTTTTACTCCTCATGACGTTAAAATTATACATGTGGTGGTCCCTACTGAAATATAGAACAGAGGTTTCACTGTATATGGCATTTATAGGAAGATAAAGTGTGAGGAAAATGACACATACAATTTTTTAGAATACAAATTTTACTTCAAATAATAAAAGTCAGGGCAGAAAATATACAGTAAAGACATGATAATTCTGTCTATTGAGGACAAGAGGTGAGAGTGGTTTTTAACAGAAGATAAGGTAGGACTGAATGGTCAGTGTCACCCTACATTTTATTGAAGTTATAATCAAAATGGTACTTATACAGACAGGTTGAGTTATCATGTCCCCAAGCATGAATAATACAAATTCTGCATGTGTGTTTGCTGATGCTGTGACGCATGTTACTGCTGCTGGTAAATGAGTGGCTGGAATGGGCACTAATTTGATAGTCACCTTTTGTCACAAATGTCCCTTGGATGGTCTCAGTGTGCTTGTGAAATTTATTCAGGCAAACAAGAGTGTCTGTTCATGTGCAATACTTTTGTAAAACATGTTTCTCAGAAAAGAATACACAAATATATCCCTTCAAACAGTGTTGTGTAAAAGATCAATATAGAATGGAAAATTTTCAAATTACACATTCACTGCCGGACAAGTATAAAATATTATGAATGGCATTTTTTTTTTTGGATGAGGTATGGTTTACTTACGAAAGTAAACATGCAAAACTACAGAAGTTAGCATTATGAAAACTGCCATGCAATTCATGAAGTATCATATATATGACTCAAATGCACTGTGTGCATGCACAAATTTTGACCACTAGGGTAAATTAATTCTGACACCATTACTTTGGGAATTAACTGTACAGAAAATGCAAGGTAATCCAATCCACTTAAACTGTAAGAACTAAGCTGCAACTTTCAAAGCAAAATTTTAATTTTTCAAGACAAGAACATCATCACAATTAATAAAAATATTTTCACAATGTGCAAGGCCTACTTATAAGCTGGAAATCAGCAGTTCTGAGGCTCTCCTATGAAATAAGGGAAGCTGACTGCTTGAGTCAAATGGACTTAAAAAAGTCCATGCACATCCAGACTTCATATGCAATAAAGTACTGGTGGCAACTGCCATATTCTGGGATCTTTGTAGAAAGAATGAAAACTAATGCAGCAAAAATAAATAAATCACAGGACACAAAAACTGAGAAGTATGGAAACGGAAAACCAAAAGAACAATAGTTAAAATGGCTTAATAAAGGAATAATGAAAATTTAAGTGGAATAATCTTTAGTTATGGTACACGGAACAAGGTCATATCACTTTTACTTTGAAGGGTCTTGGTTCAATCCCGGAAGCTTATCATCATGACTATGGATTTTTCACGGTTTCATCTCTGTCACTTCAAACAAATGATAAGATTCACCATTCTTACAAGGGGCCTGAATGAATGTCTCTTTCCAATTCAGGTCAGCATACAAATTACCACATACACCTTTGCATATGCATGGATAAATGCTGAATTCTGATAATGGAGAAGCTACAAAATTACTGAAATATGCTATACAGCTCTGTTCAGATTACACCATCAGTTTACTCATACAGTGGTATACCAACGTGCACTCTCATCAATGATTTATAACCTATTACTCATCAACTGAACCTTCATTTATTTTTGATTTATCACAGTAATCCATTCTTGTCAAATTACTTTGTTTTACTGATAAATAAAAAATGTAGTTCCTGAAATACACCTTTTCACACACCTTGAATCAAGATGTTATGAAAAATTATTATAAAAGTCTCAAAATTTCTGAGGTATATATGAACTGTAGACCTCTAACATCACACTGGGAAAAAATGAATCTGAAGACATGCATCAGAAGTCAGTACAATCTAAACTTTAGTGTTAAAAAGTAAGAAAAATTTTGTAAAATTGTATTACCTGAAAGAAAAACATTTTTCACAGCACTTATAACGTACCAGCTAATTAACTGTTTTTCATTAAGCAATGCACTTACATTCTGTAGAGATGGGTCCATTGGTTAAATTCTGCATTCCCCCACCAAACCCTGTAGAAGCAGCACCAGAAGCACGAACCAACACATTCTCACTTGCACTAGTTGATGGTATTGCCATGCTAAACCCACCACTAACACTAGTACTTGGCTCATGATTCAACACTAATCCACCATTATTAAAACCACTAATGTTAGCACTGTTGTTTGTTGAAGAGAAAGGACTAGTTAGGAAATTCGATGTCGATGCAGTGGTCGACAGATGATGATGTTTGTGTCTTCTCCGATGATGGTGGTGGTGATGATGATGGGAGTGATGGTGGAGAGTGGAGGTATGATGCAGATTTGGTGTGGAGGAGGGAGGAGTGTGATTTGTCACTCCGGATGTTGAGATGGCAGACAGTGAGAGAGGGTCATGAGAGGAGCTATATCTAAGGCTGGAACTTGGATAAAGAATGAATTTTGAACACCCTACAATGGTATCCCAACCACTGACAGGTGGGGATGATGAAGAATCCACTCTCCTAGGCGAGTCCTCTGTAAGGATTCCTGACTTGGTATCATCAGTCGGTGAACTTAGGCTTCCAGATCCTAGTCCTAACCTTTCAAGAATGCCGAGGTTTTCATCATCTGTTACATATGATGGAAGTTCACACAACTGTGAATATGAATTTGACATGAGTTCTGAAAGGTTCAATTCTGTAGTTGTCACATTACTGTTTGTATTATCCGACGAAGACATGGTACTAGAATTAATGAAGACATCGTCTGATATTGTTTCCACTTCCAGGGTCAATGTTGAACCATCAACACTAGGCAGACCACACTGAAGAGGTTCTTCCTGTGAAGAAGTGAAGATGTCAACATCTGCATCTTCACCTTCACTACTAGCAGATGGTGGAGGTGTCTTTGGCCGGAAGTGTAACCTGCAGCATTGTTCAAGCGTATCAAAATCAGGAGCACACAACCACACTGAACACATGCAAACAATTAAGGATGGAGCAATTACAATGCTAAAACATAACAAATACCAGGAAAGTACATTAAAAAGCACATTAGATCTTACTTCCATATCCTTTACAATTCCTCAGTCATCCTACCATTTGTACGAAAGACTGACAGCATAGACCACAGAACACAAATCTACTGACTTTGGCTAGAAAAATGGTATGCTCAAACTGGTTCTGAAAGGGTCCACATAGTTATTTCTCAATCCAATACACATGTCCCATTCCAATTCTTTATTCACTCTGAACACAGGTCATCTTCCCCATCAACGGAAAACATTTCTCCTTGTCATCAAGGGACAGGGCTTGATTTATTTGGGTTGCTGAGCTCCAGCCTGGAACACTTCTGTTACTGTAAGTCTGGCCAATGTCATTGTAAAGAAGTACTCCTCCTGCCAACTCTTGCCATTTTTATAGCTCCAAAGCAGCCCTGTTATTAATTGTATATATGTACACTGCAAGGAATTTTAGATACTAGTGAATAACTGACCTCTCTTGAAATTCTATGTGGACTAAAATCATTCCATCTTCATATGTTTTATCTCCATGCCACCAATAATACAAATATGGTGGTCATGCAAACTTCTGACTTAAGAGAATGTCAGTGCAGTTAAATGCAGCTTTCTAAACAATAATTGATAGACACCAACACATGCACTTTTTCATTCAACATTATATTGGTCTAGAATGTTGATTTCATTAAAATACATAAAAATACTTAAAGGTACTCCGACATGTTTCGATCTTAATAGCTCATCATCAGGGAGTATGTCTGTACGTCGCTAAAGTTACTGAATATTTAAAAATTTTAAAAAATTTAAAAAATACTGAATTTAAAATCCCGATGATCAACTCCGGTGTCGTGGCAGCAATACTGTAATGAATTTAAAATGTGTTAATGTACTGCTGCCACAACACCGGAATTGATCATCGGGATTTTAAATTCAGTGTTTTTAACATTTTTTAAATTTTGAAATATTCAGTAACTTTAGCGAGGTACAGACATACTCCCTGATGATGACCTATTAAGATCGAAACATGTCAGAGTACCTTTAAGTATTTTTATGTATTTTAATGAAATCAACATTCTAGACCAATATAGTGTTGAATGAAAAAGTGCATGTGTTGGTGTTTATCAATTATTGAATTGAAAAATGCATGGTGAAACATTGAAATTCGCAGCTTTCTAAAGTTTTATGTGGTAAATGAAATCTGAAAAACAACACTGCAACTGCACATACCATTTTGATCTAGTGAATCAAGAGCACCTCAGATGAGAAATTTGTATGTGACATATTAAAAATACACTCACAAACTGTGAATAAAATATTGAATTACTGGTTTTCAGGAAATCATCCATCTTCTGATTTTCCACCCAGAACAGAAAGTTTTGAACATTGGATTTGTTTTCATCCTTTGATGAAGAGGGAACGGGAAGGCACCTACTAAGATGAGTCCATTAAATTGAGCTAACTGTATCACTGGACAACTAGAGACACCTGGAATTAGGTTTCGTCAATGGGAGACGAATGATCAGGATGTCCAGTCACAGGTATTAGCTTTTTCTAATGAACCAAAGAGAGAAGGTACCTCCCTACCTTTTCATCCAAAAAGCCTTCTACAATTTTCAGTAATTTCAAGATACTGATGCACAAAGCTGGAAAGTACGTATCACACTCTCAGTACAGGTTTCTGTCCCAACATGAATATGCATGGTGCTCACCATACTCATAATTGGGTAGCTGTCAACAAAAGGTGTGACAGTCATACAGAAAATAATATAACAGGTACTATCATTAAACCTTCAATTCTGGTCTCTGTGCATTGTCACAATCTTTATTTCCCATGTTTCACAACTCTATATACTGAACAGTGTGCTAGCAATTTAGGGTAATTTAAATTTAAAACTCCTCCATCCTGGGCAGTAGTTGGAGTTTAACACATGGTGTCATTCAAGAGCCAAACAGAACTCAAGGCATGCAACAAACTGCATACACAACCTCATAAAAAAACCTATGGAATAAACAAATCATGTCACTTGCTATTGTCACTGGTACATTTAGCCACACATTCCTAAGTATTTAACTACATATCTGTTACTAGAGTTCTACATCAGTAAGCAGTCACGCAAGATATACTGTCAGCTGCTGGGAAAAACAGTACATTTACACATGCATTACACAGCACATAAAAAAGCAATTACAGGCTTTCCCATGCACTTTTGATTTAGCTCTGCTTATCACCAAAAGACATCACAAACTCACATATAATAATCTGCATTTTCACTGCAGACATCATGTGCTGTATTTTGCGCAGTCAAGATGCGAGCAATCTAACGAACATACTCTGATGGTAAAGGGAAGTGACTTATAGACAGTACCTGCCCTTCATTATACTTTGACCACTGTACCTCTTTTTAACACTTTGAGACCCAGCCCTTTAATGGTTTTTCGGGTCCAGAAACCCAGGCATTTTTGACATACTTTTAAATATTGACTATCATGACTATATTACATTTATTGTAATATCCTTACCATATTCTGATGCATAAAGAATCATACTTTAATTTGAATATAAATATGAACACATTTTTCCTGAAGAATTATATGAAAACTTCATGGAAAAAACAATGAAAATTTTCAGAAACAAAAATCTGCGCGAAACACATATCCTATATTTACAAAACGTTTTGCTTAGTGTGACATAATTTGAAGCACTCTGGCATGCAGAGTGGCACTTCACAATCAGGACTGCTATAATAATTGGACCTTGCAACAATTTTACTTTCTGAAAACTAGACTCAA
>Ga0209629_10002784_pt1 | contig 12118 bp, 15 predicted proteins | sample TergutCu122P5_FD_187286 | JGI IMG/M metagenome (GOLD analysis project Ga0209629, IMG submission 187286) | Cubitermes ugandensis P5 segment gut microbial communities from Kakamega Forest, Kenya - Cu122 P5 (SPAdes) (version 2) | ecosystem: Host-associated > Arthropoda: Insects > Digestive system...
CGCCAGCTGGTTCCATAAGACGTGGTTCACACGAAGGCGTGTACGGGAATTAAAAAATGCCCATAACTCCATAACCATCCAAAATCGGACACATGTTTATATGAACTTTTTTCATCACAAAGACCTAGGAAATCACCTCCTGCAGTTATGCCCTAAAGTCGTGAAACACCCTGTATTGTTGTGTTTGTACTGTGCATTTTGATTAATTAATGTTTATTAGTTGGTAGAATAATAAATATTATATTTTTATTTGGTGACTTTTTACAGAAATAAGATTTCCTCTTGCCACCAAAATTTGAGGACACCTTATAAACGCATAGTATATGATGATGTAAGAAACATATGCATTCAAATCACAATGTAATTTAAACCTTTGTTGTTGAACTGATTCCTTTAAACTGAACTTTAGCAGCTGAACTATTGAAAAGACTGTATTACAGTGGGGCTGATGGATAACACATTCTTTTAAACTGGACCCTTATGTTCTGTCATTGTGGTATTCAGTTTGCCCATTTTAATGGTTTATGTATGTATATGTTTCCACAAAATTGCATGTTATTTAAAATGCAGTATGCTTTAGTATGGATGAGTATCTGCTAAATTGGTGTAGTGGTAACACACTAGATATGTGTTTGAATTACAGCCAGTACATCAGCAAATGTGGGAGACATTTCTTGTGGTATTCCTCAGTCTGTTCATGCAAATGGCACTGTATTATTTTTTAAGTCCATGACCACTTTTAAATCATTTCCAGTATATCATTTACCAGTTGTGGTATTGAATGTCGCAGGACAGTGGTTTGCACTTGCACTTGACACTTCTGAGGTCTTGCCTTCACACCTGCCATTTTTTGTGGCATTTTGTCCCTCCAGCCCAATGTTGGTGTCGTGTCTTGAAGTGTACTACTGCTCTTCTGTATACTTTTGAATTTGATAGAGTCTGTAGATAGTAACAAGGACCATAATGAAACTCTATGACAAATTATCATCCTGTTTTATCATATGTGTGCCTCTTTACTTGCTGTCTTTCATTTTTAAGTAAAGGTCATTCCGCAACAGGCCGAGGTGGCCCAAGGGGTTCCGGCTAGGTTAAGGCCCCAGATTTTCTTGACGTTCACAAGGGTGGTAGGTCGTCAGCCTTCCGCACCGGCCGCCTTTACCCCAGGAGAAATCCCTGGTACTCATTTTCAGAGGCTGAGTCGACCCCAGGGCACATGGTTCCGTCATTGGGAGCCATGGAAAAATCCCCATTGACACCACCGGGAATTGATTCCGGGACCGTCTGACTAGTAGCACAGTGCCTAACCTTTCATTTTTAAGTAGTACATTTATACTAACAAAGCTTTTTTTTGCTGTTTCTGACACATTTCACATAATTGGTGTCAATAGTGACAGTTATGTTCAGAAATGGATCACTGAAGTGCATAGTTATTAATGTACACTTCATTCTTGTAACATCATGCAGACTGAAGCATTGTGTGGAAGCATACATGATTACTTCCCAGCAGTTCTAGTTTTTTTATCAGCTTCCAAAAAAATGATTGGTGTTCGTATCAAGTGCTGAAGTTCTCATTTCGGTGCACGAGAATACTGCTGTGTTTTAATTTTTGGAATTTATGTGATGACACCTTGCATAGGAGATTACTTAGGAGAGAACAGCTGAATCATTTATTGGTGTGAATGTATGTATTTTTGCAGTATGTTGTAGTTTAAGGTTTCTAATGAAAAATGACCCTTCTTTAGATCTTGTTAGTAATCAGTTTAGTGTGTTTCCATCTGCCCCATGATTCAGTTTTGAAAATCAGAATTACAGATTTTAATTGCTTGGTTTTTATGAAACTCGATGTGATCGTTAAGGACTGATGTCATTTTGGCACTTATCCCTTTTCAACATTACCAGCATGTATAAACCTTTGAGGTGGTAACAGTAGAAGTGCTGTTCAGTGTAGGATCTCCGTGTGTGTGTGTATGGCAGTAGAGGTGTAAAACTGAGCAGTTTTTGTAACGTAACTGAAAATAAGAACACGTCTTCAGTGTGAAATGCTTTGATTCCAAGAAAACAGTTTATAAATTGCTGTAATTCAACATGTGAATTTTGCATGGCGATGTGTGTGAGTAATAAGTGTATCTACTAGTGGAGTAATGCTGTTGATACCTAGAAATTATTAGGTCACTGTAAAACTACATGTATTCTTTTGGTAAAAAAATTTGGCATGGTGTTTTTGAGAGGTGGTGTCGTACTTGTACATGTTACCATCAGATGGGTACGTGTACAAGGGCCAGTGGTACGATGAAAACAAAACACACACGTTTTTTAATTATATTTTTTGTTGATTTATTTGTGGATGGAACAGTGAGTATAGCGCAAATTACTGTACTTGTAAGAGCTGTTAACAGCCTTCAGAGTAGATCTAGTCTCCGGGGTTGTTATGGAGAGTAGCAGGGTTATTCATTCCTGATGATTTGAAGGAATATACTGCCTTTGTTCTCAAGAGCCTATTGGACTCCTAGAAGATGATTCAGATGAAGGTGTTACATTCCATTGAAATGTTGGGAAGTGATTGGTTGATTAGTGTTTGGGTTCGAGCCCTTACAGTCCCGAAGCACCTAGGCCTTAATTAACAGGCATGCCCCATAATCTGATATCAGTTCATGGGAGCCATGTTCCTTTGCTGAAGTTTCAGATGGTCCCCAGACTTAAACTCTTAATATACTCTGGATCCAAGAAAAAGGAACCCATATATACATGCCTGAGTGAAGCCAAAGCCTCACACTCACAGAGAATGTGGGCCAAGTTTTCATCCTGTACTCCACATCTACATAAGGGAAGACTATTTAGCCCCATCAAGTGAAGATGTCTTCTCAGTGTGTTATGTCCAGTAAGAAGGTCAATCACGACCCTGGATTGTGCCCTATTAAAGGACAAAAGTCTGGTGTTTGCACTCGGACCAGGGACCGAAATTAATTCTCGAGCCTGTCTCTGAGTACTACCAAGACCTTGCCACCTTGCCCACTGCTGGTTATCCAACCAGCGTTTTATCTTTCTTATATTCTGCCTAGAGGCCCCCAAGGACAGCTCAGGTCCAACAAGCTTCTGAGCAGAACCATCTATTGCGAGCTTGTCAGCAATTTCATTTCCTCATACCCCAGCATGTCCAAAGACCCAATACAGCTCCACAGTGTGCTGGGTGGAGATATCATTCAATGCCTTTTGGCACTGGCAGCCTGGAGTGCTTTCAGAGCCGCCTGGCTGTCAGAGCAAATACTCATGTAGTTTTCTGGTCTACTATACAATTGAATTTCATAAGCACAGGCCGAGATAGCATATATTGCCACCTGAAAAACTGTAGCATACCTTCCTAGAGAAATACTGAGCCTTCTTCCCACAGATTGCCCATAGACTCCAGCTCCAGTGCCCTTCTTCATCCTGGACCCATCTGTAAACCAAATGAACCCTTCAACTACAGGAGGAGTCCCAGTTCCTCTGGTCCATTCTTCTCTAGGCAACATAGTAATTAAATTCTGGCCTCATAAATCGATCCCCATATGAAATATGGAATCTGACTGCTGAAGCCGCATCAATTCACTACTATGTCCTTGATTGGGGTGAAGGTAGGACCAACATCCCGGACTCCAGAGGCGATGCACCACTGATCCCACCTCACCCTGTATTGCTAGATCCAGTGGAGGGAGGCCAGTGAGTGCCTCCATAGCACCAGTAAGAGTGATACGAATTGCTCCCGTTATCCCTAAGCATGCAAGTCTTTGAATTCTGCTTAGTCCTTTCTTGGCACTAGCCGTCTGACTGCCAGGCCACCAAACTAAGGATGTAAAAGTAATGGATGGCCTAATGAGAGAGATGTAGAGCCATGGTGTCAGGCCCCACGTCACACCAAAGGCCCTCCTACATGCCCACAACAAATTGTGAGCTTTCCTTACATTAACATCCACATGCTCCCTCCATGTCAGCCAAGAATCTAGGACTACCCTGAGATACTTGACTGACATAGGATGACATAAAGTAACAACAAAAAGGTGTGGTTCAAAGAAACCAAGGAGTTTCCTTCTCCTTTTGAATACAACAAGCCCAGTTTTGTCGGGATTAACTGACAGCTGGACCTCGTCGCACCATGTCTCTACAGTATGAAGGGCCCATTGTATGAGCCCCACTACCTTATTTGGGAATTTCCCCACTGCTAGAAGTCAAATGCCATCCGTATAGCCTTGAGTATATACTCCACCCACATTGCGCCTTGCTATCAAATCATCAACAACAAGGCATCATAGCAGTGGCAACAAAACACCTTCCTGTGGGCAACCTCTAGATACCCCAAACGCTCCTGGAGGATCTACCAAGGGTCGCCGCAGCCAGACGGCCTTCCAGGGTAGCTCTAATCCACCATATAATGGTGTAGTCAACCCCACGTTTAAAAAGAACAGCACACATGGTGTCATAGGATGTGCTATTAAATGGCCCATCTATGTCTAAGAAAACACCCAGAGCTGTCTCCTGCTGGTCAAGCACCTTCCCCACCTGAACAAAGAGCTGATGAAGGGCCGTTTCCACAGATTTCCCAGCCTGGTATGCATGTTGATTGGGATGTAATGGCATAAAGGCCAAAATTTCATCCCTCAAAAATCTATCTACTAGCCTTTCCATGGTCTTATGTAAGAACGATGTGAGGCTGATAGGTCTGAAGTCCCTAGGTCCAGTATAGGAGTTCCTACTGGGCTTAGATATTAACACTTCCTTAACCTGGCGTCATATGGTTGGAATGTAGCCTGTCGTCAGGCAGGCACAAAAGATTTTGACCAGGTATGGGACCCAAATCCTCTGCCCCTCTTGCAACAGGGCCGGGAATATCCCAGCCATTCCTGGACTTTTGTATGGTGCACAAAAATCAATTGCCCATTCCACTCTCATGTAAGTGACAACCCTGGCATCTATCCGCCAGTCCAAACGTTTGTCGCAGCGGGCAGCTGCAGGTGCTGCCTCCTCCTCTGTAACCACTGAGTTAGGAAAGTAAGTAGCAAGTAAAAGCTCTAGGGTTTCCCCTTCGGATTGTGTGTGCCTCCCTGAAGGATCCACCAAAGATCCCAGCTTGATCTTAGGGTCCCTAGAGAGAGCCCTGTGTAACCTAGTTGTCACAGGCAGGTCATTGATGGAACTACAGAAAGTCCCCCATGCATCTTTAGAAGCCTTCCTTACTTCCTTCCTATATCTCTGCTGAGCCTCCCTATAGAGTTCAAAACTTTGCGGGTTCTTATCTGTCCAGCACATATTAAAGAGCTGTCTTACTCCTTTTCTGAGGGACTCCAGCTCCGATGTCCACTTCAGAGAGTATCAGCCTGTTTTAACAGGTCTAAGAGGACAGTTATCCTCATAGGCTGAGATTAGAGCCTGCTGAACCCAAATAATTGCAAACCCCAATCCATCCTTATCTTTCATGTTTATCTCAGGGCCCTTCTCCAGTCTGACCCTCAGGCCCTCTCGAAAGGAGTCCCATTTGGTGCCCTTAGGGTTCCTGATCAGGTGTATTGGTACAGAGCCCTGTAGAGTAAAGAGAATGTGTCTGTGGTCCGACTGAGAGGGCTCTGATGAAACCTCTCAGCTTTTAACACTTTGTAGAAATCCAAAGGATCCCGGAGTAATATCAATCACCTCTAGCCTGCAGCCACTATAAAAGGTGGGATCATTGCCCTGATTTAGAATCTCCAGATTTGTGGAATTTAGAAATTCCACCAGGGCCATCCTTCTGTCATTACAGTTGGTGCTGCCCCATGCAGTATGATGTGCATTGGAGTCGCATCCTATGTCTAAGTGGAGGTTTTCAGTTTCACAATGAAACACGAGTTCCTCAAATTCCTTTGACAGGGGAGGATCCTTGGAATCATAGGGCAAATAATCAGAACAGACAACCAATCATCTTTCCACCCCATCATCATTATAATTTATTAGAACTGCTACCAGGCCCCTACAAGAGAATCCTGGTAGCATCCAATGTTTCTTGCAAGGATACAAGCCCTAGGTCTGTCTATTCCACCTGTGGAGAATGGTATATCATGGGAATTCAGGCCCCTAATACAGTCCTTGTGGTACCACAGTTCCTGTATTAGTGCCATGTCTGTTCCTTTAGCGCTTACTGTTCTAGTGAAAATTCTAGAAGGAGCTATGCTTTGCTGCAGGTTGGCTTGAATGAATGAAACGGTACTCACCATGTCATGTTCAGCCTCCTCATCCTCCTCCTCCTCCTTTCCCTCCTCTGCCTCTTCCTCTTCTTCCCTTCTGGTTTAACACCCAGAGGGGGGAAGATCGCCTGTCCCATGCCGCTGAAAGTTTTTCATCCCATCCTCTCCAGCACCGTGATGGATGTTTTGTCAATACTGAGCACAAGGCGGACCCAATTGTGTTCCTCCTTGTGCTCATAGACCATCCAATGGCTGATGTCCAGTCCCTGGTTCAGCCTACAAAGCCGATGAAAGCGCTTTGTATCCTCCACAGGGCTGGTAACCAGGCCATCACCCTTTTATAGGTGGGGAGGACATCCAGGCCCACCATCTTGAGCCTAGAACCCTCCCAAGCTGTCAGGGTTGGTACCTTGCCAGCCAGCCAGTCCTTGGTTTCTTTATCTTGGCAAACCACATTGGCAGCCCTTTTGGTCCAGTAGGTGTCAATGAACCTGGGGGTGAACACCTCTTCAGGGAGCTCATCCACAAGCCCACAAATTGCTCGCTGGATGTCCACAAAGTTTTCTCTGGAGACCTGGACCCCCAGATAGCCTTCACAAACAATAGCCATCTGAATACCCTCCTGAACGGCTCTGCCGTAGCTCAGTTGCCCGACTTGCTTGAGCTTCTTCGCCTACCCGCCCCCAGACAACCTCTGATGCTTGCCTGGGCCTTTTGAGGGCCCCTTTCTGAAGATTCAGGCCCAGGTTTACTGGGTCGATGTTTTGACTTCCTTGCCTTCTTCTGGGTCCCAGATGTTCTGGATTCCTGCAGAATTTGTGACTGGCTGCTTTGAGGCAGCTGAGATTGGCCACTGTTAGAGTCCCCATTAGGGGCCTCAGTAAGCCTGGCCTTCCTCGCTCGCTTCTTAGCAGCACTACTGTGATTCTTTCTAAAGCTCTGGAGACCAAGGGTGCCGACCTTCTCTGTCAGCTCCTCACTATTCTTTGAGCTTAGACTGTAGACTGTAGTATTCCTCCCATGTAACAGGAGTCTCACTTACCTCTTGCATACATGGATCCTGCTTGGTTGCCCCTTGCAGAGCCTCCAAATGCTGGAGTTCTCCCTGATTGGAGCCCTCCTTAGAATCCTTACTGGAGTCCCCTGCTGAGGAGCGCTCCATAAGTTCTGATTTTTCCTGTATATTATCAATCCTGTTACCACTTTTACAGGGGAAGTATTAGGTTCACCAAGCAGAGCCCCCCCATACTTGGTAAGGCTAAGTACATCTGGGAGGTCACCTGGTATCTCAGAGTGTGCTGTTCTTGACAGACTAACCCACTGCCATTCATCCCAAAGGCATGGCGCTCACACCATAGGATTGCAGATTTTTTTCAAGGTTTCCTCCTTTAGATCTGCTGTGTTCTGTACAAACAAGGTCACCTCTCATAGGCTGTAGCTCTTCACCATGCAGAGATGGTCTTGGGTGAGAGATGTTATGTTTACTTGCATCTACCACCCCTGAAGAATATCTAAGAGCCTGCCTTAGGCCAGCGCTATCACCCCTCGGTGACACCCCACCCCGGGTATGGCCCAGCCAACTCCCCTTGACCCCAACGCTTGGAATTAGTACTTTGTGTAACAATCCAGAAGACCTGAATTCTCAACATGAGTGCTGTGGGAACATCAGATTTCCTCTGGGTTGTCTGTAGTTCATTGCCAACAATGGAGAAGGCAGAGGATGCCATTGTATTCAACAGATGTGCTACCTCATGCCAAACAGCTGTTGAAATGTCCCATCTGTTTGCATTTCATTTCCTGTGCAATGATTGCTTCAGTTTGGGAATCAGATTGTAGTCATATGCACAGAGGTTGTGAGAATGGGGGGGCTTATTTTAGCATTTCTCATCTGCAGTGCCTGAGAACACTTTTAACAGTGTATACTAAGTGGGCTGTAGCATTTTTATGAAGGATTATGGCACTTTCAATCAGTTCTGGAGGCTCTTCCCGAAATTTATGATGTAGGTGGTACTGCAGAAAAGACTTATAACACTTTGCATTCACAGTTTGACCCCATGGAATGAGATGACACAGAATAACATGCAAAATTATCATCAGCTTCATGGGTCATGGATTTTGCCAAACCTTGTCTTCTTGTCATGCCTGTGGATGATGCCTTTTGGAGGACTATTTTTAGTTCCTGTTTTTAGGTCGTTGCATTTATCCAGTTTTACATCTTGTTCCTTTTGTGGCAATATAGTTGCAGATAGATACAACATGTCACATAGCACATCCACCATTGCAACATATTTAAATGATGTGGCACCCACTAATTAGAAGTTCTTTGTATTCTTAAACATTGTAAATCTTGGAACATTGTGGACCCAGAAACCCCTGTATGCTCATCTAATTTCTTTATAGTTTAGTGCATGCATTCTTTAATACACTCTTCAGTTACAGCCGTTGACATGTGCAGTGTGAACAGACACAGAACATCTGCTGCAATGCATGTCAGCAGCTGAGCTCTTCCATTTTTGAATGCCTGCACTCACCCCACATCTTGTGTAGGTCCGCATGACACTCCTGTGCATTTCTGCCACTGAAAACAGATATTTTCACATACGAGTGTTTCACTTCACGAACTTCCATCTTTGAATGAGGTCGCCAGTGCATTGATGTCTATGCAGGAAATGTGTTTGCACTCCTCAACATATACAAAATAGGAACCATTACTCCATTTCCTGCATCGTCACATTTTTTTGATCTGCGGTAAAAATTTTGCCGTAACTATGGAGTGATCCATGTATTATCTTACAGAAACCCAAAATGTACCTCATCAGTGATTGGTGCTTTTAGTGTATAATGTAAATCTGCCTTGTTCATTTTTGTAGTTACTTTCCTACAAATTAACAACCCATGAAATCTTTGTTTTTCCAGTTTGTGAGTACTATGTGCATACAGATTGCCAGGATTTTGCAGTAGCAGAGTGCAAGGAGAATGCAACTTACATGCCAGACAAGGAACTGTCATCAGTGCACCACCAGCACCACTGGCGTGAAGGCAACCTTCCAGGCAATTCTAAATGTGCAGTGTGTAAGAAGACTTGCTGGTCAGCAGAATGTCTTGCGGGGTTTCGTTGCGAGTGGTGTGGTATAACGGTAATTATTTAGCTTCCCTTTCAAGTACTGTAGACCATTGGTGTTGTATGACAGTAAGTATTGTAGCTTAATGTTTAAAAATTGCAGTCCAGTGTTGTGGTATGGTGGTAAGCATTTTTTACTTGTTAATCTGCACACCAGAATTTGTTGTTATTGTTGTTGTTGTTGTTGTTGTTGCTTTCGTGAATGCAAGATTTTTTGTATGACATTTACAGGCAGATAATTTACCTTGGGTTCAGTGAATAAAGTAAAAAAAAGTACTATGGTCCATTCATTATCCAACAGATTCCCACTGCCACTGTCATGGAGAAGAAATGTGCCATCACCACATTTGTGCATAAAGAAAATTAGCTGTGACCACATTAAGTTTTAGTTAATATTCTGGTGTGTTTATACAATAATGATATGTCCCTGTAGCCCATCCAGCTTCCCATTCAATGGAAAATTGGAAGGAAACCAGGTAGCAGTTCAGATACATGTGATTATATCATACTGACTTGTATGTGTTATGAAGCTGCACATGTGAAAGTAACTGTTGTAGACAGTATGATAATAATAGTGAAGGTTTTATAACCTTTCTGCTGTCAGTACTGCTGCTGCTGTCACTTCTTCCACCACCACTACCACCACCTCCACCATGACCAGGATCATTGCCTTGTGTAGCGGTAGAAACAGCATAGAATTAATTTGGAGCACAAGAACTTAATATGAACTTGTCTTGACTGAGTCAAATGGAGAAATGGTCATGACTTTAACCTTCATCCAGGAAGCACCAATTCAAATAACAGTACTCCCCCAAGACAAATTCATTAAAATATTATGAGACTGATTCCACCTACATCTATCTCACATCATCTGTCATATGGTGTCTGTTTTAAAACTGAGTACCTAGAACACTGAATATAGAGTCTCGGCTCAAAAATTTGAGCAATTCTCACTTTGCATTGAATCCAAGTTGTATTTGTAGTTACTATACTGAACACAACTGATGTTAGTCTACATCTTCCTGTGTTTTTATTACATTTACAAGACTTATACAACATAGTTTTTGTGTTCATCACTGGCAAAGAGAGGGGGAAAGTTGCCACTAAGCACCACACTGTAAAGCTACACACATTTGTAATGTTGGCAGTGTATGGAGTGAATGACCACCTTCCTCTGTCAGCTTCATACCCAAGTGAGGGGGGCTCAGAATGGCTGTGGGTCCACTGCTCCCATCCAAGCATCATATTCTGTTTATCCAGTGGGCAACCTGTCAGTTCACTGGTTGTGCATCTTCATAGGCATTTTGTGTCATTTATATAAGATCCATGAACCAAATCTGATACTCTGCAGTTGAGAACAGGATTTTGAGGACATTGTTTGTAACTCAGAGGCAGAAGTAAAAAGAAGAAGGACAAAATTGCATATTGAGGAGCATCATAATATGTGACCCTCATCAAATGTTATTGGCAGATGAAGTCAAGAAGGATGAGATGGGTGAGACATGTAGCTCGTTTGAGAAGTGACATTTGTAAAATTGTAATCTGGAAACCCGAAGGAGGGAACAACTTGGTAGACAGATACAGATTGCAGGCTAATGTTAAAATTGATTTTAGAGAAATATAATGTGAGGATGTGGACTGGATTCATCTGAATAAGAGTTGGGTCCACTGGCAGATATGTGTGAGGAACTTTTGGATTCCATACAAGGCAGGGAAATTCTTGGCAGTCATTAGAGCTGTGAGTTTTTTAAAGATGATGTGTTGGAATTAGTTGGTCTGTTAGTGCTCTGCCAGGTGTCTGACAGAATAATAAACAGTCTGATGAAGATAACATGATATGTATATATGTAGGTACATATGTATGTATGTATGTATGTATCTGTGTGTGTATGTATGTATGTATGTATGTGTGGTACATAGACAATCAGCCTCTAAGTATCAGCCAGATCAGATCATGGCAGGCTAGCAGAACCTGTGTATCTCACTGGCACAGAAGATACACTGGCAAGGTAATGTTAATTATATTTATTTTAATTTCATTTGACATTCATCATGACACCCAAAATTATTCTACTAATTTTTTTTGTGTCTAGCATGTTAAATTTTGAGAGACATGGCAGACAGAGCTGGTTTTGTTCTGTTGCAGTCCCATGCAGCATGTCACTTGCAGATTACCGGAGAGTGTACATTTGGAAACCTGGAGCCTATCTACCTGCCCCCTCATGCTGTCAGCATTCCTCGTACTGAGGTGCCCATGGAGGCCATCATTGGGGTGCAGGTTCGGCGTAGAGAGACCATGTCCCGTGAGTATTCATGCCGTAAGTGTTGCTTTCAACTAACATTGAGATGGCGTATGTAAGAGACATAACTGTGGTGACCACAATGGATCATTGGACAGTGACAGATTGCTTTTAGGGTTACGCTATTTTCTGTATCATGTGTCTTTTAAGTGTTTATTTTACTCCGTAACCACAGCCGCTACAAACAAGCCTTGGGCTGTAGCTAACTAACTGCTAAGCCATTTCTTGAAAAATAAGTCACATTTTCAGCCCAAAGCTCTGTTTAAAAGTTCTGAGAAATCAGTGTATGGTTATGTTATCTGTGAGAATTAACATAACAGCATTTATTATTACTGTGACACTTAAATTGAGTACCGTCCTTTTCCTGATTAAAATACAGCATTATAAGAATGTGGTGTTCCAGAAAATGGTTCTGTCTCCTTATTTGGTATGAAAGGGAGAAAAAGCCCTTGTTATCTCTTGATAGAGAGGCTGCATCTGACACATCATGTTCATAGAATGTTGTGTTT
>Ga0209629_10002785_pt1 | contig 12117 bp, 5 predicted proteins | sample TergutCu122P5_FD_187286 | JGI IMG/M metagenome (GOLD analysis project Ga0209629, IMG submission 187286) | Cubitermes ugandensis P5 segment gut microbial communities from Kakamega Forest, Kenya - Cu122 P5 (SPAdes) (version 2) | ecosystem: Host-associated > Arthropoda: Insects > Digestive system >...
TTCCCAGCTGGTGATTTTCATTTCCTTTTCCATAGAAAAAATTATAGTCCCCTGCTCTTACTGTGCCCCCTCTATCCCACCTAACCTCCTGCACACCCACTAAATTTAATTTGTACCTATGTTCTTCTCATGGCTCAACAGCCCTAATGGGCCTAGGCTTTCACTATGGGGTTCCTCGATCACACTCGGTAGGACTCCTCTGGACGAGTGATCAGACCCCCACCTGTCAATACACAACACTCACGACAGAAACATCCATCCGCCGGCGGGTTTCGAACACGCAATCCCAGCCAGCAAGCGGTCGTAGACCCACGCCTTACACCGCGTGGCAACTGGGATCGGCCACTCAGGGTTATAGCTGTTGATAAATACAATCACTGTACTTTTGTAATTTCGGGGCTAAAACATTTTGACTGGGACAGCCAATTGTTCCAGGACAGGCAGAAGAAGCAAACGGCAAAGAGGAAATACAATGAAGAAACGAAAAAGGAGAAGGTGGTGGAGAAAGAGAAGACGGAGAAGCAACAGAAGGGACATTATACGAAGGAAGAAACGGCAGAAACGAGGGGAAGCGAGAAGAGGAAGTGGAAGGAGAAAAGAGGACAGAGTTAGAACCCTTTCTTCTCACTCACAGTTACCGACATACTGACCTGTCAGTCAGTCCAGTAATTTCTTCGTTACTGTGCATACAATATGACTACAAACATGCGGTCACTGATCCTTGTTCACCCTCGGCACATTCCATCAACGCTAAGTGTGTCACAGTCTTCGTCACTGAGTATGTGCACAGTTTTTGAAACTAATTTCACGTGTCGGAGTTTAACAAGGAATTAGCACAATTCCTCTCGCAGATAACTGGCAACATTACGTAACGATGAGACCAGTGGCGCCATATTTCCCGTCTACTTCATAATTACAAGCAGAATTGCAATCACATTGTACCACGGTACAACAGTTCGTTTATTTGATAAATTTTGCTTCACCATGATACGTACGGACCAGGGGTACCGGAAGGAGCCAGGCTGGGTGGGCATCTACCCGCTCTTAAACTTTTTAAATCTGAATTTTAAAAACTTAACACATAAGGAAATATAACAAATAATAACAAACTAAAAACTTCTGAATATGTTCGTCGATGCTTAATACAAAATGGTTTAACAACTTCCTCAACAAAATCCGAAAAGTACTCCAAAACGGTTCAAACGTAGGTTTGCAAGCAAATTTCTGGTTAACCCTTAGAGGAAATCCTGGTGGAGCACACAATACGGTCTGACAGAGACATTAACTTAAACTACTGACTGACATACGAGCCGGAACGGCTAGCGTAATCAGTATAGTGGCTAGGCTACGGCCTGGACTAGTCAGAGTGCAAACGATCTTTTTCCCCTCTCCAACACATTCGACCGTTTCCTGGGACCCCCACCCTCTCATTCAATGCGTATTTTGGGCTTTTTTTCCCCCCGGTTAAAGCAGCCGGGACATAACGCTTACCATTTGCCTCCATTTAGTGCGAAGGGTGAGAATGAGTGGAGCTCCACTCCCCTGTACAACTTCGTGGCGTGCAAAGCCACAACGTTACCTTTACAAACAAAAGGCAGTAAACAAGGACGCCATACAAGGGATCCTTATTTAGTGCTTTTTTTTGTGTCGCTCCTGCCATGTACGATCGTCATTTTCGCATTTTAAACAATACAGAATCAAAAAGCTCGCCGCCGGGCAGCCTCTACAGGCATGCTATTCATACAAAGTTTCATAAAAATCCGTCTCGCCTATCAGTGGTAATTTATGAGAGAGGCAAATCAAACGTGCAGACACTCTGACATCATGATACCGCAGGCCTATTCCAGCCTAGCATTTCTTCTTTAGGAAGGATAGCAGTCTTCGCAGTCCCCATTCTGTCATGCACGAATGTGGGTGTGAGCGTGAGTAAGTGTGAATGTAAAAAATGTGTGTGTGCGCGCGCGCGTCACCGCATTTCATCTTATGAAGCAGCTGACCAACCTTCACGAAACTTGGGATCAATAGCATGTCGCTGTGGCAACACCAACATCATACTTTTAAATCGGTCAGAGTCAATGACAACTAACAAGATGGCTGACGCGTGGAATTGTAACGAGAGACCGACACTAACGTCACTTAATTTACGGTCCAAAAAAATATAAGACTATGGTAACAGGCCTTTAAAAACCACCCAACTTTTGTGGCTCAATGTCTAACAACAACACGGGTGGACAAGAACTGAGCTCTTCCGGGTCATTACTCAGCGAGTAGTGGTAATTTCCTACAGACGTTTCGGGACAATATATCGGTCCCATTATCAGGGTTCAAGAATCCAAACCTTGGATCGGACTGATGTCCCGAAACGTAGGTAAGAAATCACCACTATTGGATTCTTGAACCCTGAGGATGGGACCGATATGTTGTCCCGAAACGTCGGTAGGAAATTACCACTACTCGCTGCGTAATAATCCCGAAGAACGCAGCTCTCATCTGCTTCTCAAACAAAATGGACACGTTAATTTGTTCCTTACCTTTAGAACCGAAGGCGATAAAACAGAATAACAAGATATTAATCGTGTAAATCTGTAGGAGCAGAAATATTGTGAATGCAACAAGAAAATATACTTTATGGCGACGTCTGCCCAGAATAACTTGTTTTCCTATAAGTCAAGGAAAACAGTAAATGAATGGACACTGTCCCCTCTAACAAACTCATTACACAGAGCAGAGTCGCTTTTGAGAAACTACCACACGCTCGGCTTCTCAAACAATTCCATGTTTTTCAAGCAGCAGGAGGGATCAGAATCATTTATTGCTTATTGTGATATTTAATGACACTGGCAATTGCTAAGACTACACTTATAAACCTATAGTTAAAGTTTTATTAGGTGTTAAAGTTATACTTTTGATAGATAGGATGGATTTGTTAAAATTTAGTAATTTAGTTTTGGGTGGAATGGCGAGTGTAACGGATTGTTATAGCAGCTTAGAGGGATAGAGAGAGTGACAGAGAGAGGGAGGGAGAGAGAAGACCAGTAAGACTCGAGGAGATTGTGCTAGTTGCGATGAGGAAACAGCGTTACGTAAGTGAGCCAAAAGAAACCTGGTATTTTAAATTCTGATTGTTGATTCTATTCGGAAGTAGTGGGATTTAAGTTAGCCAAATGGGAAGAGTAAGCATATTAAAGGGGGGGGGGGGATGGATTTGAACTGTGCGAGTTTGAAATCTTAACGCAAGCGAGTAGTCTGTTTTCCACCCAGGATGTGATAAGTCGTTTTTAAATTACACCGAGGCTAATAGTGCATAGATTTTCAACGGCGCCTCCAAACACGCAAACATCTGTAAATTTTAATAATCTGGTAATATAATATAAAGAATATTTTATGGTCTACAGTTATTTAATCCCGTTTTGCTACTTAGAACACTTAGATTCCCTGAGATTACGACAAGCGAAACGACTGATGAGCTGGGTTGGGTTATACAGCGGTTGGCAATTTTTTTTTTCGCTTACTTACTTACTTACTTACTTATTTACTTACTTACTTACTCCATGGAGCAGAGTCCTTCTTGATAAGCTAACTGGTTCTACACCCAGTCAAGAAATTCCCCGCATTTTATGGAACCCGAAAGTTCATTACCGTACTCACAAGTGCCCGCCACCTGTCCCTACCATGAATGTACGCTTCCCCCCAGTATATTAACATCATCAGCATAAGCCAGAAGCTGGTGTGTACCATTTAATTTCAAGCCTTCCTGGTTTACCTGAACCCTCCTAATGGCATACACCAAGGCAAAGTTGAAAAGCAATGGCAATAGAGCATCTCCCTGTTTCAAACCATTCCTAATAGGAAACATGTCAGACAAACTCTTGCCTACCCGGACTCTGCTATACGTGTCAGTCAGACACATTTTTATTAGCCTTACCAATTTCTTGGGGATCCCAAACTCAATGACAATATTACACAAGACTTCCCTCCTCAATGAATCATAAGTTTTCTAGAAGTCTACAAAGAGCTGATGCACTGCTTCATTGTATTCCCATTTTTTCGCAAGTATTTGACGAATGCAGAATATATGATCAGTAGTCGACCTGCTGCGTCAGAATCCACATTGATGATCCCCAATAACTTCCTCTGCATATGGAATTAACCTTGAGAGCCGGATGTTGGACAAAATTTTGTACGCAGATGGCAATAGAGATATGCCCCTATAGTTATTACAATCTGTTTTATCCCCCTTCTTATAGATAGGTACTATGATCGACTCCTTCCATTTTTCAGGTAATTCCTGTTTATTCCAAATAGAAATAATAAGTTTATGAATCGCACAGCGAATTGTCCTACCCCCTGCTTTAATCAGTTCTGCTGGGATTTGATCAATACCTGGTGATTTGTGGATTTTTAGCTATTCAATAGCCAACTCAACCTCAAAGGCACTTGGCTCAGGCACTAGTGGTTCTGCTGTGTGTATTTTTGTCTGCCTAACATCGTCAACCCCATGTACATTCAATATCTGGGAGAAATAGTTCCTCCACTTCGCCATGATACTGTGGGAGTCTGCAACCAAATCTCCTTTCTCGTCCTTTACTATAATAGTTCTAGGCTGGCAACCCTTCTTAAAGCCAGTGATGCCCCTTTACAAGTCCCTAATATTTTTTATCTTACTGCTAGTTTCCAGTTCCTCAATTTTAGCTTTCCGATATGCCTTACTTTGTTCCTGAAATGTCTGCTAGCATCACGTCTTACATTGTTCAGATTATTTACATTGCTTCGGCTTGGATCCTGTGTCCACTGCATTTTAGCCTGCTTCCTCTGATCTAAGAAACTTACACATTCTTTATCAAACCATGGTTTATGCCGCTTCAATTCGTGCAGACCTAGGCCCTCTTTAGCTGAGGTTTTGATATTCTCTTTAATGTTTTCCCAAGCCCTATTTACGTCCTCGTCAACATTTAAGTTCTCCAAAGCTGCAAACTTGTTTGTAATCTCAATCTGATACTTTTCCTTAACCTCCAGCTCATTTAGCCTCCTCAGATTAAATCTTTCCCCATCAAACTTCTGTGCGGCTTGTTTACTTACGGCTAATCTTTTCCTCAATTTTGCAACCACAAGATAGTGTTCAGTATCACAATCAGCTCCCCTGAAACTTCGTACATTTAGTATGTTCGAGTGCCGTCTCCTGTCTATCAATATGTGATCAATCTGGTTTTCTCCAGAGGAAGAATCTGGTCTTGGGAGTATTTCTTAACATGGGTTTTCACGGGGAGACGTTACCACCTCGCCCAACCCCCAAGCTGGAGGACCACCCCTTGTCGGCTGCCCACGACTGCTTCTTCAAGTTATTCGCAGCTACCCTCCGTTTCGATTTTTTTTCGATATCCGTTAAAATGCAGGGTGATTCTTATAATTTTGACATTGCTGAATCCGAATATGGGAACAAAACTGCCCTGTCGCCCACCAATATTAAGGGAAGAGATTAAATTAAAAAAACTAAGTCTGTAATGAAACAGTAATATATTGGTTATGAGAAACAAAACCAACAAGTACATATACAAATATGTTAATTTACTGTAGTATTAACAGCGCAGCCTCCTGCGTGTTTCGGTAGCTATTGTGACCATCTTCAGGGAGCTGTTATTAAAAGTATACACTACACAGAACGTCAAAACACTCTACAAATATAAAATGTTAAGTTTTAAATAAAAGGTTTAAAATTCGTGTTAAAATATAAATTACAGATAAAATTATTTGTGTTAACTTGTGTGTATGATAATTAACATTTCATATATGTACATTGTTTTGACGTCACATGTAATATATCCTTCGGGGCACACCTCAATGAAGATGGCCGCAACAGCTGGCCGAAACATGTAGGAAGCTACGCTGTTTATAATAAAATAAATGTACATACTTGCATATGCACTTGTTGGTTTTGTCGCTCATGATGAATCATCAGTGCATGATCATGAATCATTTAAAATTAATAGAGTGGTTTTGTAAATGCAACATAGACAGTCAAATAATGAACAATGTCTATATACGGTATCCTAACCACAAAATACATTAGACACTCACTTCATCTTCTTTGCCTCTTATATTCGCCTGTTGGCGTCTCACTGATAAGAATCCAGCTGTTGTCAGGCAACATATTTGGCATCCATTTTCCACTGTACCCCTTTTCCATTCCGGAAAAGTCCCGATGGAGCCTTTCGCCATCTTCACTGGACATGGCTCCCATGTTTTCAGGGGAAAAATTCCAAATGGGAATGCAGAAAATGAAGTTTCAATGATATATACACCCCATAACACTATATGATGAAATTAGCTCCTGCACAATTTCACAGTAATTTGTCGTTTTACTTGCCTAGAAAGTTTCTGCAGACTTTTCAAATGCCTTCCAGGCTCTTCTTTCTGTCGAATTTAATTTTGTACTAAGTCTTGGTCTTCGAATAGTTGAGTAATTTGTGGACCAAAGAAAATTCCTTCTTTCATTCTGAACCCACTTATGTTGCGAAATTTTTGCCTTAAATAGGTAAAACCTTCGCTTTTTTTATCCACTACTTTTTATCAAACCGAGCTTGATATGCAGTGGAGGTAGACAGAACTTTTACGTATCCACCACTAAAGCAGGATGTGCCACATTCTTCTGACCTGGTGTTGTTTCTGAACGGAGTGGCCATTTTTTTATTCTGTAGTGGCAGTCCCTCGTTCGGCTGACCCATTAACATTAAAAGCAGCAGAATTTAATGTATGCGCCTTGCAGCCCAGTCAGTATTGCTATGACTTCTAGGTCAGCACATATATTCCACCGGTGTTCTTCCAAGCATATATTTTTGCAGCAAAACCTGAAGGTTCTCGTACGTTTCTTTCATGTGTACTGCATAAGCCAGTGAGACAGAATGGAACTTATTTCTACTGTGGGGTAACGCTGCCTTCATACTGACCTTACATGATCATGAAAAGCCTTCAATGCCCACATGTGTGTTCAAGTTGCAATTCTTCCACCAATTCTTGGATGTTATTTCAGTACACTAGATCACCGACCATTGTGGAATACGTTGCAGTGTCTGACTGCCTTTTCCTATAAAATTATACTATTACACCTTTCTCAAGAAGATTCTACTGCTTAAAAATTATCCAAGAAGCTCAGCCCTTGTTTTGTGCTGTCATAAAATGTCGGGCTGTTTAGCGCCCCTTTAATTTGCAGTGTGATAATTATCACGCTAAACAGCTGGAAAAAAGCTTTCCAGTTTGAAATATAGTTTGAGACAATATTATTCTAGGGATTTAAGTGACTTAAGTAAAAATTAAACGACCAACATAACAATACTTTTGCACAGCCCCAAATTTCGGTTTTTGGCCATTCAAATGAGATATCAACTGGTATCTTCTAAACAGAGGGTGATATAAATATTTTATTCACATATTCAAGTTTGTAAACCTATCCCCAATGAAAATCGATCAAAATTATGTCAGGGCAGAAACTGATTCCAACCGGAGTTATACGATTATAGTGTGTGTGTGGCAGACGACTGAATATGGGGCACCGGTGGATTTATTCTGGAGGGGAATACCTAAGTACTTAGGGGAAAACCTGTCCCATTACCACTCTGTTCACCACACACCCTACATGAATTGGCTTGTGTTTGAACCCGGACCTCCGCGGTGGCACGCAAATATTAACCGTCTGAGCTACGGCATGCCTTTCATTACCGTATTCAAAACAGCCAACATTTTTGAACAGCGAAACTGTTCTGGCAGCTTAACTGTTTCATGGTAATGCTGTATTTTACTTTACTCATTTATTTACATTTTTATTTAATGATGCTGTAGATCGATTAGTGGGAGGATAGTAAATAGTGTTTCTTGACCTCGTATGAGGGAGTAACACGATTTATGCGGCAAGGATCAGAGGAATCCACCCAAAAAAAAGGAAGGCTAGGCAGCTGATCTCTGGGTCGTACGTAATTCGAGGCCAGGATCTTCAGAATAACAGGCAGACATCTAATCTCTGTGCTGTACGTAATTCGAACGCACGATCTCCAGAATAAGAAACAAAGTAGGGCAGCTGGTCTCTAGGCAGTCCGTAATTCGACCCTATGACCTTCAGAATAAGAAGCAGATGTCCAGCAAACGGCTGCTGAATTCTCCTCATTTGCATAAAATGAGAACACTTGACACTTGAAAGGATCCACGTTACTGCGCAGTGAGCACGAACAGGTGAAGAGCTTCTTCAAGAAAAGCGCAGATGGTGCATCGTGAGGTCAAGGCGCTGCATCCAGATAAACAAGACATTCCTTAGAGCTACAAGCGCAATTAGGATGGAGATATGCCCACGCATTAATTGAACTAAACGAAAGGCCTTACAACACAGTCACTCTAAAAAACCGAGTGTGCACAAAGACTACTGTCTTCTGGGGTGTAACGTCTTGTAGTTTGGTAGGCACGCAGCACGTCCTGAATGCAAGCGCAAAACGTTAACAGCTTCAGCCAAATTGTTTTGTGATAAAAGTCTTACATTTCTCAACGGAATGAGAAGAAATATCTGTAAAAGGAGCCTACGACACATTCGAGTGAAGTGAGACTTTTGTTTGTGTAACTCTTCTAACTGTACTGAACTAGATATAGAAACCAAAGCGTGCGAGAACACTGCTCAAGATGTACGTAGTGCTTCATTTGTCAATCAGCTGAAACAAACATGAAACAAGAAGCCCTACAAATTATTACTCGGCAAGTGCAAAGGCGCAACATGCCACTCTACATTTCGGTCTCGGTTCCTGCTCACGATTTGATAATGAGGAAACGAATGTTGCAGCTGAGAGACTGAACTCCACAGGGTAGGGTATCACCTGTTATTCATGTAACACTAACACATTAAAATATCAAAGAAAGGTAATTTTCTCTGCTACGTTTTAAAGATTGGGGGCTGGGATAGCGTAGTCAATACAGAGACTAACCTAGACGCTGGAAAATTTGGGGTTCAAATCCCGGCAAGAGCAAAAGATTTCTTCTCCAACACGTCCAGGCAGGGTCTGGGGACAACCGAGGCTCCAACTCAGTAAGTAACGGGGCTTCTTTCTCAGAGGAGCAGCGGGGTGGTAAAGCGGCCGGGTACGTGAAGTTCGTGTTCACCTAGTGAAAAGCTTAAACACGAGTGCAGCTATGCCTCTACCCCCCGGGATGCCTTCATGGTGTGCACAGGGACGTTACCTTTACGTTTTATTTTATACTTAAGTGGAACTTGGTCTTTCACACTCAGCGAAGACTGAGGGTGTGTTAAGGTTGGAGTGTCTTACCGAGGAGAACATTTGGACCTAAGAGAAAGAGCAACAGAGGGGAGGAAGAACCTGCATGTTAAAGAGCTTCACAGTTTCTAATCTGCATCAAATAAAACGTGGGAGAGTTATCCAGGAAGTCAGTTCTTAAGCCAGGTAGCTAGACACGTCAATTACAGTTACTTAGCCAACAATCATCTCACATATACAGGGCAGGGGTGCACAAATCCCATATGCCAGGTCACCCGGGCGACCGAATACTGTATGGTGGCGCCTATATTTCAGGGTCCTCGCTATGGAACTTGCTTCGTATCACTTTTCGGGCGCATAGAATTTCAAGGCTAGATTTTTGGAAAATCTGTGTCCCCTGATAAGGGAGGGTCTATCAGTTAGTTTGTTAGTTATCCAACCATCATGCCAAGAATATCAGACAGTTAAATCTGAAGCCCCTTCACCTTCCACACACATCATTCCGTTCATTAGCTAGTCAGAAGCCGGTCAACAATCTGACAGGCACAGGGACAGCCAACCACAACCCAAACCGCCGGGGGTACATCGATCAAGTCCACGCGTCTTCCATCTTAGTCGCATTAAAAGAGCCGAAAGGCCTGTCCATTAATTAAACGAATGTTCTTTTAATTCCAAACATCTTGCTGTCCCAAGGCCATTTCCTTGCGAAATAACTGTGCACATTCTGTAACATCAAGACATCCAGGTTAGGGGTGTCCATCTCAGATACAATGCAGGGTGGTGCAGCTGTTTTAGGACGGACAGCACACACCGTTGCATGTATTACGGTTAGCAGACAATGTGGGAAGGTGTATTTCAGTTTGGGTCAAATAGAATTTGAAACTCTCCGTCCCTTCGTTGTTTAAATATTCGTTCAATGCGAATGTACAGAGTGTTCCGCATTTGGTGCGCCAAACTTCAGAGTGTTATTACATGCACCACTCTGACTAAAAAATGCTACATTAACATATGCCCGATTATCAACCGTTACACCGCTGCGAGCATTTTAATATACTGCATCAGTTCTTACGCACCACCTTGATGTTTACGCACCACCTTGATGCTTACGCACCACCTTGATGCTTACGCCAACTCTGGCAAACACTAACTACTCCCTCGTTACCGACTACTCGTTTTGTTGCATGGGCCTGGCCTACGAAGTCACCAGCTCTCATGTGGGGGCACGTAAAGGCAAAAATGTAGAAAAGATGGGAGTCCACCGACCGCATTAAGGGACATGATGAAACCACCAGAAAGGCGGAAAACTCTCTTTGAGGCGCCAGAACTGTACAGTCAGAACGGTGGGAGACATTTTGAATACTGATCAGTGTAACATAAACTGAAAATTGACGTTCTTTGATATTATATAATCAAGACTGATGTTTTTCTTCTGTGTTGTAACACACCTACGTTAACTAACTCGGCAACATAACAAAAAAAAATGATGTTTTTCTTTTGTGGTATTATCTGACAGGTAATTTTCTCTCAGTGTTGAACATACAATAGGGTAAGACTTAATTGCTGCTTTTGTTTTGTGTTTTGTAATGTTATACGACACAACGTTGTACAGCAGATAACACTTGATGGGTATCTTTCTTTTTGTGGTTTTATCGGACACGCAGCGTTATTTTCATTTGTACAGTATGAGAAGCAAACGTATTGTAAAGTTTTCTGTTACGGCCATACACGTTCATTACCAGTATTTCAGCTATGTAAAGGTTGGTAATCGGGCATATGCTAATACAGCATTTCCTACTCAAGATCTCTCGAGTAACTTCCCGTATTTTGACACACCTATGCGGAAACCCTGTAACTATGTTGCGCACAGTGGCAATCAAAGACAGTTTCGCCATGCAAGCAACAACAGAAATCCTGACACACACACACACATTTTCCAACGTAATAAACTCGACTGTCATTCTGGCCACTGTCCATCGTCTCACTGCCACTCGCGCCGTGACATTAAGTTCTGTGCAGAACGTCGTCTCTCCGACAATCACAGACCACTCCTGTCTCACGGAAGTCTTCAGTCTCCACCTCTTGACCCCCATGCATCTAAGGTCATTTTCCACATCTTCGAGCCATTTTTCCAAGTATTTCCTGCAACCACCTGAATTTCCCACGAACACCTTTACCATGTTCATGTGTTCCACTCCAGCTACATGTCCAAACCATCCCAGCCGTCAACTGAATTTCCTGGACAAGGTTTGATTATTTATATAGATCTCTAGGCTCGGTGTCAGTTCTCGATCTCCATTCGCAATTTTTCTTCACGGGTCCACTAATTTTTCTCAAAATTTTCCTCTCCAATACAGCTCAAATATTCGTTTCTTTTACATCTCGACTCCAGGTTTCTGCTGCACAACTAATTACTGGGCGTACGACAATCCGATACATCCAGAGCTTGGTGTTTCGAGATTGTATTCTGCACTTTAAAATGGGACATTAGGCGTCACAACAAAGGTTATCAACCTACACTCCTTCTCTGTTTTCTATGTTTGTATCATCTTGTGTATCTAAAGCACCAATGTATTTTAATGTCCTCAGCGGTTGCCTTGGATCTCTATTTATTTCGTCTTCTGCCATCTCCTTTCTCAACGGGATGCGTTCACGCATTTGGTTGGTTGGATAACTTCAAGTCCCAGTCTGTGGATTGCGTTTAAGTTCTACGTGTGTTTGCATTGCGGGTTTTGGGATCTGCCTAATGTCTATCGTCTAGGTCAGCGGTTCCCATACTTTTTGCGTCGCGGAGCACTTTTCAGGACAGAAATTCGTCGCGGAGCACTATCGTCGCCCTTAAACCAAAGGCACGTATGTGCATATTTGGCTGTTT
>Ga0209629_10002786_pt1 | contig 12117 bp, 7 predicted proteins | sample TergutCu122P5_FD_187286 | JGI IMG/M metagenome (GOLD analysis project Ga0209629, IMG submission 187286) | Cubitermes ugandensis P5 segment gut microbial communities from Kakamega Forest, Kenya - Cu122 P5 (SPAdes) (version 2) | ecosystem: Host-associated > Arthropoda: Insects > Digestive system >...
TTCATTCCAGGTCTTATTTGAGTATTTTGTACTATCAGGTAGTACGAGATTTTTGGCTTTATGATTTACAAGAAATTCAACATTTACCCCCGCTTCCTTTAAGAAAAATGTTTAGAAATACCGTTATTTAAGCATGCCTATTGAACTAAATAGGTTATGGATTGTCTCAACAGGAGAAATGTTATAGTTTTTTTTCTGGCTTTCTCGTCGGTTTTTGGTTAACTGTTTTCTGGGTTTCTTGACGCCATATAGAAACCTTGCCTCTCCATTTTTTTGCCTAACTGAATATAATTTCCACTCTAAAGATGGAGGCATCACCTTCCTCCGAACGTTCCTTGTCAGTTAACCCTAAACGATGTCTAAACACAAACTGCAACAGTTTAAAATGAATAGTTGTGAACTACGAAGTAGGGAGGATATTGGAAGGGAAAGTCGTTGCGAAATGTGAGGCACTATCTGAGAAATATGCGTGTAATGACTAAGGAAACCCACGATAATTTCCATGTTTGATATCCGTTTTGAGAATCAGGAATCGAACTTGACATCTCCCGAACATACAGCAGGAGTGCTAATCTCTGTACCGCGACGTTCGGAAACAAAACGGAAAATTTAGTTTCCAGGGGTATGTATTCACGAATAGAACATGACTTCCATAGTTCCCCTCCAGTACTTTTCAGAAGCAACTGAGTCGCTGTCCGAAGGTATCAGCTCAGCAAGTATTCGATACGTTACAATGGGACAATGCGTGGGGGATTAAATTAGCTCTATGTAATACCTCCAACAATTGTGTCGCACGAATGTGACACTGTCACTTAAGTTTTGCATAATAACGAACAATTCCACTCACGCAGATTCCTTCCCCGTTTCCTCCAACCCGATGCTGCTAGTTCCATCTTCACCCTTTTGCCCTTCTTTTATAAGATATCAGGCGACAAATGTTCATTGATATTTTAATATGCTGCCACCACACTGAGTGCCACAGTGGCCTAGTTTGTGGCTTTTCGTTTCAAAGTTAGGATCTTGATGGTTGGTATTTTATGTTTAAATGACGGATTTTATTTATCGGAGAATTTTGTGTGTCGGTCTGTATTGATTATTTATTTGCGAATTTAATTAACAGAAGTTAATGAACTTACAAAATATTTGAGCCTAAGATATACTCGATAACGGGGGAATGGAGCAGACTACATAATGTGGAGTTTAGTGATCTGTATTTTTCACCAAATATTCGGTTGATGAAATCCAGAAGAATGAGATTGGCAGGGCATGTAGCACATAGTGAGCAGAGGAGAAGATTTGGTGGGGAAACCTGAGGGAAATATACTACTTGGAAGACCCAGGGATAGATAGGGGGATAATATTAAAATGGATCTTAAAGAAGTCGGATGGGGAAGCAGGGACTGCAATTATCTGGCTCAGGATACGGAGAGGTAGAGCTTGTGAATGCAGTAATGAGCCTTCGGGTTGCATAAAACCCTGCTAATTTCTTGACTGGCTGATAACCGGTTAGCTTCTCAAGACGGAATCCGTTCCACGCAGTAAGGAAGTAAGTAAGTAACGAACTTATAATTTATGCACCAAATTTTTTATTACAGTAATAAAAATTGCTTCGTGTTTTTATGTCTTACTTCTGTAAAATGTTCAAAGGTTTTTCCTCTATTGTGGTCGATTTTTCTTCGTCTGCGTGAAGTGGCTGTGTTTGTAGACTTGCTTCGAACGTCATCACTTCTTCACTGTAGGCACTTAAACCATGTTATTACCTATGGCGTTATTGGATATGTACAACCCCTGTATTGAATTTGTTGCAATAACATTAACTTCATATTAACTAGACTCACGAAAAATATAATAATGCCCTTGTTCCTAATATCACTGCGTGTCGTGTGTTACCAGTGAAGAGTATGTTGTCAAAAGTACAAACAAGTTGACTGTTCATAAACCTATTTTCATACCTAGAAAACAGAAACGACGGACCTTACAGGTGTAAAGGATCCCCCTCCCCCCCCCTCAAAAAAAACTCTAAATTTTCTGAATACACAGTGCGGACGTCTTTGCACAAACGTAGGCCCCATATTGTTTAATTTAACTGCGCTGTTATTTGCTAAAATTATATATAGCGCAAGTGATAGAAGATTTAATAGTATGGGGCATTGGTAGAAATACTGGGAAAATAATTTTCCCTATGTCACTTATCCCACTGCAAGCCCCAAGTGAACTGGCCTGGGATTGAACCCGGTGAAAGGAAGGCGACTGACCGCTTGAGCCGTGACTGGACCTGTTTAAGTTTTTAACCACACAATCAGACCGTAACGGTTTGCTGGAAATGCCGATATTCATTTTCTATCCCTGGCCGTTTTTATGATTAAATTGTTAAGTGTTATCGCTCTCTTTTATATCGGCGTCTGAATATACAAATTAAAATTGAACAAATTTCTTTACCAGAAGGGAGCATAACCTAGCGAAAATTGTTGGCTAGTTTTTCTTCTTAGACTCCTTTTTTTAATGTAGCCGTGGGTTTGTGGCTTATTTCGCTTTGAGAATACTTACCCATTTTTACCGTAGCCTGCAAGTAACACTGCTCATTTACATACTGGTGTAACGAAAAGTATTCTGTATAAGATGCTTCTGTCAGTTCTGCGTGTTTATCCATCTATCCGTCCCTCCACGTGGACTGACAACTCTCGAACTTTGGAAAGGATTTTCTTGATATTCAGCTATTAGTTAAAGTGGACCAAACGTAAGAACTGCAAAGCACCAAATTTGTTTCTGCTCGCATTTTGTGTGCAACTCTTATTTTTTTTTCAGAATAAAAGCATGTTTTGAACAAGTTTTGTAGAGGAAAATGGAATGTAAATTTCGTACTTTGTACAATTTGTTGGTAATTCGACCGGTTTTTGAGGTTTTCAAACAGATGTGCGCGAACGCAGCGGAATGTTTGGGCTGTCCATGCTTTCATTAGCTTCTATAGACTACTGAGTAATTGGTAATATGGTGCCCAGAACACAACCGAAAAATATCGACGTCTTTTGTGCTAGTGTGGCCGTGAGTCCTTAGAATAGGTAAAGAAGTAGAACAAACTAGATGCCACAATAATTAACAGTTTATTCTTGATTAATTAACTCTCAACATATTTCGGGCATCATTATGCCCATCTTCAGGAGAACAAGACTGTCTAATGGGGCGAGTGGTGTTTGCCTGGTTGTGCTGGCCGTGGTCGTGTGGAACCGGGACGCAATTTGTGTGCACTGTGTCAAAGTTGTTATTCGACACAGTGCACACAACTTGAGTCTCGGCTCCACACGACCACGGCCAGCACAACCAAGCAAACACTATTCTCGGCATTAAACAGTCTTGTTCTCCTGATGATGGGCATAATGATACCCGGAACATGTTGAGAGTTAATTAATCAAGAATAAACTGCTGATTATTGTGGCATCTAGTTGGTTCTACTTCTTTACCTACGTCCTTTTTTGTCGACAGTAATTAAACTAAGTATTTTCTTGGTGTCTCCCTCGCTTCCATCCTCACGCAAACACGAACACACTCACAAAATTAAATATGCGTAAATGATCGTTCCGCTCCAACCGCTGCTTTAGATTTTATCTCCTTAAATTTCTTGACGCCTTCGCCTATTATCTTTACCACGACTTTGTGGTCGTTAAACAGATTTAATGATTTTTGGGAGTTTTACCAAATTTGTCAACATATTTAAGTTCTATTGATTCGGGTAACTATAAGAGATATTCTGTATTAATTCAAACCTGTGTTATGCGTGACCCTCAAGCAATTGTCGCTAATGTTTTCCGGAATGAGAACTGTTGCGGTTCGTATTTATAACAAAAAATAAAACAATTTTATTTCCAGTACACATTTCTCGCATTGCTGTTATGGATACACTTTGGCCTAAGCACTACCCAGCCAGCACTGACACTGGTCTGGTTACTTTATGCTTACATTTTCTAATTACATTGGATTTTATTAGAAAACCCGTTGTCTGCAACACAAATAGCACTATGAAGAGTCTGAAATAGGCGTTATTTAATATATTGTCGACTTTTAACCCCGCTTTACTTCAGAGTCATAGATCGTACAAAAATGTGGTCGAAAAAATGTCCTTCATTACTAACCATTTGTTGTAAGTGGTGGTTCGCAATTGTTCTTATGCTTTTCAGGTAGTGAGTACAGTGTAATTCATACAACTTTATTCTGTAACCATACGTGCTGTCACTGGAGAGGCAAAAGTTGTTTGGTCACTCACACCTACACTACTACTTAATTTTGAACACTCAATCTTAAAAGCACTTAACCGAGAAAAAATAAAGAGTTTATCAATATCTCGCATCTGTGCTGGGCGAATCGATAATACAGGCTGTTAAACATCTCCACCCTAAAGTGCGAAATGCATATCGTGTATAGCTGATGGGAAGTTTCCTAACCACTCAACAGGCTGTTGATCTGGGATCCTGGATGCTTAAGTAGGTTTTTATATAGATCACAGTGAACAGAAAGTGTGTCTGACATCTGCCCAGACTCTGCATCTGAGAGAGTGCTCATTTAAACGTACATAGCTCGCAGATGAAGGAATATTTTCTGAGTCGGCGTTATTTGAAATGAATGTGACACCCCATGTGTAAAATTTTGTTTCTAAATATTTGTTACTCAGCATCTCGTGGATAAAAGAAAGTACTCCTGTAATAGGAGATTTTGAATAAGTGTGGCTCAAAACGAAGATTTTCTTAGCGATTTACTTTGTTTTTGATTCTCAACACTTTAAGAAACTTGCAAATCTACCGCCTCAGCATCTACGTTACTGGTTCTTAAATACATACAACTCAAAACAAAATCGCCCATTAGCAAAGGGCGGATAGTTGGCACAGTTTTCGCTTTATAGTTTTTCACATTTTTTTTTGCATCCCTAAAGTCGAAAATAACAGCACGTAAGAACGGCCACACTCTTGGGCCACAATCTGACTACACATATTGGAGGGTGTTCATAACGAAAAGGAAGGAAAGGCTTTTTCCCTAACTTCTACACGTGTGCCAACCTGCCCTGCAGACGGGGTAAGTTTGCATATGGTAAGAATACATGCAGAATGAAGATGACAGCTTTTCAAGTTGTAAAAGAAAGAGAAAACGTCTAATGTAATGTTTTCTCAAACAAAAGTGTCAGATACATGTTGTACATAACAACAGGATTTTATTGTGGTAATAAAATAGTTGAAAACAATTAAAAATTTCAGAACAAAATTAAACGAATTTCTACAAGATGAGAAAGGATTTCAGATGGAAAGATACCTCAATATAAGACTATCTTACCACCAGCAATGTGTATTTGCAATCTAAATAAATTATTGCAATTTCATCAGACCGGAAGTTTTAAGCAAACATTGTTGGGACTGCCATCAGTGTATTCTGTATGTGACCGTAACTTGTAATCTGTGCACTGAATCCACATTTGTATAGATGTGCCACGACAGCAGAGGCAGGAAGTATCCTCGGAATCTTCTTCGTCAGTCTAGCATGATATTTTTTTTATTTTTGGCCTATGCTTTTTGAAGCTCTCTCTAGATGTGTGGCAGGATCGATTTCTTATTTTTTAGGCCCAGTTCTTCGCTCATTTGCTCCGAGTCTGCTGTTGTACTGAGTGTCCAAGCATTTTTTACAGAGGTATCAGTCAAACTGGCAGTCGTTCTTTTGTTCTGTTTACATGCTTACTCTTCATGCTTAGGAGTTAGGAAGGTTTCGAAAGTCATCTGCGCAAGCAGGATATGTTGCTGCTTTTGAAGTAGATGATAATCCTTCGGAAGAATCATCAAAATGGCAGGAAGTTTACTGCTGCTACCAGGAGCTGCTGTCTCCATAGGAGAGGCAGCTCTATCTGCAACCCAAGCTTCCACGTCTTCGTTTTCAAAAACATCCAAGCTCAAAAAGCAAATTCCAGACCTGGAAACCTGCTTTGGAATTTGCAGGAAAAGATGACTGATGCAAAGTTGTGTTGACGGCACAAGGGATGTCACATACTGTCATTGCTGTACCTGATGTCTAGTTATGCAGGCATTATATGGGAGGTTAACATACGTCGTAAGCGATCCTTTGACGGGGCTGGAATTTATGGCTGCAGGTTGGAGGGAAGATGAGGACGGCCACACCACTCTACTTGCACTTCTCTATTTCCTGTATGTACAAATATAAATCGTGATTTTCTAGCAACTGAATTACTGGCCTCTCTTTCGTAAAGCTTGGCATGTGCTATGAAATGTTTTACTTATCTTATGAAATGTTCCTCCGCCATCTATCCAGATGGAGTGATCGTGTATTAAAAGTGTTGAATGTACCCTTTGTTCTATGATAGTGTTAGTGAGGTGCTTTGTTCGTCAGCCTTTCATGTCCTGTAGTAGGATATTACCAAAATTCGAAAAGGAGCCTGAAAATCCTTCGTTGTGTTCCTTGTTGACCTTCCACGTTTTCGCACATTTCTCACATCTCGTAGCAGTGCGTCAAGACTTCTGCTGCTCCTATCTGGCCTGTTCTTGCATGGACGCAATATTGAGCTTCTTAAAAGGGAGAGAAAAAATTCACACTGGTAAAAACTAACCAATAGTTTACCAACCGAAAGCGTGGCAAGTTGACAATCTGAACCAACAAGCCGCACGTTGCGTGTGCCGACCTGCCCCCTTGCCACCTTTTTATGTATTAGACTGCATAATCCTCAAACATGACAGAAGTCTACAATTCTCGCTAGTTTCAAAGTTAGCCAAAAGGCGGTATTCTCCATGGGTGGCCCATTATCCCATGCAGCTGTAACCAAAATTTAAAACAGAAAAATCTTTGTATAGCGATGGAGAAAAACTTCTTGCGGTATAAAAAATAAAATACCAGAACAAGCTTCAGTCACAGCTCGCAAACCGCTGACGCTTACTGATCGCTGTCAGGAGAAGCTATTGAGGAGTACAAATAACATTGTAATTTGGAGTTATGACCATTGTGCCAACTTACACTGTATTCATCTAACCCCTCTCTCCCTTACTGACGATCCATCTGCTACAGTGGTTTTAAGAATTTGTAGGTCAGAATGGAAGCATAAATAGCTTATACCTGTATTGCCTCCGCACCTGCAATATTACAGGTGTAGCTCAGAATGCAGAAATCATCAGTATTCGTAACTGAAGCTGTACTGCCACCTTTTCTTCTTGTTAAATACGTGTATCTCGCAACAAAAAGTTGCTCACTAGCTCACAGCTGTACAGAAGCTGCATCTGGTTTCCAAAACACCGCCACTTCTAGGAGACAAGATAAATAATCGATCCTCACGCCTCGCCTCGCGCGTAACTCCATCTCCCAAGTGATGTTGGGTGCGGGTGTTGGTGTTGGGGGAGGGGGAGTTGAAGGCATAAAATGACTGCTCGAGGAATGCTAATTAGACAGAGACGGAAGAACCTCAAGCATTTTATCTTTTCCGTCTGTCTCTCTCTTTTACTCAACTTAATTTCTCTCCTCTCTCTCCTTCGTCTGTTCTTCTCTCTCCTGCTTGTCTTGGCGTCTGCCGTTCTTTTCTTATTCTCCGTTCTTGTTATACCCTCGGATGCTGCAATGGTCCCGCTAGGTTCGCTCCATCACGTCGGAACCAACTAAAGCTAGACATTGAAAACACAACACCAGTCTGCAATACCCCCGGCACCCCGCACACCTTGCTTCCTTTCTAATTCACACTCCACTATTCAAGTTAGTGTCACTCATGGATGGAGCAGCATGCGAAGGGCATATCGTGGGTCGTGCAGCGGGGTTGTCCGGTCTCGATTTGTAGATCAACAAGTCTTCACAAAGGAGGTTCACTGTAGACGTGGTTGCAGGAGAAGACATCCTTAGTTCTACTTGCACCCAGGGCAGTGTTCCCCAGACTATTTTAGTTTGGAGCTTTCTTTATATTATACGAATAAAAACACTTTTATGTCCGAAGTCGACAAAGTGGTTTAAGCGTCATCTAACAGATTAAAAAAATAGTACTTAATATACGTTATTGTTATTAGTGGAGTGGCTTTTATACGAAATTGTAATTTTTAAATTTATTCTCACGTTTTAAGGGCAGTTTGCTACCGATAGGGAGACTGACATTCATAGAGAGTATGAACAAAAATAGCACAAATGTACTTTGTTTTTTTATCCGATTGTAATCAAATTTGAATCTGATCGACACGTTTTAGTAAAAAACCCTCAGCATAAAACCGAACAAAAAATCCCGTCCAGTGGGAGTAGGAATTGTTCCATGCGGAAAGATGAACAGATAGGCAGCAAGACAACAGACATGACGTAACTTATGTTCGCGGTCGCTTTTCTCAGTTGTTTGGCATGGGCATATAAAATTGGATCTTACAGAAATAGAATGGCAACATGTGGATTGGATTCTGCATGTGACATTGGACACGAATAAGTGGCCCGTAACTGTGAACACGATAATGAATCTTCGGATCTCATAAAATGCATGGAATTTATCGACTCTCCGAGGAACTGTTAGCTTCATGAGGTGGACTCTACTACATGGTGTTAGTTTTAAGATTAAAATTAATTCTGCATTTATGTTATCGGCCCGTTATTTGGCGGTCCCCGTGGTGGCCTGCGGTTCGCACTTTTGGATATATTGCTTTATCGTAATGAGTGTGTATGAAAAGATTTCTGCGCCTGAGGAAAGGGGAGACATTTCAGAAATACAAGACACAGAATGTACGTATAACTTACCTGAGACATATTTGTGTAAACATTGGTGTCGTGGAAAAGCAATAAGTATTACATATTCTGAGCGTGTGTCTGCAGCCTTAGTTACCAGCATGCACAGCACATGTGTTGTATTATATTGTCACCTGTGGCTTCTCTGGCCGTACCATATTTTTCCACACTAGCCCACAAAATCTCGATTTTCGGAAAAGGTATTGAACTTGTTATTTCAGTTTTGAAATTTTGTCTGAAAAGTTTCTCATTCAAAGATGAATTCAGCGACATAATGTCACAAATGTGTGTAGGTGTTCGTATAAAGTACCCGTTATTCTTGTCAGAGTTTAGTCGAACTTTTTTTTTTCACGACAGATTTGCTAAAATTCATGAAATATCAAATTTCATGAAAATAGGTCCAGTTGGAGCCTATTTGTTCCACATGGACAGACGGACAGACAGATATAACGACGGTAATAGCCTTTTTTCACAATTTTTGTGAAAACGCGTAGAAATTGGTGAAATCGTGCAAACGGAAAATTACGCTAAACACATCCTGTGTTTTTTCACCGTAGTAATGAAACCTTGCCCATTCTTCTTCTGTTCTAATGTTCTGTGAACCACAGTATTCCCAAATATACTACCGTTTAAGTAATAATTTAACAATACGGAAGTTTGTTTAATAAGTCAGTAATAAATTACTGAGCAAGTTAACATATGAATTAAAACTTCTGATTTGTATTCGGGAGGTGTTAAGTTTTAATCTCGGCTGAGACAGCGGTCGTTTCCTGCGAGAAAATTCTGGGGTAATATTTGTGGTCACAACGGCTTGTTTCCACATCCTTACCAAATATTTTTCACTAATCTACCATTCGGCATTGTTATTAGAGTCTGAGATATAGACTATGCTGTTAATTAAATCATCAGAATGAAGAATTTTTAAATAAAGTCGAAGTAAATACAGAAAAAATTACCTTTTTTAAGAATTAGGAGTTTAAGGAATTTTGACTCAGTATCCAGGATGTTTCCCACAATTCCAGATCGGCATTTAATTCTTAACGAATATTATACATAAATTTTCTCCGTTTTTCACGTGTTGTTTGGGATGCGTTATCACTAACTTAAGAATGCTCTTTAAGTACCATGTCTCAAAGTTTCAAATAAAAAATCTGGAGATTTGAATCGAGAGAAGAAACTTTAATCTGAGGCAGAGGATGTCAAGCCATAAGTTTCGAAATTCGCGCTCACTGGGTAATTAAACTTACAGAATGCAGAAGGTACAAAATGTAGAGTGGTACGAGCAACTTGAAGATAAATATTTAATAAATGGAGTCCGTTGTGGAATGGATCGCTGTACCAACTACTTTATACGGCCTTAAGTAATAGTCATGGACGGTTTAACATATGTTTCAGAATAGTTTTTACGAATATGTGTATATACAAGCAGGACTTGTCATTATATACGAAATTAGTTTCCGTACATAATAGGAGTTGTTTTTGTTCTCCGGTAACGAATGATAGTGGTACTTATAATATGCAATTATAGGCCAGTGGCTCTTTCAGTTCCTTCGTTTTCACTTTAATCATTATAGTCCATTCTTCTCGAATGAAGAGTTTTAGGATGTGTGGACTGTGCAATTTGTTGTTGGGTTTCATGAGAGACGAGGAATTAGATATTATGAATTTTATCGGGGACGGAGATACAAGCGTCGAACGCACTGGTAATTAAGTTGTGGATGGTGATGTGTGTGTGTGTGTGTGTGTGTGTGTGTAGTCGTAGCTGTGCTTGAATTCTAGGATTTTATGTATCTCATATCACTTAGGAAAATTTCGGTCTGGTAAGAATAGAGTAAGCCACCGATTTTATAAATACTCTTTCTCTATATCCATCCTGAGCGGTAGCATCCCATATTGAACCATGACCTCTGCTATGTCCTGTGTGAAAAGGGATGGCAATCATTGTATCTTATACATTGACTGTAGAAACGTCCGATGAATGGTCATGCAGCGTAGCTTACGAAAAACTAACGGAACACGTAAAGGAATGAACGCTGAAAACTAAAGGAAAATTTTGACATATTCCCTATCTGTTTACGGATTTCGCAAACAACGCAACCATTGACCCATCCTGGTGCATTATAACCATTGACGGTTTCGCTGAAATTATGCACTGCGAACTTGAAAAGCTACGGAAAAACTGTTTGATAGAGTAAGAACATGGATGGTTTAGAAGTGTCTCTGGCAAGAAGACACTTTGTTTTTTTTTTTCATTCTTTTTGATGGGAATGTATTTTTATTTTATTTTATTTTATAAGCGCACGCCAAATATTTGAACATAGCCTTTGTTACCCGCGTTGAGAAGGATATGTATGTAACATGAAAGTAAAACTGGTGTAAGGGGCGCATGCGAATGGAGGAGGGGAAAAATTAAGAGCGTCAGAAGACAAATTATTGATCCAATTAACTGCTAGATAAAATATGTGACTAACAGCAAACTGACGAGTCGTAAACTAGGTTGAGTACCTTCAGATTTCGATTCTTCTCAGTCTCTTCATTGCTGTGTTGGCATGGTAAGTCTGTCTTGTATTACGTCATTGGCAGCTGCTTTTAGTTATCGTACAATTCAACATTCGTGATCAACCTAACATTCAATATTTATCGAAATGTAGGAGTAATTGAAATTTTATTGGCTTATATTCAGTAAATAATTGCGCCTTTTTTCGTGGCCGTTTGATTCTGTCACACATGTGCGGTGCATTTTTCCTGAATCACACTTATTTTGATCTTCCTGCACTCTGTATTCGGTAGTCTATGTGTACTGTCTACATCTTATCGTCCGTCGGCCTTTATTTTTTATTTTTATTTTTGGCAGCAGAATTCTTCACGGTTACAATGCGGGAACAAAGTGCGTAACAAAATTGTTAGAACAGAATATAATATGCATTAAGGCGGAAATTTTTCCTAAAATTCCCGTTTTCTGCTTCCAGGCTAATTTTTTTCGTTTTTAGAGATGATTTGCCGTTTGTTTCACTCTATGCTATAAAATCCTGATAATTTCCCCATACATGGAGCTTTGCGTCTTTTAAGAAGATGTAAGAATGTGGTTGCCATTTGTTCTAAATTACGCTTTTGGCTTTCATATTTACTGGAATGTGGGAGTCAAGGCTTAATATGTTTAATCAACAAAATTGCCAGTAAGTGAGGTCTACAGGCTATTATTATTGATTGTAGATCTAAGATGTAGAATATTTATTGGTTGAGCATATACAAGGTGGTTCAAATATGACCGGGACGTTTTCTCCAACGAGGAATTTGATCACAATGCGTTGTTCCACACTCCGCGGCACCTTCTGTTCGCTCATCACTCTAGCAACTCCCAGACAGGACTGAACAGGTTCTAACCCGAGCAGGAGG
>Ga0209629_10002787_pt1 | contig 12116 bp, 11 predicted proteins | sample TergutCu122P5_FD_187286 | JGI IMG/M metagenome (GOLD analysis project Ga0209629, IMG submission 187286) | Cubitermes ugandensis P5 segment gut microbial communities from Kakamega Forest, Kenya - Cu122 P5 (SPAdes) (version 2) | ecosystem: Host-associated > Arthropoda: Insects > Digestive system...
GTTCTAACCCGAGCAGGAGGGAGGGTGGAGGTTGTGGCTTCACTCTCTCAAGGTCGCACAGCTGCTGCGCAGTGCGGCTTGTTGACATACAAATCAGTCCCGGTCATATGTGAACCACCTTGTATTTCCAACAAATGCCCGTTGCGATAATCAACCAGTGCTCTCTCCGTCATTTTTCTCCCCTCGTTCCTTATTTCCTGCGATTCTATGCCCTAAGTACCACAAAACGTAAGGAAGAGGAAAATGATACCAAAATTTAACTTGTATATTCACGTACTGAATTCATATCCAGTGTTTGCCTGCTGATTAATGAAACCCAGAGCTTTGAAAATTTATAACTTACGGTTTACCCGGTCGTCTATAGCCACACGCCACTTTTCTTCTCACTAAAGATTTTCAGAAACTGGATGGCACGGTAGGAAACATCAAGGCTCTAATTTTTTTTTTCGAAGAAAGCTGTGTTTGTACATCTTGAGATGGAACTTCCTAAACGAACAGTATTTCTTGTCGCAAAAGCAGATGTAGAAGTGAAAAATAAGACGAAGCACGTATAAAACACAATAAAGCACGCCACAACGGGAAACACTTCCTGATCACTGCCAGACTTCCTCCATTACTTGGGGGGGAAGTCGACTTTTTGCCACCAGAGTGACGAACATTACTATCCGTCAATTTACAGGGCAATGAATCAGTTTGGGGAGTTGTCCAATTTACGCGGTTTCTTCTAATTAATCCAGAATCATGTTAAGACGCATGAAGGTAAAGTAGGCCTATAGCTCCACGCATTCCTGACCTAGGCACCATATGGCCAGTGATCAACCTGTCACTTCGGCCGCTTTAACCGCGGTAACATTTGGATAAGCGTTGCTATGATCCCCAGCCGGTCTGGGCGATGTCGAGAAGAGACACATCGTCTATGTCGGGAAAAATATGCAGTTCCTCTATCGTCCAGCCCCTCTCTTAGCCATCGTACCGTCACAAAAGACCAAGTTTGTGAAAGATTTATTAGCATACAGAGTTCCAGAACCTGGTATTGAATGACACAAGACGGCTTGTGCGGCAGCATCACGGGTACTTGATGCTGACTAGCTAGAATGGATACCCAGTTCATTGAAGATGATCACGTGCCGCGGGTTGACGAACTCTCCTTCTGTACGCCAAACTCTTTTTATGTTCTTGGAGTAGTTCCAATCATGGCGTACTTATCCACTAAAAGTGCAACAAGGAAAATGCATGGGCTGACATAGAAAAGGCACGGGACAGAAAACCAGAAGCTAATTTATTGCCTTAGTTTTGTCAGCCACTAGTAAACGAAAAACGAGAAGATAAAACGTACTCCATACAGAACAGTAAGAAGAGCTCAGAGCAGCCTACTCCTCTGTTGCATACATTTCTAATCCAGCAGATCTGTTCCTTTCATCAACATCACTGTCGTCGTCGTCGACTACTTCTGTTCAAAACGTTTTACTTGAATAGGTAGGGCAGTACTCTATACAAAATTGCCCAACATAACCTCAAAGCTTCGCACTGTCGTGTGTAACCGTCAACTTGCAAACAACATAACATACATATGTGTACATATGAACATAGGTCTATCCCTTTCCTAGCTCAGACGAATTATTTATAGCCATAAAGCAGCATCGCAAAAAAAAATTGTAGGTCGCCTGTTATTTACATTCGAGAGACATGTTACTTTGACAAAAGGTGTGTATTTTTGCAAGACAGGCCTATTGCCATACATCATCTCAGGCTGCAAAAGGCACGTGTGTCGTTCCCGCCTATCCGCCAAATGACTGGGCGAAGGAAATTAATCGTATGTCACTGGCACTGCGCCCCGTTTCTGCATTACTTTCCAACAAAAATTTATCTCCGCAAAAGTTAAACGCTGTATACATGTCATATCCCACAGTATTGCAGGACTCCAAACCAAATGGTGCTTTCCACAACTGTCATATTAATGTCACTGATGTATGGAATTACAAGTATGAAGGAGGCACAGCTGATGTTCAATGTCTTCACAACATCAGTGCATGATAACATTCTATGAGTCATAGAAGTTTTCACTGTGACAGCAGAGTGGGTGCAGCATGGTCACTACTTGCCTCTACCTTGTGTAAAGGTTAAGAAAACTTTACCTTTTCAGTGTACTTCAACAAACCTAAATTCAGAGTTGTTCTACCCTGATGACAAACACAGCTAGTTCCTTTAAAACCTATCACATACTATGGCATAACATCTAAGACAACAGTTACCTTATATACACCAGTTAATTATTCACTCAGGTAGAATCTATTCATAAGCAATAAGAATGTATTTTCTAAGAGTTCATTTTATTTGCTCTCTTCATAAACACCAAAATCATACAGTTAATGCACATGCTTCATTGACATTTTTAAAAAACAGAAACAAAACACATGAATTACAAAAAACAGTAACCAAACAAACACAACAGAACTCAAAATGGAGGGCATTTCCTGGATTTATCAAGTGATGACTGGGGCTTAATACTTCAAAACATCACCAAATAAAGGTTAAGCTGCCTTACGTATACACAGTGTGAAAATAAAAAAGTGTAAAATCACAAGATCCTAACAATTCTGAAAATGGAAATACTGTGTATGCACAAAATAAGTAAGACAGGTACAGAAATTCAATAACAAATATTACACTGCACACACTAAAATCAACATATACACTACATAAAACTGGAGGAAAATAAAAATGTTAAAATGTATTTTATTGGCCTTTAAAAATTATGGTCTTGTGGGATGTTAATACCATGCAGTGATAGACAGGCACTATGCAGCAGGAAAAAACTACCCCTTCCACACACATCCACCATGAAGATAGAATCAACAGGTGCCTTCGAAACACTGACACCTATCTGCCAGACTACATTTAGTCACATTCCATAACATCATGATCTTGACATTTATCATGAGCAAATCCCAAACATCACTAATTAATCTTGTTCCCAAAAGTGTGCTGTAAAGAACAATAAAGACAGTATGACACTCATCCCGCTAATTTCACTTGCAGCTCTTGCAGTGGCATTTGGGTTGCATGCTTCTTGGACCTGTGGCTGGTAAACTAAGAGTTGAAGGGTTGGGATTACAAAATATTAAGTCCATGGCTGGACTGGCCTCTTCTACTCATCTCAACAGCAAATTAAAAGAGCTTGTTAAACAATAAATACAGTATTACTGTATGATGAAATCATTAAAGTGAGGAACTCAGGAACTTACGCAGTGACTGTAGGGTGATGTAAATCCAATGCTACACCGTGATCAACTTAAGAAAGCACCCGAACAGAAAAAACTGCAATTTGCATCTCACTGAACATGAAAGAGACATGCCTTTTCAGAATATGATTGAAATGTACCACCACTGTTCTGAATACCTGCATAAATCCTCTACCATTTTTTGCAGGACAGGAGCAACAGTATCTGCTATCATGTCAATCACAATTTCAGAATTCACTTTGCTGTTGCATGCCTTCTGGGCTTCATAAATATAAAATTTGGACAGATGTTACATCCAGGGACCTAATAATCGCAGCTGTACAGGTAAGACACATTTTAATGCATTTGGGGATGGTTTGAAATGGATCATCCTCTACAGTGCTACCCTATACTGAAATCAGGTATTAGACCACAGAATAAGTTATTCATAACAGGATGCACAAGTTAGGATGAGGTATGTTATGGCATTTTTACAAGTGCAATACCCAGAATAATAGCAACCATTACTAATTATGAGTTTATAGATTCTTCTCCTATGTAAACAATAAACACAAAAATGCACATAAATATAATAACCAATATATACATATTCCAGTAAATATGCTAAATATTAATACTACCAGCACTTAAATAAATCTGTAAAGCTAATTACCGAATCAAACATAAATATTTTGGCAGAAGTGGACAGTTGTGGGAATTTAAAATACTCAGTGCCGCCATTTGAAGAAAGAGAAAAAGCCAGATGATTGCGCAGGTGATTCAAACACATTATCATTCCCAACTGAAGCTGTAATACATGGAATGTGAACTGGTGGTGTATCTGCCTCAATAAGCAGTGGTGTGTGCTCTGTTGCAGCCTCGTTTGAATAAGGGAACCGCCGTCTTCTGAAATGCTCCCTATGCCTTGAGTTTGGAGGTGGAGGGAATGGTGGCTTGCCTTGCTGTTTATACCACTGAATGGCAAAACCAATTATCGCAAGTGCAATCCAAACTATGCAGAGAACTGCATCTGAAATTTGGAACATTTTTTTACTAAAAGAGTAGCTCTATAATTACTTCTACAAAGTACATACACTACAACAGCCTGAAACTAGCAGCAAAGCCATACCATGACCAAGGCTCAACTGTTCCATTCTTAATGCCATGTAGCAGAGCACTGTAGATATTCGAATAAAATCACAAGGGAAAACTCTGCATAAGTTACAAAAATGTAAGTAAGGTGGTAAGCTGCAAATGGGAATAAATGGTATTGTCTGTCATTTCTTTCTGTAAAGCACTCAAGTAATCTATTGCCTCACCACCAATATTCCATTAGTTACAATATGAAAAGAATTTTCAGTCTCAATAAACAGAAACATTTTAATAACTACTACTCTGCAACTACCAGAATGAATGATTTTATGGATGTCAAACTGACATAGGTACTGTACAAAAAATATGGACCTTTTTTAACTAATAGCTTTATTCTAGCTACAAAAAATTACGATCACACAAACACACAGTACATTTGTTCAGCATTTCTTCCATACATAACTTACAACTTAACAAAATTATAATAATGAGTAACACACCTCTTGTTTGAAATGGAGGATCTATAATTGCCATTCTGAAATCTTTTACTGTAGCCCTCCTGACAATATTGACTACGATGTACTTCAAGTTGGATCCAATATAATGATCAATTGGAATGATAACAGCGTATGCTCCAAGCACAGCACATGAAATTATATTTGCTTTCCGTATTAGGGACAGAAATATCAGTGGCACTGTCATCACAATGCAACTCAATATCATCCAGAAGTTGAAATCAATTTTCAATACATTCACATCCCCTGAAAACAAAACAACCAATTTAATTCTAAGTTATAAAGGTATGCATTAAACAGTTTTTCCATACACAGGGTTAACTAACTCATACACACCTACATACAAATTTCACAGATGCAGATACTTGCTTAAAATTCTTATGAATGAGAATAAAACCCTAGTTCACAGAATTTTAAAAACAGACAAAAGGGCTACTATAATGAAACATGTCTTACACACCAAGTCTGAATGCATATTCTCATACATACTAGGCACTGACAATAAATAATATGTAGCATACCTATCCAACCATACACTGTGATGCCTGCAATCACTAACCCTAATGTCAGTGTAGAAAGGAGAACAGAAAACACTGGTATTCCATAGCACCACCATAAGCACAGCCAAAATGTTCCAAAACACAGCCCCAGCATCACTGACAAGACTATATTTACTGAAACAACAAATGTAGTAAATTATACATCAACATACAGCTTGTCTTCTGGATTCAGTCTTCTACCCTGAAGACAGGGGCAGCACATTCCTCCAAAACACTGTTAAATATACACCGAACTATGTGGCATAACGTTCTACAAACTGTACCTTAATATTCAATGTTAAACCTCACATATTCAAGTACTGTATTGTTGTTCTCGAAGTCCTAGAGAAAAATACACTTTTGATCAGCATGAAAGATTTTGTTCTAACTTCACTGCCTATTAAGGGTCTTACCTTGTTAACAGCTCAGCACTTAACCAGCATTTAACATCTCACAAGTATTCACTCACAGTACACACAACACACACACACACACATATATATATATACATACATGAGAACTCAACTTTTCTATCCCCTGCTTCTTTGTTTTCTACTCCAGCCCTAACTGGGAACACCAGAAGACACTATGCAATTTACTGTGTAATCTTACAGTACTTGCAGCAGCCACAGCTGCTGAAGGGATGTGCAAGCACTGCAGCAGAACATCTGGATGTGTTCTACATTCCTAATTTCTTGTTTTTAATTACATGCATAAACTTTAATTTCTTATTTTGAGCGTTATTCTTTCCTTAAAGTTGTGGCTATAATATTGATACTAACAAGAAATATATTCCAGGTGAAACACAGGTGCATTTCCTAGGTTTATAAAACTCACGCCTGTTAAGTTACTGAATATATCTGCCACAATTTGTAAAACAAGTAACTGGTATGACTGTGTTCACTCATGTTCACCTGAACACAGTTCAGTGTAATTCATGCTGTGCCTGTCTGTGCCAATAGCACGCATTCTTACAACCCTTGCTGCAAAACTCAATTCTCACCAGATTACTGGTACAAAACTTAAAATTACTTTCCATGGAAATTATATAAATCAACATAAAAACTTAGGGATTTCATACTGTGTGCATCATGTTGTCGGTTTCAGAATATAATGGTAACATAATTTTCACAACTAATGCTGTACATGTATACATAAACAATGCAACTTATTATATAGTGCATATTTAATCTCTGGTGTCAGCATGGCAGTTGTCACAGCAGCTTTAATGTACAGTTTACAGTCCATTATTTCATCTGCAGTCCAACTTACCTTATGTTATAAAATAGTATCAAAGTGCTGACAAGCTTCTAAGCACGCCCCACAACTGCTGAAAATATTTCTCGACACTTGATAGATCTCATCTTCAAATAATAAAACTTCTCTTCGAATATAGATTTTCATTTATTGCATGCAATAAACATTATTCACACAAACTCATATCTTTCAGTGTCCCTCACAAATACCACCACGTAGATTCAAAGCTACAAATCCTGGAAGCCACAATCCATGAGTTACCAACCATTCACCAAATACCTCTTCTTGGGGAGCCGCTGAAAATTTTGCTGTGAGCCATAGCAGTGAACTGTATGAAGTTAGCATACATTTTTCACTCCTCAGCAAATTCTGTGAAGAATGATATGAGAATTTATAAAACACAGTTGTGAGAATTTGTTATTTCTGTGAAAAACAAGGGCCCTATGATTTTGCATGCATCCAGAACACATTCGTATTTTTATTTCTTTCAGCACTGAAACAGACATTTGAAATTCTTCCAATTTTGCACACACACCAGCACTATTGACATGGGATATGTTTTACACAACTTGTGGCAACATGTCTTCCATGACAACATACAATTTGCAACAGAGTTGCAAGGAACATTTTTTGTTCAAAAGAAAACATTTACCACATGCCACAACCTTTCTCAACAGGTACAAGACACAGACGGTCAAGTCTTGTGGCAGGGCATAAGAGTAGGAAGGGTGATGCAATATTTCACCCAGTGGCCTTGATTATCAAGATAATTTTGTACTGAACATCCTTCCAGAGACTCCACTTTTGAACATGTACCCTTACAAGTTACTGTCTTCTACACTGCCAAACAATGACAAGAGAACCTGTTAAAACTTGTAGTTAGGTGAAAGTGAGTAATTCAGTAATATATGTACTGGCTATAAATAAAAGATTGCACTCATAAATTTCATCTTAAATTTGGAGTCTGAAAGATCAACCCTTATTTATTCACTATAACCACTTCATAAAACAACTGTAATTGTTACAAATAAGGAGTATGCATAGTCTAAAACATGTTTCATACCTGCAGCAGGCAGTGTTGAAAACGCTGCTATAACAATGTAGAACACTAGTCCACCAGACAGAAAACCAAGCAAAAATGTTTCTGTCTTGAAAAATTGATGTCCACACAGACAGACAAACAGACCAAGGAAAAATATCACAGCACATAAAACCTTTGAAAAAACGGTATCTGAAACAGGAACAACTAGGTCAGAATGGAAATCAGAGTCAGCAAACTGTATCAATGACTTCTTATGATTATAGTCAACTCACTCAGAACATCACAGGTGTCTGTCCAATATACAGTGCTGCATGCATAAGTGAGTGAAGGTACATATGCAACTGCTGACCTTCCAGACTTGGCAATAACACTGTACACTGATCCTGTACCTGGGTAAGCACTGTAAATTCGTCGCATCTGAGAACCCTCCAAGGGTTCTGGAACCTGAACAATGAACATGAGGGTAACATTAATTTTACTCGGAGTACTTATTAGTTAAAAAATATAGTGCATACACTGGAGAAAATGATACAATACATGAATATTTGGAAGCTGTGGTTTGTAACATAGTTAATTAATGCCCAATGTAAGTAACAGAATAAATACTGTCAAATATAAGGGTTTTTTCAAACAAAACAACTCATTCAGAAGAGTGTGTTACTGATATAGAATACAGTCAAACACCATTGTAATGTCATGAAACAGACCAAAGTTTGGTGTCATTGTAAACAATTGCTGCTCTAATTGAGGAGTACAATGCTACAGTTACCAGTGATGAATTAAATGACATAACAGAATATCTAATGCTATAGAAGTGATGTTGAATTAATCAAAGTTATTCTAATCAGGTCCGATTGCATTTTCATACCCTGTTTTGTGCAGGCTGCTTTAATACCGCACATCACAGTATTAAAAGAAAGGATGTGTTCTTGAAAATGTGTCAGCATCATGAATCCCACACTTCAAACACCATTTTTCAACTAATTCCCAAGTTATAAATGGAGAAGTGTTTGTACAGAAATGTTTCCATGAACAAAAGGTACAATGAAAATGCATAATTTTACACACCACAAATAACTGTACACTCTCATGTGCGTAACACACTGCATAGTCTAAAATAACACAGGAAAAGAAAATCAACCTCACTATCTGTTACCCAAATACACCATGCATGCAGAAAAATGATATCTGAATTTCTTAACAAATAACCACTTCAAAAAAAAAATTCTGGCTAAATGTGTTGTTGGTCTTTGTGATAAAAAAATGCTAATATTTATCATACATTTCCATAACATTGATTACAGAACCTGAATGCAGAAAACACGGGGGAATGTATTTTTGAATTTGTCAATGCACATACTATTACTATACAAATATTCCTGGGGGTAAAGGCTGCCGGTGCGTGAGGCTGACCTCACCACCTTCACATGCCGAATGTCATGAAATCTGGGAGCCTAAACCTCCTGGAACCCTCTGGGCCACACCGGGCCTGTTACGGGACTCCTTTACCTTTACATACCATTATTAGACACAAAGGAAGGAACATCACAGTATTCAGAATCAGCAGACAATTAAAATGTAAGCAGTCTTACAGCTTTTAGCATAAAAGACAATGACATTTCAAAATATAAATATCCAGCTGCCACCAAAACATGACATCTGTCTATAGAACAGCTAACAACAGAAGGCAGTAAAATGCTACCCACTTGACTCCGGTGCTCAGACAAAAATTATGGTTCCTGTACCTTCCTTCCATTCAGCTGTATGTCCTGCACAGTCATCATTTTCAAGAGTGCATCAAAGTAAGTTTCAGACGAAAAGTCTCTTTCTGGTAAGTACATATGGTACATGTCATGCTTTACAAGTTGAGATTCACAGAGAAGGGCAGGCTTCTTGCGAGGTACTGGGGCTGAAGCTGGCTGACTGTCTACGCGAATGACAGACTCTGTGAAGGTTGTGATCAAATATGGAGCAGTTTCAACTGAGAACTCCATATTACACCCACCTGGAACTGGGGCTAATGTCCAACAAAACATTAACAGATAATGCATTACAATGTACTTGAGAGCACAACAGTAAATGCAGTCTATTCTCAACAATATTTTCTTTCATACACACACCTACTCATCTGACAAAACATGATTTATAAAGAACCTTACCTTCTTCACCATAACCTTGTACAGTTATGAGAACCGAGACATTGGGTCTTGCATTTTCATTTCTGATGTAGAATTTTGCGTCACTTTGGTTTTCATCAATTAGTTGCACTAGACCCAAGTTTGTACCATTTATAAATAAGTGTGGGTTCAAGGTATCATTATAAGACAGCGTTACATTGAATTGGAATGTGTGAGCCTGCACAATTATGAATCGTATTGTCTCTGGAATCTTCACAACATTTAAAATTACTGTGGAAAATGGAGGAAGTAGTTTTGTATCCTTAATCAAATGCCCTGCTGCAGAAGTGATATTGTAATTTTCAAGAGATATATTCAGATATGCATCATCTGAAAACAAAATTGTAACACAAATTAGAGCTCAAAGTAAACTACATCACACAAGATATAAATGCATCCAGTAGATTCCAGGAAGGAGGATGTGGAACATGTTTAGCACAATGTACCACATTCAGAAAATAACCACAAATACACTGCAGTTACAGAAAAAAAATACTCTACAACTAGATCCATCACATACACAACACACTTAGTAATAATCTTACAAATTATTTAATAAATGTGAAAGTGCCTACATTTACACTGGAATTTAACCAACTACGCTGAATATACGCCTTTTTCAAAATTAATATACCATGAAAACGCCTAATTATATAAATTCCACACAACCATTTTACTATCGCACACGAGAACATTCAGATATGGATTGTTTGCCCCTAAAATAAAACAACATACGAAAGTTACTATTAAACACATGATTTAATGTTATGTCAATCACTACATCCACAAACACGGTACATTGAGTAAAATGAATTTTTCAGTGTTACGTGGAACTCAAACCAAAATGCTGGTGGCTTTGTGCATCCCCTTACTTGCCTGGAATGACAGCTGGGCTACTGCTTGCATACAGAAGCTGGCACACATACATTAAAATGAATAGTATGCTGGCAAGAAACAAAGGAAATTTCACGGACATACTAGCTTCTAGGCCAAATTAACACTACGGAATTAAAACGCACTCTTGACTCTCCAGAATTCTTTCAAAACAAGTCATATTTTCAGCATATACACTTCACACGTCCACTATCACAAAACACAACTACGCCATAATTCCATTCGCACTTCTTCTACCTCAGTTTCCAATGTCTGCCGTTGGAGATCGTGCTAGTCGCTTCAATATGGTGGAGATGGATCAATGAAATTTGTTATAGTGTAGGGCTAGTGTAAATTGTGTATTTAACTAATGTATTTTACAAAGAATTTGTGCGAGTAAATGGGCCATGGGCAAAGACCAAGAGCTGTTGGAAGCAGCAAGAAGTGGAAATATCCCTGTTGTAGAGAAAATACTCAATCAACGAGCGAAGAGGAGTGGCCCACTAGCAAGGTCGGTTCATTCTGCATTATTTTGATACAGTTTCCACAGGAAAATGATGAAAAAAGTGTCCATGTGAGTGACGTGGACAGTGCTTTATTAATATACGTCGAGGTACGTTAAATAATGTAGGACATATCATCAAGTTTTGAATTGCCATTTCCCCCATTGTAAGCTGTATGCTTGACAGGTGTTTAAATTGACAATGTTTTATTATGTGTAAAGTTTAATTGGTCCTTAAAGTGAGAAGACACCGTGAGCGTTTGAAATGAAAAATTTTATACGTAAACACTGACTGAGGAATGTCTAGGTATTAAAACTTTTCATTCCAAAAACATTTAAAACAGCTTGAACCTATTTTGTACATCTGTGAAATTCAGAACTAAGCTTAATGGGACTGTGTATGTGAACAGTACTTTTGATTGGTACTCTACATATAATGTAAAGTACAGGCATAACATTTATTTGCATTGCCAGTTAATTTTAAATTTAGGATTTGTACTGGGTAGCTGTATACTCTTCTCTCATTGCATATACAGTGGTGCCAACAGTTGTATTTCATAACATTGCTGCTGCAGATAGATATAGATGCATTCCATAGATCTTACTAAGGAGGATATGGAACCAGAGGGCATACAGTACAGTATTTTTGTAACTGACAGTGTGATTTAGAATATATTCAACTTTTAACAATTAACCTTTAGGAGCCGGAATTTTACATTTAAATTTTAGCACATTCTGTAGGTAAAATGCGAATAATACAGGAACCAAACCAGGTAGCATTATGAAATAAACGGCATTTTGAAGAGAAAAAAAACGGAGATTATGCAGCATGTTTAAAATATTCAGTATGTATATTTGTTGAATAAATATTTAAAATGTAGCGTCTGGAGGTTAGGGC
>Ga0209629_10002788_pt1 | contig 12113 bp, 7 predicted proteins | sample TergutCu122P5_FD_187286 | JGI IMG/M metagenome (GOLD analysis project Ga0209629, IMG submission 187286) | Cubitermes ugandensis P5 segment gut microbial communities from Kakamega Forest, Kenya - Cu122 P5 (SPAdes) (version 2) | ecosystem: Host-associated > Arthropoda: Insects > Digestive system >...
TGTCATCTGTTGGTTCTTTCTTCTCCTATTGAAAAAGTTCTTTAAATTAATTTAGCATTAAAAAGTCACATGTCATGAATTTGGTGATATTGCAGGGCCGAAAGATTACGAATTTATCACCATTATTTGACAAGCAACACTGATTTGCATAGAGATACAATAAAAACATGCAAAATCCATATGTCTGGTTTGAACAAATCTTCATGTCCACAAAAATGACTGAGCTAATCAAATGACCTGCCATCCTTATCTCGTAATGGAACTATAATATTTCACAATAACAAAACAACGTTTATCAGTTTGTGGTTTGCAGTACACTGCTAGTCAGGACAGCTCAGTTTAACCCGCACAAAACTTCTAGCTATAATCATGATCCAAAAACACCAGTCTAAATAAAGGTGTCCATAAGCATGGTGGCTGTGATGACTTCTCCCAGTGGATGCAAATTTTCTATGTGACAATGCTGTCATAATCCGGGAAATGATAACAGGGACACCTCGCATGTGTCACACCCAACAGATACTAAGTCAATATTACTGAGAAGTTGTTAGCTTTTACATGCTCTCTGTGGGGACAAAAGAGCTAAGCTACTGTGTCAGGTGGAAAGTATTAACACTGCTGCCAGTACAACAACCGCTAAAGAAAAACTATTTAACCCTTTGGCACCAGAATTAAATGCCTGTACTGAGATGTAGAAGAACAAAATTTAAATAACCCCCGAATAAAAGGACTGCATTAAAGCAGTTACATGTACATGACATTGGTATTGTGAACATCACCTTGCACTTTACATATGTAACATTCAGCACCAAAAGGTTAAAGAATAACATACTGAGGAAGAAAATGTATATTCAAAGCAAAATTACAGCGCAAGTTGAGATAAATATCATACCACCAGTTTCTTTATCCTCAACAAGGATATCAATATCCAACAACCTCCATGGAATATTTGGTCCATCTCCCATTACTGTAAGGGAAACTTCAAATTCATGTTCCACAGTAAATGTGACCCGACCACTCTCAATCTACGAAAAAAAAAAAAAAAGACAAAATGAAATTACGATAACATATCCACATACAAAGAGAAAATAATTTAGAATGGCACCACTTCCTGACACAACACCCTCATCCAACAGCTAACCCACTCACTCACTTTCCTCCAACATAAATGAACACAAATGTGCATGCAAACAAAAGTGTAGGTGCAACACACACACACAGGTCCAACCAAGTTCCAGCAGTTTCTTCCAAACATCACATAACTGGTGACAGGTCATCATGCAGAGTCTTAATGAGACAAACAGCATAAACTGACTCTTAACATGCAGCTGCTGTAATTCCAACATGCAGTTCATGTATGTCCATCACTTCATGTTTATGGTGAGATACATTGTTGAACTGCATGCTTCTCATTGAGAACTACATAAAGAGATATCTTGTTACCTGTGTGTTCATAATTCTAAGCAACAGTAGCAAGACTTGCCTCTACCCACTAAACCAAGCATATTAAAGCTGTAGAGTTGCAGCCAAATCAACTTGCCGCAACATAGCAACCAATCTATACCATCTTCCACCTGGCTCCTTGTTCCCAGTCACTCTCACGTTCCACATAGTCACAACATAACCTGGCAGGCTGCTGAAAACTTAAATGCAAACACAGCAGATGCCATATTCCTGTGCCTTCTACTGCTACATGTATGGAATATGACAATTGTAACTATGACTGGGACTGACGCAAATCACAGTGCTACCATATCATGGGTACACCAAAAAATCTATTCTGATAATCCATGCCTTTTAAATCTGCACAGATCGATGGCTGAACATGCATCACTGGAAAGCAGGGAGTGGCTAAGGGACCTGCTGCCTCCAGACTCAACATTAGCTAATACAAGAATACATTCATAGCCCTAGGCATGGCTTCAACACAAGTTGTGGTAAAGATATTTAAACATGCCTTTACATAACTGAATAAATATGAACTGCATAGCCAGCAGAAACAGACAACTGCAGTTTGTGCTGACACCAGAATCTCTAAAAGTTATCTCAACAAGACTCATACCGAGTCCAAAACAGTCACTCTGTAAACCATATCTCAAAGTCCAAGAGTCTTCTGTTCGTCCTTTTAATCAGTTTAGAGCACAATAAGAATAAATTATTGGAACCCATCCAGCTAAACATGAGATAAAATCTTAGGTGTATTTGTGAAACACAATGTTACTTGTATTTTCCTGCAACGATCCAATCCCACAGAGCTGTCTATGAACAGAAATCCCATTTTTCAAAAGGTTAAGTAAATGTTAATTTGATTATTCATTTATGTTATCTATGTCATGTTAAGTATGATGTGTATCATGCTCTACATTTCTCTCATGCAACTACTTTCCATCCCTCTTTCACATTACACTGAAACCAGCGTGAGTTTCAAGTAGTATGTTGTAATGTGAGACTGGACAACAAAGAATGTAAGAAGTGTGTTCATTTATTTTCATTTGTGGAAAATACACTTTAATGCAAGATGGGAATATAGTAAATGCAAGTATAAATCCATCTAGATTTCACATATTTTAAACATCTACAACAGTCATTACTGACACTTTATTAAATTCCTTCTTCTCTTTTCTGTTTCATTGTAAAGCAGCCCACAGATTAAATACACTCATGTCTTGTACTTCACGTAACAACAACTGCTTCATTAACACAAAACACACATCTACTCCTGACACACAGTAGCAAATATATGAACATCATAACAATTCTGCTACATATAATTGCTTTTGTATAACTCCCCTGGGAAATGCTGTTGCATGTTTCTCTACATCTTAGATGCAAAACAATTTACCACTAAGTTTTTAGTGAGTTACTGTTCCCCTAATTTAATTAAAACTGAATGTTTCAACCATTTTTACTAAAACCCTCCAATATGAAAGTTCATGAAAATCCATTCAGAAGTTCTTAAGTGGTTGCATGCAGACACAAAGACAAGCACGGCAAACATGACATGTAAATTTTGCAATTTTCAGTTGCAAACACATTACAACAGTCACCATTAAATTACAATTATCACAATTTAATGCTACAGTGTCTTATAATTACCTTCAGATTCCTCATCTGTGGAAGAAGATTTCCAGTTACAAGACGATGCTGAATCACTTGATTAAGTCGCAACAGAGTTGTTCTCCTCTCTGAAGAGGTGATGGGGTCAGGAGGTACTATACGGTCCTTTGAAAGCAATAAATACTCTTCTACGACAAGCCATACAATAGAGTACAAAATAATGCATTTACACATTTTCCTGTCCATTCAAAAGATGGTTCGTTACAACCACAGAAGAGGCAGTGAAAATCACAACACAGAAATGGAAGTGGATCAGACATACACTGAGGAAGCAGTCCTCTGCCACAGAGAAACAGGCTCTAAGCTGAAGCCCCCACCATGGACAATGTAATAAAGGATGACCGAGAAGGAGATGCAAGACAATAGAGGAACAAGCTGAAACAGCAGTAAAGACTTGGACAGAGGTCAAGACAATAAATGAAAACATAGTTTGCTGGCATTGCTTTGTGGAGCCCTGTGCTCCTAATAATAGGAAAAGTGCCTGACTTAAAGATGCAGGTTGTTACAACAATATCCAGACTCTCTTAGAATTATTGGAAAGACAGATCTAAACAAAAAAGGCAGTGAAAACTCTGCAATTATCTTATTCTTGTTTGTTCTGTTCAACTGAATTTATGGTGTTGTTCCTCATCTTTACCTTACAAAATGATCAGTTAATAACTTTCAGTCAAGATTTCATTACACTTTGGTTTTAAAGATACTTCTTGGTATATTACTGCTCATTACTTTCTGAAGCAGTTTCTATTAACCTTGTGTGATTAATACAAAATATACATAAAAAAAATATTGTATGAAACACAATGATACATACTTAATCTTAATTTACTCAACCTTACTTTCATAGAGAGTTTCCTATAATCTTGAACATTTAGTATAAATTAACAAACACATTTTACTGAACATTATTCTATGCATTTAAATTAGAAAAATGAAAGCTTATATTGCTCAGCATTAATTTCAGCAGCAATTTCTAATAATCCTGTATGGTTAATATACACAGACACAAACAAACAAACGAACAAAAAATTTTACTCAACATAATCCCAAATATTTAATAAAAGTTTGAAAAGAAGCCAATTTTACTCATCATTACTTTTAGAGGCAGTTTTCAACAAACCTTTACATTAAATTTAAAATAACTTACCCTAATGCATGCAGGCAGTCTTGAATATGTTCCAGTTGTAAGAACTTCTACTGCTGCAGGGATGTGGAAATTTGGTAATCGGGCATGCACCAAAGTTTCCCTTGCCATTCGTGCCAACATATCTGCTGTGTCCACAAACAGGAGTGATTGTTTATCCAGAAATGCCATTATGTGCTGAAAATACAAAGGAAGAGTCCAGCCATAAAAATGTCTGTAATAATAAATTCTGCTTCGTGCCCCTAAGTCTTTTACTGAGGTTTAATAAGAAATTCATTACATGGCTGTGTGGCAGGATGCAAGTTGTGGCACTTAGTCACAAAGTGGAAGCTGTCATGGGCTAATCTGAGGTACAATTACAGCATTTGGCTAAAGGAACATCTGATGTATGGGACCAGACTTTAACATGGGATCTTGTGAATAAGAAGCAGGAGTGACACACTCTCAGTTTTGTTGTCATATATGTTAGGTACCAAAAGATGAATTCGGTGATAGTTTTAAAACTGGCTACAGAAAATACTAACTGTTACAAAAGCCAATACAAAAGAACAAAATAGATTCAACTATTCAGAACCTGAAACATATGTCAAGAAAGTGCCATTATTTTTCAAAAAGAAAGGTAAGCTCACAGGCCTACAATGTAAGTATATGGTATCACTAAATGCTCATTGCACATCCACACCAAATCATATCACCCATCTACAAAAACACATGCAACATAAATCACAATCGTACTCACTGCTGATTTGTCCACTTTGGAAGCACTGCTGGCCCATTTGACAAGAGCTAACAGTCTCACAAATAACTGGCGTGTCCTTGCTGAGAAGTTATATATCTCTATCTTACGTTCCATATCTGTCTTCCGAGGAAGGCTGGAAATTACAGTAGAAACATGTACAGGAATAAGGATGTGTAAGGTTATGTAAACTAACACCACAAGTGCCAGCTGTAAAACCCACCGTGATAAGATGAAACATGCAAAAATTCAAGTCCATCAAAAACTGAGGACTTCATTATAATTTCCAACTTGCACAGACTCATCACACAACATTTTCAGTAGAATGAATTATACCATCTTTTGGTATTTAAAATTCCATGACTGGAAATAATACAAGCGAAAAAAATGTGCACAATACAAATAAATATTTTTCATTGTTACAAATGACTTTGGACACCCCTTACTTAAGAACCCCTATTTAAGGCCTGAAATTCAAAATACACAAAACAATGCAACTATATTACCAACTTATATTAAAAATTTCATGCAGTCAAGTATTCATTATCAGTGATATTATAGCTCTCTATTTGTTGCAGCTTATAGCAACATTCAACAACTGAATCATCATTCTGCATGTGGCCACTTTCTGAAACTGAATCAATGCACCTGTTATCATAACTACAGTCCCATTCAATATACAGGGTGTCCCAGGAGGAATGTGCAAGACTTCAGGAGAGTGTTCCTTATGTTATACTATACCGATATAACCCAAAACACCTATATCCAAAGTTGAACAGTTACGGAGATAATGGCCATCGAAAAGTGTGGGCTTCTGGGGAGTCCACGTACTGTACGCAGTCCGTGACGCCATACTCGTCCACTGTGCATGCCCGGCAACGAAACATCACTAGCTAACATCGTAATGCAGTGACCTTGGTGAGTGCGTTACAAGATAACGGATCAGCTGCGCCCTGTGTAAAGTACTTGGAAAACTAAGGACAAATACGACAGTAGTGCGAGTGTTTTTGTAGTTCAATTTAATGGCTTTATGTCACTCACAAGTTACTTTGATGTTAAGTACAGATATTAACATGACAGAAACCACATATTCCTGCCAGTTTCAATATGTATTTGGTAATCAATAAGTGAGTAACAGCTGTCAAAGTTTCAAACTTCTCTGGCCATTATCTCCGTAACCGTTCAACTTTGGATATAGGTGTTTTGGGTTATATCGGTATAGTTTAACATAAGGAACACTCTCCCGAAGTCTCGCACATTCCTCCTGGGACACCCTGTATATACCTTTTATATATATCTGCTGAATATATCATCATGCAACAACACCATCACTAATTTACAAAGGTTACTATTCAGGCCATAATCAGACCATGCATAATCTAGAATTAAAGAAAAACATTAAAAATCTTCTTAATGTAAATATGGGGAGAGATCTCATTTCCTTGACATAAATTTGATAACACTGTTAGAACATTACAAGGTAGGTGAAACAAACCTTGTATACTAATAACACAGAAATATTATTATTCATTAAGAGGAAGTTTGAAAGATTTTATGTATTACATTGCACAATGCAGCTTCCGTTTACAAGTCCCAAAACCAATGTAAATTATTGATAGCATTGTTGCATAACAGTAAAATCAATAAATATATAGACTGACTTGCACCATAGGGACATGGCACTTAAAAATTATATATAAACTATATATCTGCTGGCAAATTCATCATGTCTCAATCAGTATGATCATTTCCTGCTTCTATAGTATTCACAATTTTATCACTCAGAATTGCTACTTTTCTTCTTAGGCAACACTTTAGGCTGTCCTAATCTACCAACAAATAATATAAATAAGACTCTCTAAAAAATTCAAATATACCAGCAGCTCCCCCCAAATGCTTTGTAACTACATACTAAACATGACAACAGATGTCACATGCTGTCAGACAGCAATTTTTGTAAGGGTCACAAGTTTCAACCAAAGGCCCTCTTATGATGTGATAATATCTACACTGGACATGTATAGAGTTAATGGTGACATGTCCCATAAGAGAGAATATGTGCAGCCATATGACTATGTCTCATGCCATGAGTTCTATAGAGAAGAGTTGACATTATGTTGGTTAATGGTTCAAACACCATATGATTTTCATTAAAATATTACACAGATCCTTTTTGTCATATTTGAACAAATTCCATTGACATCACACATGTACGCACGCACGCACGCACACACACGCGCGCGCACGCACGCACACACACACACACACACACCCCCAAAGAAATACAGACATCATACCAAAGCCTACCAAAACTCTGCAAGTGGCTCAATTTATGTTTGTAACAGAGCATATTCTAGCAGTTCCAGCAATTATCAATAACCATAAAAAGATGTCACAAAAGACACCAGACAATACATGTCACAAAAAAGACATTAATGGTTCCATGCATCAACCAAAAACAAGTTAGTTCCAGATTCAACAGCATGGCAAAGCCCAGCAAAAATTAATTCCATGAAGAGAAATTTCTCTCAATAATATATCAGAAACTCCTTGATCATGTGGATTACAAGACCGGACTAACTATAAGCTCAAGAAAATGTCTCAGTCAGCTCAGTGTCTTATCAAAAAATGTGCAATCAAATGTAAAGGCACTAAAGATTATGTGCTCTGCTGGTATATGAGTTTTGAGTACTCTATAGCCAGAAAGTGAGGAAAAAAAAGACCTTATTCTGTAACACCGCAGATACATGACTCTATTAATGTGGTTTAAGAATACGAGTGAGGCTGGTAAAAATAAGAAGAAGAAAAGCTCTTAGGAATAACCTCAGTTTCAAGAAAATATGTTACATATCAGAGATATAGGAATGCCTCCTGCCCTTTTGTTGTAGCCATTTTTATAAACAGACAATGTGCATTTACTTACAGTTCTGCTAACACAGTAAGCTCATGATATGTTCGCTGGATGATGAAATCAATAAGCACTGCGAGTGATATTGAGCCCCCTCTATTGCCTTCCTGAGGAACATTATTCCCAACTGGAGTCTGATGACCTTCCAGTGGAACAGGTGCCATCTCAAATGCTGGTTTAATTCTTAAACATGACAAAGTGATGAAATTTGAGTCCAGTAAACAAAGTTAATACACAAAAACATGAAATAAAAAATGCAACAGTTACAACTATGGCCACAAAAGTAAGTCCTATGGATGGACTCCTCTTCACATCTGTCTCCAACTCTTTATGTTTCACCACCATCATACTTACCTGCACAACCAGACCTTAACTTACACCATACACTTTAATTCACAGCACTGACCATGGTTCCTTATTTAATAAAGGAATAACATGTTGAAATTACGCCTTTTCGATTTACACCAGCTGTCTCAGGAAACAAAACTCAGGCATAAATCACAGTTAGATGTACTGTCCCCCAGTCAACTAGGCCTTTAGTTCACACAAATACATGTACTGACAACCTCATACCAACTTCATCAGTGACAAGAGCTATGGAATGCTTGACACACATCAAACGGAGAAGGAAGTGGAGGAGAATACAATAGTAGATGGAAAATGAGCAGGCTTAAGAACCCCTAGCTCCACCACCCATGGAACCTTTCCACAGCCTGAATATAGCTATAAAGAACACAGGTTACATTTACTAAACAGATTACACATTTAAAAAAGTTAAATACTAATATTGATAACAGAAAATCATCATCATCTTTTCCACTACAACTAGCTGTACTACCAACCACATGGTATTTCCCTTCTTTTTATCATTTTTCCAAGTACAGAGAAACCCACTTAAAAATCCCCCCCTGTATGAAGTTTTTCCTCCCCAGACATTGCAACAATTTAGGATCAAAATTTCCCCATACAACCACAATACATGTTGCCCTCTTAATACGGTTCCCACTTAAGGGTGAGGACACATCAAATCAGACAAGACATGTGACGATAAGGTCTGCCTGATTATCTAGAACTTGGACAACAGAGTTCAATGGTGGTAAACCAACCACGTAAGTCACAAAAAAGTCAAGTACTGTCTAAAGTTGACTAGACCAGGATGAACCACACACCACTTCTTGTAACCAATGGTCAATCAGAAGACCTTATCCATTGTCATGAACAGCAGGTTTCCGTTGTCAGCAGGGCAGTTAAGCAGAGAGCATGGCAAGGTCCAGCACTTAAAGTGTGTTTGATTTAATGCAATACAAAGAACTGTTGTATCAGTTTACAATGGTAAGTGTGGAAAAATGCAAATAAACTTTCATTAAACTGTGAAGAAAGGTGCTTACCAAAATTTTGCTCCTAATGATACGACAGTCATTACTCTACCTCTAGGTTCTGATAACAGAGCAAATGATGAAGGAGTTATACACTGACCCACAATCTGCCACAGTTCTGAGATCCTCAATCTTTAGTTCTCTTGCTTCTTCTGGTAAATGAGCATCATGTCCATTGCTGTTTTGTTCTATTATGAAGTTATGCACAACACAATCATTAGGACTGAACAGTTTGGCATTTTCTGCAGAACCTTCAACAACCTTGTCGGGAACAGAAAATTTTTTAGTCAATAGTCCCTAATTACTCATCATCCTCCGCCAAACTGGCACTGGAAAATCGTGTCTGTATTGCAGTTCCTGTTGAGCACATAAAGCTCAGTGGATTATTTCAAACACACAAGCACTTCTTGCGGAAAAGGGACTTAAAAAAGATTTGGCACATACGACTGGACCTTACTGTTAGCTGATATGAATATGCTAGGGGTTTCAAGAACAGCATTTTCTGAAGTGATATCTCTTGATTCAAATAAACGAACGAACGAAAAAAAGAAAGAAAGAAAGAAAGAAAGAAAGAGAGAAAGAAAGAAAGAAAGAACAAAAGAAACGACATGAAAACGTGAGCAGCACCATGGGAAAACTGCAAAACAAGTCTCTACAAAACTGAAAGCAGTTCTGCCAAGAAATCTGGATTACAGTAAGTTGAAATCAATATCCAATACTATCTACTGATTTGATGTCAAAATACATCAAGACATTCATATCTGCCATGTTCTGATGTTCAATTTCACACCCATCACTATGACCTGAGTTGACAAAACACTTTCTACATGCATGATGGTTCTTCCTTGGGGGGGGGGCATACAAGTTTGACAAGAAATAAGGAAATGATTTTGGAGACTCACTGTACAGCCAATTATGGGATGATGCACACAGTTAAAAAAAATGACTAATAATGATGGGAGCCCGGCATTGACAATTTGATTGACTTTGTTTCTTCTTGACTAATAACTTAAACATAATAATGTTCATGCCAGTGTCACTGGTGAAGTTGGTGTAAGTGTGATGTTGGTGCAGTGTAGATGGTGGTGGTGGTTATAGTGTTAGATTTGTAGTTCTTGCAACATCAATGCTTTCAATAAACTCTCAGTGTCTGTTTCCTAACAATGAATGCCTACCTGTTGGGTTCAGGCAAATTACAGGTGCCTGACACTCCTTATGTCAGTGCCCAAACATCTTACATCCAATGATTAAAATAACAGCAACATATACACAGCAAATATTATGAAACAATCAGAGCGTACAGTCATTAACATCCCAGAATGTCTGAGTAGACCAACATGGTGGGGTCTAAACAAGTGTCAAGTATAGCGTGGTAACTGCTACTGAATATTACCATTCAATAAGTTATGATATCTAACAGTATCAACATAAAATATGTTGGGTCTCCATGATAGAGATTTTTGTTGCCAAGGGGGAATTCACCAACACTGCTGGCATCAAGACTACACAGCACTGAATGATAGGGTGAATGATGAAATATGAAATGTGAAAAGATTTGGAAGTGGTCATAACCTAATCAAGGTACTATCTTAGCATCTGCCTGATAGGACTGAGGAAAACCCTATATCACAACAGCCAGTGTCAATGCCAAGATTCAAACAATGCACCTCCCACATACAAAACTACAGCATCACTGTTACACCATCCTGTTCAGACTATGGTTTCCCGAGTTGTGGCACCACGTAAGTTTTTCTATGTGAATGCAAGTGTCTCACAGGAACATTCTGCCTACATCTTCAGGGATGAAGCATTAGGACCAAGATGATACTGATGGTGAAGGTAACATGTTCCTCTGGCAAGTCAATATCCATCTACAAGGCTACACAGTGTCACAACCCAGAAGACCACAATGAAAATCACATGAAATTACTTTCTTACAGAAGCATCCTTGTGCAATATATTGCCTTTCATTCCTATACCTGATAATGCCCAACAACTGCACCTTACAAAAATTCTTTTAACACTCTTCCACCATTTCTTCCTATGAATTATGTGAAACATTGTTCTAACATTGCCAAAACATGCATTTTAATATAAAACATCGCAAATACACATAAAACCATTCGCGTTATTTCAGTTAGTTCCCTCCTCCACAGAAAACCTACGAGACAGTATGCAGTTTTCCTGACAACAAACAAGGTTTTCTGTAAGTCGATAAATTATCTACAAACAGTGGCCAGAAGCACACGAAATTCCGAATTACATTTTATCGTTACTTATTCACATCCAGTTTTGGGTCAAGTTCATAAAAAATATGATACTGGTAAATAGTACCCGCCTGCGTAATTCTCACTTCTGTCAACGCCGACCTGGTAAATAATCTGAAGGTGCTCATTTCCTATTGCGTCCGTCAAGTTTAGCAGTTAACGTTATGTCTTTATCGTACTTCGTATGCGCCCGTATGCCTGCGTCGTACATTTTGCAGTATTTGTCATACACGCTTCACACAAATTTCAGTTAATTCAATGAGAAAATTAATGCACGTCATAACAATAACACTTTTATTACCTTACTATACACTACACACGAAGCTTCACCTTCTCCGCTGCCATATTTTACGTGCTCTCTCAGATACACAACTGGCATTCAGTTCGTGCCTCGAGCCACTTCATTGGTGCTACTATGTCTCCTACATATTTATTGAAGTACATTGAAATTTAGTTTGTAAAATGCTTTAAATTTGAAATACTAGAATTATTATATTAAAACATGAGGCATGCCAATTCGCTCCTTTTCTATTATTGCGCAAATACAGTAGTATTCCCTGCCGGAAGG